>Ga0209809_1000549_pt1 | contig 34421 bp, 36 predicted proteins | sample YNPMSTMetaG_FD_186172 | JGI IMG/M metagenome (GOLD analysis project Ga0209809, IMG submission 186172) | Anoxygenic and chlorotrophic microbial mat microbial communities from Yellowstone National Park, USA - YNP MS-T MetaG (SPAdes) (version 2) ...
TGGTGTGAGATTTGATTATTTAAATTCAAAGAGCGATGTTATCAAAGATCCACAAAGACCATTTAGATTTGGTAACCCTGATCTTGTTGATCCAGAGGATTTCGAACCTAAAAAACCAGAATTCTACATTAGTCCAAGACTTGGTATAGGTTTCCCAGTAACTACAACAACCGTATTTCATGCTCAATATGGGAAATTCATTCAATCTCCAAGTCTTGCCGATATCTTTACTTGGCCTTATCACTTTATAATATTAAAGACAGATGGAAATAGATTAGCAAGAACAGGATTGATTTCTAGCGAGGTTACAACACAATATGAATTAGGTTTCAGACAAATATTCGGTGATAATATTGCAGCTCTGGGGTTGACAGCTTTCTATAAAAATACAAAAGGACTCATTAATTGGACATCAACTACATTCTTTAGACCAAATGGCGAAATGGACACATATTTTGGTCCATCGAATGCAGACTTTGGTACAATTAAAGGATTGACTCTAACTATTGATCTTGCAAGAATCCAATTTATTTCAATGTCATTCAACTATACATATCAAATAGCTGAAGGAACAGGTTCGTCAACGAGTTCATCTTATGTTGCAACTTTTAGAAATCCTGATAGATCAGTTCCGAAAGTTATTGCACCATTAGATTTTGACCAAAGACATACAGGAACCATAATTCTTGATATTTCTATTCCAGAAGGCAAACTCGGAATTTTTGAAAGAACAGGTCTAAATATTTTAGCAGAATTCGCCAGTGGACGTCCATATACTCCTCTTGAATTTCAAGATATTTCGCCATTAGGTGGAGGTGAAACAAACTATGGTGATACTAAAGGATATGTTAATAGTAGATTTGGACCAGGTAGATTTAAGGTAGATATGAAATTAGAAAAGACCTTCAAGCTTCTTGGTAATATGTTTATTACCCCTTATCTGTGGATTGAAAATTTGTTTGATGCTGATAATGTTGTCAGTGTCTATCGTTCAACTGGAAGTCCTTGGACCACTGGTTATTTAAGTAGTGATAAAGGAAAAGCAGTAATGTTATCACAAAAATATCCTGAACTATTTAAAGCAGATTATGAGTCTCTGGAAAGAAATCCAGATAATTTTGGTATTCCAAGAATGATTAAGCTTGGTCTTAAGGTTAATTTCATTGGAATTAAATTCTAACAAAAATGAGGAAGGTTAGAACCATGAAAAGAATGAGTCAACTTAAAATAGTAAAGTTTTCAGTTATAACTTCAATTTTTCTTCTCTTAGTTTTTGGTTTTACATCTATTGAGAAAAATAAAGACGCAACTAGATTGCAGAAGCCTGGTTTAGTTACTGGTGCATACTATATGAAAATTAATAATCTGGAATTACCTCTGAATAATTCAGGTGTAATTGCGGATGTAACTATTCCACCTTACACTTCTGAAGGTAAATTTGATGGTATACCATTCTTATTTTCAGCAGGGTTTGCTATATCCGGTTATATTGACATAGGCACACCTACTGAGTTCTTATGGGCTAATGCAGTTGCAACTGCATCAAGAATAAGAGACTATTTACCAGGACCTGTAGGTTCAGATCCAAATGATGCAAGAAATAAACTTTATATAGTTAGATCTGATGAACCACCATTTAGTGAAAGCTGGCAGGAATGGAAAACAGCTGTGGAACTTGGTGCAGATTTTTACGATGGTGATAAAGATGGTATATATAATCCGGTTGATAAAAATGGCAATGGTGAGTGGGATCCTGATGAAGATAGACCGGATTTATTAGGGGACGAAACTGTATGGTGTGTTATTAACGATGGTGTACCTGCACCTCAAAGACGATACAAAGATGTCGATCCATTAGGTATTGAAGTTCATCAAACAATCTTTGGTTTTGCATCATCTGGTTTACTTGGTAATATTCTTTTTGTTAGATACAAGGTAATAAATAAAAATCCTGATAACAAGGTTTTGGATAGTGTATATTTCTCAGTGTGGGCTGATCCTGATTTAGGTGAATATAATGATGATTTGGTTGGTTGTGATGTTTCTGCAGCAGCATCTGGTTATCCTAAAACACCTGTAGAGGGTAGAAATGCAGGTTATGTTTATAATAATGGACCCGATAGACAGTATGGACCCAATCCACCAACATTTTTAATTGATTTCTTCCAAGGTCCATTTGTACAAACAGGAAATTCAACTGATACAGCATTTAATATTAGAGGACCTGTATTAGGTGTTGATACATTGGTTGGATATAAACAATTGGGTATTAGCTCATTCTTGCAATATTTCCAATCAACTCCACCTGATCAAGCTGACCCTGATACCAGATTTGAAATGCGACATTATACAATGGGTTATAATAGAAGAGGTCAGCCTTTAAATCCATGTACTTGGGCATTTGGAAGTGTATTTGGTGGTGTGGATTGTAATAGAGTAGATCCGAGATTTTTCTACTCTGGTGATCCTTACAGGAATATTGGTTGGATTCAAACAACTGCAGCTGATGAAAGATTAATGGCCAACACTGGAATGTTTAGATTAAAACCACATGAAGATACAGCTATTATTGTTGCTGCTTATGTCGTTGGAAGAGGTACTTCGGCAACTTCGAGTGTAGAAGAAGCTAAAAGAATTTCTGACTTCGCTCAATTTATCTACGATCAAAATTTCCGTGCTGCCTCTCCACCTCCAGCTCCAAAAGTGATAGTTAAAACTACAGAAAACTCAATTGATTTAATATGGCCAACAAGAGATCAGGTTACTTTCCAGCAAAAGACTATCGCTTATGATCAAAGATTTGAGGGATATGAGTTATGGGCATTTAGAACAAATAGCGTCGCAGATGAAGTTGCAGGTCTAAAAAATGCTAAAATTATAGCAAGGTGGGATTTGAAGAATAAGATAGATGATGTTTTACAAGAAGACTCGAAGACAGGTGAGCGAAAGGTTATTTATCAGAAAGGGATTCAGTTAGACTCAGCAATCTATGCTGATCCTCAAAGAGGATTTATTAAATACACTATAACAACTGATCCTTGGACAGATGGCCCTATAGTAAAAGGTAAACCTTATTACTTTGCTTTGATATCATACGCTTTGAATCATGATGCTTTAATTCCAGTTGATCCTTCAAGACCAACAAGTAATTATTATATAAGTGGTACAGCATTTGTTGGAGCTTCCGCAAATGTCAAGAAAATTATTAATGACGGTATAGTACCAGGTCAAGATTTAAATAATCCCAAAATTGAAGATGTATCCGTAAATCCTGCTACCTATACAGATGCTTCATTCTCTTATGATATAATTGATGAAAGTAAACTTACAAATGATGAATATGAAATAACTTTTGTAAAAGATCCATCATCTACGAAATATTTTGTAAGGTTTAATCTCGATAATAAAACAAAGAACATTCGATTAATATCTAATTCGAACCTTTATTTTAACTTAATTGATCCTTCTGACAGGTTTACAATTCCAAAAGTTGATGGTTTCTTGCCAAAAATTAATTGGGTAGATGCTAAAATAAAAACACCAATTCGTAAAAATCTAGATTGGGCTAAACCGTTCAGAAAAGATTTTACAGGTGTGTTTTATTGTGCTAGCGATATTTTAGGAATAGATACAATTAAAGCTTTACCGGCCTTCCCTGCACAACCTTATGCGTTTATGAAACATAACTTATGGGGTGCTGATAATCTCGCCCAAATTGAGATCAGGTTTAGTAGTAAGCCTGATTTTGGTAAAGCATATAGATTCATTAGAATACAAACGCCGACTACTATTACTAGTGCTTTTGAAAGAACTGGGATTGATAGACCTGGAGAATATTTTGTGGATGTTCCATTCCAGGTATGGATAAAAGACCCTGTTAAAGGTATAGAAAAGCAACTAGCTGCTGGATTCATCGAGGCAGTATCTGCTATAGGTGGTACACCAGATGGTACATGGAACCCCGGAGATTCCATAAATAAATCGATGGAATATATAATAGTTTTTCATCAAGAATATGACCCTAATGGTACTCAGGTTGAATATTATGGAATTAGGCAGGGAGCAAATTTATTCTTCGCAGATTTGAAAGGATGGAGAACAATCCCACCAACTGGCTTAACACCGGAGCAGCGTAGAATAGTTAGCTCTCGTTGGCTTGGAGCAATTTATGTTATTGGTTTAGAAATAGAGCCAGGTAAAGAAATTCAAGATGGTAGCGTTTTGACTATCCCTATTGTTTATCCTTTGACAGAAGAGCACAAGTTTACTTTCAGAATAATCGAAAAAGCAGCAGTTGTAACTCAAGAATATAAGAAATCGTTGTTTGATAAAGTAACTGTTTATCCTAATCCATTGTATGCTTATAATCCTACGACTGGTTACTATTCAAGTGTAAATAATCCAAAGAATGACGAACCGTTTGTGACTTTCTCTAATTTACCTGAAGAAGTTACAATCAAGATTTATACACTTTCAGGACAATTGCTAAGAGTTCTTTCAAAGAAAGATCAATCACCTTGGCTGAATTGGGATTTGAAAAATAGAGATGGTTTGAGAGTTGCTTCAGGTGTTTATTTAGCAGTTGTTTCATCACCAGGTTTAGGTGAAAAAGTTTTGAAATTCTCGATTATTCAACCTCAAAAGCAAATTCAAAGATATTAATTAATTGAGAGGTAAAGTCATGAAAAGAATAAGTTTTTTAATAATCAGTTTAGCACTTGGTCTGAACATTGCCTTTGCGGGTGATATAGCCCGCAAAGGTACAAATGGTGCGGAACAATTATTAATTCCAGTTGGTGCTAAAAGTATTGCTACAGGTGGTGCTTTCGTTAGTGATGTTAAAGGTGTTGAAGCTATTTATTACAATCCAGCTGGCTTGGATTTAATCGGTCGTTCAGAGGCAATGTTTAGTTATATGGACTATCTTGCAGATATCAAAGTCTCGTACTTTGCTATAAGTGCAAATTTAGCTGAATATGGTACATTCGGTCTGCACTTTAAAACATTTAATTTTGGAGACATTCCAATTACGACCTTTGAACAGCCAGATGGAACAGGTGCAACTTATTCACCCTCTTTTATGTCTGGTGGATTAACCTATTCTAAACAAATAACTGATAGAGTCTCCGCTGGTGCAACATTGAAAGTTATTTATGAATCTATTACTGATGTCTCTGCAACAGGCGCTGCAATTGATTTTGGTGTGCAATACCAATTCCCGAATAATATGAGATTAGGTGTTGCTGTTACGAATATTGGAACTAATATGTCATACAAAGGGTCTGGATTACAGATTAAAAATGTTATTCCAAACAATCCACCGGGTATGGGATTTGGTGTATATGAACCCGCTACTGAAGAATTTCAGATACCAAGCTATTTCGAGTTATCTACATCATATAAATATGATATTAATCCGCAAAATTACTTGACAATGGCTGGAAAATTCACCAATAATAACTTTTTTGAAGATGTTGTTTCAGTTGGATTAGAATATGGTTTCTTGAACACATTCTTTTTGAGAGGTGGTTATAACTACTTATTGAATAGTAAACTTGAGGATAATCTTTATGGATTAACTTTAGGTGCTGGTATTAGTTATAACTTCCAGAATGCGGTTCAATTTGATTTTGATTATGCTTACAGAAGTGTTCGAGATTTTCCAACAGGAGCACAACATATTTTTACATTGAAACTGGGATTGTAATTAACCAACAAGCTTGAAAGGAAAGGCTACCCGATGAGGTTATTTTATTCTTCGGGTAGCCTTTAATTTTGTTACTATGGGAAGAATAATTTTTATATTTATATTAATCTTAGTTGTAAATTTATCTGCTCAAAAGTTGAATGAGTCGAATGTCTTTATTGATTACTCGAGATTTAAATATAGTTCGGATAGTGTTTATTTTGAACTTTATTATGGGATTTCAAATAAAGCATTAAAGGCAAGTGAAAATCAAAATGAAGCAGAAATAAAGGTAATTGTAACAGATCAAGATAATAACTTAGTAGGATTTCGAAATTTTAGAATAATCAATGAGATTGACAAACCAAATTCAAATATTGAGAAATATTTAACTGGTGTTCTTGGTTTTAAAATTGGTTATGGTGAATATTCTATTAAATTTGATGTGACTGATAGTTTTGATCCTACTAACACATTATCAATCGTTTTCCCTATCAATATAAATCCAATTAAAACAAAAAATTTTGCATTAAGTGATATACAACTTTGCAGCAATATAATTGAGAACTCTGATAATATTGGGTCATATTTTTACAAGAACACCTTTGAAATTTATCCAAATCCAAGCAATGTTTATGGTGAGCAGTTACCAATTTTGTTCTATTATATTGAACTTTACGATTTACTTAAAGGTGATTTGTCGAATAATTTGAAATTAATTTCAAAAATTCTTGATGCTCAAGGAAAAGAAAAATACTCAAAAGAGAAACTAATCCTGAGAAAATATAATTCGATTGCTGAAGTTGGTGCAATCAATATAACAAAATATGCAAGTGGAACATACACATTGGCAATTTATTTAATTGATTCTCTAAATAATTTTGGACTTGTTTCGTCGAAAAAGTTTTTTGTTTTTAATCCCAATATTAAAGAAGAAATTACAGGTAGAAGAACCGATGCGGATTTCCTTTCATCAGAATTTAGTGTAATGACAGAAGAAGAGTTAAATCTCGCATTCGAACAATCAAAATATATTGCGACGAGTGATGAAATTAAGAGATGGAATTCTTTAACTGATATTGATGCCAAAAGAAATTTCTTATTTAATTTCTGGAAATCACGAGACCCTAACATTGACACTCCAGAGAATGAAAGAAAAATTGAATATTTTGAAAGGATTAAAAAAGCTGATGAAATGTTTCGTGGTATTAGGGAAAAAGGATGGAGAAGTGATCGGGGGAGAGTTTATGTAGTTTATGGTGAACCATCTGAGATTGATCGTTATCCTAATGAAATGGATGCATATCCGTATGAGATTTGGTCTTACAATAATATTGAAGGTGGGGTAATTTTTGTTTTTGGAGATATAACAGGAACAGGACAAATGTTTTTAATTCATTCCACAGCTAGAGGTGAAATGCGAGATGATAATTGGTTTAGACGCGTTCAAAAAAGCCGCTAATTCGATTGGATGAAAAATAAGCTTGAGTATTACCTCTTAAAATCACTTTCCTTCATCGTTTCAAGGTTTTCATTAAACACATCTAGAAAATTGATAAGGTATTTAGCTTTTCTCTTTTATTATTTTATTCCAATAAGAAAAAAAATTGTACTTAAGAACTTAAAGAATGCCTTTCCAAATCTTGATGAAAAAAAAATTAAAAAACTTGCAAAAAAGACATATCAAAATCTGTTCATTGTATTGATTGAGATTTTATACCTGCCACATTTAAAGAAGGAAGAGATTGAAAATTTAATTTCTATTAAAAATCCAGAAGTAATTCAAAAAGCACTGGCATTAAATAAAGGATTGATCTTTGTTTCTGCTCATTTTGGTAATTGGGAAATACTTGCTATATCTGCTTCACTTCATATAAAAACAAAATTTTCGATTGTGACTAAACCATTAAGAAATCCTTATGTGGATAAATTTATCAACGACTGGCGAACAAAGTTTGGTAATAAAATTGTACCGCTTGGATTATCCGTAAAAAATATCTTCAAAGAATTGTTGGAGAAAAGAATTATTGCATTGCTCGCAGATCAGAGAGCTAGTCAGAATTCGCTTGAACTAAAATTTTTTAATAAGCTAACTCATGTTTATGAAGGTCCTGCTGTATTATCAATAAAAACAGGTGCTCCGCTAATTTTTGCAATTGCTATAAGAAGAAACGATTATTCCTATCTTGTTGAATTAAAAGAAATTGCTCAACCAGATGTTGAGAATGAACAAGAAAAAATAAAAATTATGACTGAAAAGTATATTTCCCTTCTTGAGGATTACATCCGTATCTATCCTGAACAGTGGCTCTGGTTTCATAATCGATGGAGACATTGATACAAAATAATTTTGAAAGAATTCTTGTAATTCAAACAGCATTTCTTGGTGATGTCTTATTGACATTGCCAGTTGCTCATCATCTTAAAAAAATAAATTCTGCCTATAAAGTCACATTCCTTATCAAAAAAGAATTATCACAGATAATAGAAATCTATAATGGAATAGATGACTTTATATTAATTGATAAGTCAAAATACATTTCATCAATTTTTGAAATAGTAAGCAAAATCAAGAATAAATATGATGTTGTTATATCACCACATAGATCTGCAAGAAGTGCCTTAATTTCTTATTTGAGTAACTCAAAAGTTAGAATATCTTTTGACAAATCTTCACTCAATTTTCTCTATTCTCATCTTGTTACTTATAGAAATGACCATCACGAAATTCAGAGGAATTTAGGTTTACTGAGTTATTTCACAAATAATATTAATTGGAAAGAAAGAATTAAACTTAATCTTGATGATTATATCTTTAACGATAAGTTCATGTTATGGAAAACCAGTAAAGAAAAAATTGTTGTAATTGCTCCAGGAACTCTTTGGGAAACGAAAAGATATCCAGAATACTATTTTGCCGCACTGGTTAAAAAGTTGATTGATGATGGAATTAAAATAGTTTTAATTGGTTCAAGCGAAGATTTCGAAATAGGCTTAAAGATTGAAAAATATGTTAACTCTCAAAATCATTTTCTTAATTTAATTGGAAAATTAAAATTAAAAGAGAGCATTAGTTTGATTAATCTTTCAGACCTTTTGATTTGTAATGATAGCGCCCCAATTCACATGGGTATATTTACAGAAACGCCTGTTTTAGCCATCTATGGTTCAACAATTCCAGAGTTTGGTTTTTATCCTTTTCGTGAGTTTGATAGAATTGTTCAAATTGAAAATTTGTATTGCAAGCCCTGTGGGATTCACGGTTATAAAAAATGTCCTGAAAAACATTTTAGATGTATGATTGATTTGAAGCCAGAGATAGTTTATAAAAATGCAATAGAAATTTTAAACAAACCTAATTCGTCTATTTCGTAATTTTGTAATATGATGAAAAATAAATTACAAAAAATATTTCGATTTAATTACGAACTACTTTTAGTTCCAAAAGATGCAACAAGAAATTTGAAAACATATAGGTTTAATTTTTTTAGGGTATTGTTATTTATTCTTTTAATTTTAGTTCTTTCAAACTTTGCTCTGATTCTTTTGATTGCTTACACGCCGTTAGGGAAAATTTTGCCTGCATCACCATACTTATCAAATGAAGATTATAGTCAAATATTTGAATTGCAGGAAAAGATTGCTCTCCTTTCAAGGGAGGTTGATAGAGTTCAAAAGATAAATGAGAGACTTCAATATATTATAGAAGGTAAACCTATTCCCATTGACCCGAGAGATTTAGATACAAATTACCAAATTGAAAAGAAAAAACGAGATTCTCTTCGAATTCTTGGTAAAAGTAATCTCTCAAATAATTTGTTTCTGATTTTGACAAAAGTATTTTTTTCACAGCAAACCGAGAATTCGGGGAATTCTAATTTATCAAAAAGTAAAGAAGACATACTTTTCTTTACTAAACCAGCAGACGGACTTATAACAAGAGGTTTTAACAAAGAAATATCTCATTATGGAATAGATTTCAGTATGCCCGTTGGATCAGTTGTTAGAGCTTCTGCATCTGGAATAGTTATTTTTGCTGACTATACAATAAATGATGGTTACAAGATTATTTTATCTCACTCTAAAGGTTATATCACAATTTACAAACACCTGAGTCAGGTTTTAAAAAAAGAAAGGGATTTTGTTAAACAAGGAGACATAATCGGTCTTTCAGGAAATACAGGTAGGTTTACAACGGGCCCGCATTTGCATTTTGAAATCTGGAAATATCAAACACCAATAGACCCGCAAAAAATTTTAGTGGATTTAAAATGAGAGACAAAAAAAAGCAAATAGATGAATTATCTCTAATCGCAAAGCACATTGAGCTTAATGGGAATTTAACGGGTGCTGGTGATTTAAAGATTGATGGAAAATTTGAAGGCAATATTTTATTAGATGGAAATTTATTTTTAACAGAAAATGCACAAATAAAAGGTAATATTCAGGCAATTGAATTTCAGTGTAATGGAATTGTTGAAGGCAATATTTTTATTAAAGAAAAATTTATCATTGGCTCTAAATCAAAAATTATCGGTGATATAAAGACAAAAATATTAATTATCGAAGAAGGTGCTGAAATTAATGGAAAATGTTTGGCATCTAAAAACAGTTCTGAGATGGAGTAAATTTTGTCAGGGAAGTTTATTGACAATCAAAGAAAAATTTTAAATGGATATAAAAAGATTGGACCTTATCTTGGCTTAGGAACTCAATTAGCTGCAACGGTTATTTTAATGTTTTATATCGGTTACTGGCTCGATAAAAAATTTAATACCTATCCAATTTTAATTATTGTTTTTTCATTACTCGGCGGATTTGCCGCAATTTATAATTTCATCAAATCAGTATTGAAGCTAAGTTCAAAAGATAAACAAAATTAATTTATGCCGTCTGTTTTAAGAAACTTAATCTTATTTAATTTTATCCCTTTTCTTTTAAGTCTTTTTATTCTTCCCGATAACAAAATTAAATTAAGTGTTTTCTGGGGATGGGTAATTGTTTTTATTGGACTTGGAATTGGAATTTTAGCTTTCGAAATTTCGAAGAAAAAAAATAACAAGGATTTTCTTAAGATTTATTTTGGTGGAATGATTGTTAGATTAATTTTATTACTTGCTTTAATTTTTGTCATCTTAAAATTTATTAGCATAAGTCCCATAGGTTTCTTATTTTCGCTATTCATTTTCTATATTATTAATCAAATCATTGAGTTTTTACATATATCAAAATCAGTTAAAAAAATAAAATATGATTGATACTACAGATTTAGGCAAAGATACTTTGCACAGTTCTGAAAGTTCAAGCGGGAGCTGGATTATAGATCATATCGTTGACAGTAATGTCCTTGACTTTGAACCATTAGGTGTAATTCATCTACCTTCATTTGATATTAATTTATTTGGAATAACTTTTCATTTTGCCATTACAAAACATGTTGTTTTTCTTTGGATTGCTGCTTTAATTGTTGCCATTCTAATGATTTTTACAGCAAGAAGTTATAAGAAAAGCCTCGTCCCCAAAGGAGTTGCAAATTTAGTTGAAATGATTATTGAATTTATCAAATATGAAATTGTAACTCCTACTATTGGTGAAAAATATGTTAAAACATTCTTACCATTTCTTGGAACAATTTTCTTTTTCATTCTGACTTGTAATCTGCTTGGACTTCTGCCCTATGGTGCAACTGCAACTTCGAATATTTCAGTAACAGGTTCTCTTGCTCTTCTAAGTTTTATAATGACCCAATTCGCTGGAATTAAAAAAAATGGCGTAGTCGGATACTTTAAAGGTTTGATACCTCATGGAGTGCCTGTGTTTCTTTTGCCGATTATGTTTGTTGTTGAAGTTTTAGGTTTATTTACAAAGCCTTTTGCTCTGATGATTCGTCTATTTGCCAATATGACCGCTGGACATGTTGTTATTTTAGCATTGATAGGATTAATTTTTATTCTCAAAACACCATTTATTTCACCTGTTTCAATTCTTTTTGCTTTATTTATTTACTTGCTTGAATTACTTGTCGCTTTAATTCAGGCTTATATTTTTACAATGTTATCTTCATTGTTTATTGGAATGGCAATTCATCAAGAACACTAAAAAAAAATTATGGAGGAAAAATAATGGAATCATCATTTTCTGCTTATCTTGCAGCAGGTATTGGAGCTGCATTAACGGTTATTGGTGCAGGTTTTGGTATTGGTAAGCTTGCTAGCGCTGCTATGGAAGCAAGCAGTCGCCAACCAGAAGCACTTGGTGATATTCGAACATCTATGATTATTGCAGCAGCTTTAATCGAAGGTGTCTCCCTTTTCGCTTTAGTTATTTGTATTCTCTTAGCACTTAAATAAATAGGATAGAAAATGTTTTCACTAGCAGGGCTAATTAGTTTTATCCTGCTTTACGGCGGAGGCGAGAAAGGTGGATTACTTGATGTTAATCCTGGCTTAATTTTCTGGACGATTGTTACTTTTATCATTCTGCTTTTAATTCTTAAAAAAACCGCTTGGCAACCTATACTTCGTGCATTACAAGAAAGAGAAGACAATATTCGCTCTTCACTTGAAAAAGCAGAAAAAGCAAGAAAAGAAGCTGAAGAAATTCTTGAACAGAATAAGAAAAATATCGCCGAAGCTGAAGAGCAGGTTAGAAAAATTATATCAGAAGGTAGAGAATACGCAAATAAAATAAGACACGAGATTATTTCTAAAGCGAACGAAGAGGCTCAGAAGATGATTAATTCAGCTAAGCAGGAGATTGAGATTAAAAAACAAGAAGCTTTATCTGAATTAAAAGAGATTGTTGCAGATTTATCTATTCAAGCTGCGGAGAAAATTCTTCAGGAAACTCTGGATAGAGAGAAACACAAAAAGCTTGTTGAAAAATTAATTCAAAATCTTCCAAAAGGATAAGATGCTGAATACAAAAATCACAAATCGATATGCAAAAGCTTTGCTTGATCAAGCAATTAGCGAAAATCAACTTGATGTGATTGTGAAAGACCTTGAGTTCATTCGTAAAAATATCTTGTCTCTTAGAGAACTTTCATTATTAATTAAAAGTCCTATTGTTAAACGAGATAAAAAAAGAAAAATTTTTATTGAGCTTTTCAAAGACAAAGTTTCAGAAACCACATTAAATTTTTGTGAGCTTATCATTAACCGCCAACGATTGGATTTAATTTTAGATATAATCCAGAGATTTCTGGAATTAAAGGATGAGTATCTTAACATTAAAAGTGTTTTGGTGAAATCTGCTATTGAACTCGATGAAAAGCATATTAACGAGTTAAAATCTATTCTCGAAATAAATCTTGGAAAAATGGTTAATATAAATTTTTCGATTGATAAAAATTTAATAGGTGGATTTGTTGTTCAAATTGATGATACAATAATTGATGCTTCGTTAAAGCATCAGCTAGAAATGCTTCGTAAGAAATTTTTATTTGGAACAGAAAAACTGAATTAGAAACAAAAGAGGTTAACTGCAATGGCAGAAGTAAAGCCAGATGAAGTCTCAGCTATATTAAGAAAAGAACTATCAGGTTTTGAATCGGAGGTAGATATCTATGATGTAGGGACTGTCCTTGAAGTTGGAGATGGTATTGCTCGTATTTATGGTTTGTCGAAGGTTATGGCAAGTGAACTTGTTGAATTTCCTAATGGTGTATTTGGAATGGTTCTTAACTTAGAGGAGGATAATGTTGGCGCAATTCTTTTTGGTGATGATACATTAATTAAGGAAGGCGATGTTGTAAAAAGAACAAGAAGAGTTGCATCCATTCCTGTCGGTGAAGAATTATTAGGGCGAGTAGTCAATCCGCTCTGTCAACCACTTGATGGGAAAGGACCAATTCATACAAAACAATTTCTACCAATCGAGAGAAAAGCTCTTGGTGTAATTTATCGTCAACCAGTTAAAGAACCATTACAAACCGGAATTAAAGCTATCGATGGAATGATACCGATTGGACGCGGACAAAGAGAATTAATAATTGGTGACCGTCAGACAGGAAAAACAGCTATTGCAATTGATACGATAATCAATCAAAGATGGACTCACACTGAGGAAGCAAAAAAATACGGCGTAAGGCCAGTTTATTGTATCTATGTTGCAGTAGGACAAAAAGGTTCATCGGTTGCTCAAGTTGTTGCAAAGCTTGAGGAAGAAGGTGCAATGAGTTATACAACTGTAATTCTCGCAAGTGCAAGTGACCCAGCCCCAATGCAATTTATTGCACCTTATTCAGGAGCAACTTTAGGAGAATATTTCAGAGATAAGGGAATGCATTCACTTGTTATTTACGATGATTTATCTAAGCATGCTCAAGCTTATCGTCAGGTTTCATTACTTTTGAGAAGACCCCCCGGAAGGGAAGCCTATCCAGGTGATATTTTCTATCTACATAGCCGATTACTTGAAAGAGCATCGAAATTAAGTGATGAACTTGGTGGTGGGAGTTTGACAGCACTTCCCATAATTGAAACTCAAGCTGGTGATGTCTCTGCATATATCCCAACAAATGTTATATCAATTACTGATGGACAGATTTATCTCGAACCAAATCTTTTCAATGCTGGAGTTAGACCCGCAATTAATGTCGGTATTTCTGTATCAAGAGTTGGTGGCAATGCTCAAATTAAAGCTATGAAAAAAGTTGCAGGTAGATTAAGATTAGACCTTGCTCAGTATCGCGAATTAGAAGCATTTGCAAAATTTGGTTCTGATTTAGACCAGGCAACCCAAAGACAATTGCGTAGGGGACAAAGACTTGTTGAATTATTGAAGCAAGACCAATACAAACCAATGCCTGTGGAGAAGCAAGTGGTTTCAATTTTTTATGGTACTTCCGGTTATCTTGATCAAATTCCTGTCTCTGATGTTAGGAGATTTGAAGAAGAAATCCTTGAATATATTGAATTGAAACACAGTGATATTTTTACTGAAATATTGGAAACAAAAGACCTTTCAGATAAATTAATTGAAAGATTAAAACAAATCGGTAATGAATTCTTAAAAACATTTAAGAAAAGTAGTTAATGGCAACTTTAAGGGAAATTAGAAGGCGAATTATTGGAATTAAAAGCACACAGCAAATCACAAAAGCAATGAAAATGGTTGCTGCGGCGAGATTAAGAAGAGCACAAGAAGCCATTCTTAATTTCAGACCTTATGCAAATACGATTTCTCATTTACTAGATAATTTTGTTGCTAACATCGAAGACTACGATAATCCTTTATTAAAAGCTCGTGAAGTTAATAAAGTAACTGTTGTAGTAGTTACAAGCGATAGAGGTCTTTGCGGTTCATTCAACACAAATCTACTCCGTTATGCAGAAGATTACATTAAAACGGAATTAAAAGTATATCTAGATTCAAAAAATCTTGATATAGTTTGTATTGGTAAAAAGGGGAACGACTTTTTCACAAAAAGAAATTATCCTGTTAAAAAAGGTTATGTAAATTTCTTTGCAAATCTAACCTATGATTCAGCTCTAGATGTGATTCATTTTTTGTCAAATGAATATTTAATTGGAAGAACTGATAAAGTAGTTTTTATTTATAATGAATTCAAATCAGTAATAAGTCAAATTATTAAGACAGTTCAGATTTTGCCAATTGTTGTTGAGAAAAAAAACGAAATTAAACCTAAAAGATTTAGACCAATTATTGAATTTATTTATGAACCATCAAGAGAAAATATTTTGAATACTCTTTTGCCTAAATATTTAGAAGTCCAAATGTGGCGTGTGGTTCTTGAATCGAATGCATCAGAGCAAGGTGCGAGAATGACCGCAATGGATAACGCCACAGAAAACGCTAAGGAACTTCTGAGAATTTTAAGCCTTTCTTATAATAGAGCTCGACAGGCAGCGATTACTAAAGAACTACTCGAAATTGTTGCCGGTGCCGATGCTCTAAAAGAACAGGGATAAACTTTATACCTTTTATTATTAGAATTTTAAGCAAATAATTAATTTTGTAGGCTTTAATCTATAAAGTTTATAATATGTTTGAAGAATTGACTCAAAAATTAGAAACGGCTTTCAAGAAGATTCGTGGTCAGGGGAAGCTAACGGAAAAAAACATCTCTGACGCTTTAAGAGAAGTGCGTCGAATTTTAATTGATGCCGATGTCAATTATAAAGTCGCAAAAGATTTTATTGAGAAAGTTGAAAAGAAATCAATTGGCAAAGAAGTTTTAGCTTCAATTACCCCAGGGCAATTAATTATTAAAATTATCAATGACGAGCTTATTGATTTACTCGGTGGAACAACATCTCCACTTGTTTTTGCTAATACTCCACCTTCAATTTATTTGCTTGCAGGTTTGCAGGGTTCTGGAAAAACAACTTTTGCTGCGAAATTCGCTCATTATTTGAAGAAAGCTGGATTAAAATCTTTGCTTGTCGCTTGCGATATTTATCGACCTGCAGCCGTTGAACAATTAAAACAACTTGGAAAACAAATTGATATCGAAGTTTTTTTTAACGATAAAAGCGCGGTTGAAATAGCATCTTCAGCCATTAGTTATGCAGAGCAAAACGGTTTTAGTGCAGTTGTTATTGATACTGCCGGACGACTTCACATTGATGAAGAGATGATGGATGAAATTGCAAAAATTAAAGAAGTTACTAAACCAACAGAAACTTATTTTATTGTTGATTCAATGACAGGTCAGGATGCGGTCAATACAGCAAAAGCCTTTCATGATAAAATAAATTACGATGGAATTGTTCTTACAAAACTAGATGGAGATACCCGCGGTGGCTGTGCTCTTTCAATTCGTGCAGTTGTTAACAAACCAATAAAATTTGTAAGTCTTGGTGAAAAACTTGATTCAATAGAAGTCTTTCATCCTGACCGAATGGCATCAAGGATTTTAGGTAAAGGAGATATTGTAACTCTTGTCGAAAAGGCGCAAAGCGCATTTGAAGAGAAAGAAGCTCAAAGATTAGAAGAAAAACTACGCTCAAATAAATTTGATTTTGAAGATTTTAGAGACCAATTAAAAATAGTACAACGTTTAGGTTCAATTTCTCAAATTCTCTCAATGATACCTGGACTTTCATCAGTTCAAAAAAATATTCAAGTAGATGAAAAAGCATTTGTAAAAGTTGAAGCGATAATTAATTCAATGACAAAAGAAGAGCGTAGAAATCCAAAAGTTTTAAACGCAAGTCGAAAGAGAAGAATTGCAAAGGGGAGTGGAACAAGTATTCAAGAAGTGAATAGACTTGTCAAACAATTTGAAGAGATGCAAAAGATGATTAAGAAGCTTAATAGTATGGATTTTAACAAAGCATTTCGTAATTTTAATTTGAAATTAAACTAAGAATCATTTGGAGGATAAACTTTGTCAGTAAAGTTAAGATTGCAAAGATTAGGTAAAAAGAGACAACCTTTCTATAGAATTGTTGCAGCTGATGCACGTTCACCACGAGATGGAAAGTTTATCGAGGTGGTTGGAACTTACAATCCTCGAACTAATCCCCCCGAAGTGCTTATCAAAGAGGATAGAGCAATTAAATGGTTAAAGAATGGTGCACAACCTACAGATACTGTAAGAAGTCTTTTTAGAAAAGAAGGTATCTTACTAAAATACCATTTAATGAGAAAAAAAGTTGAAATAGAGAAGATAGAAGAGACTTTACAGCAATTCAAAGCAAGAAGGGAAGAAAATCTTAAAAAGAGACGGAAAAAACCAAAAGCTAAAAAGAAAAAGAAAGGTGCATCAGAAGTAAAAGGTGCAGCTTCTGAAGGATAAGGCAGGAGCTGAATTTTTCTGAGCCTCTGCCTGCGCACATTTATTGCACCCCAATATGGAGGGACATACAATGAAAGAATTCGTCGAAATGATGGCGAAATACCTCGTTGATAAGCCGGATGGGGTACAGGTCGAGGAAAAAGAAGTCACTGAAAACAAGATTGTCTTTACCCTTAAAGTTGCAAAAGAAGATATCGGTAAAGTTATTGGAAAGCAGGGTAAGACGGCTCAGGCAATGAGGGTGCTTCTTACTGCAGTCGCTGCAAAAGATGGTAAGAGAGCAATTTTAGAGATTGCTGATAAATAGCCTTTACTAAATGAATGATATTGATCGGAAAAATTGTTGGTCCTCACGGTATTAAGGGGACTGTAAAAGTAAAACCTTTTACCGATTTTCTAGAAAGGTTTGATAAAGAAAAAATCATAAAAATTGAAATTGATAATTCGATCTTTGAATTTTTGATTGAAGATTCTTTTTTTCACAAAAATCTTATCTGTTTGAAATTGAAAGGTATTGATAACATTGACGACGCTTTAAGGTTTAAAGGTAAAAGCATTGTTATCGCTGAGAATGAATTGAAAAAATTAGATGTGGATGAGTATTACATTCATGATTTGATTGGACTTTTAGTGATTGGTGAGAATGAAAATGTAATTGGAGAGATTGTCAATGTAATATCTCTTACCTCGAATGATGTTTATGAAATTGAATTGATTGATAAACGAAAGGTTTTTTATCCAGCTGTTAAAGATTACATTGAAGAAATTAATATTGAAAAGAAATTTATCAGAATAAAAAATTACGAAGGATTTTTTGACACAAATGATGCGATTTGATTTAATCTCAGCAGTGCCTGAAATACTTGAAGGTCCAATCAGTTATAGTATTATTAAGAGAGCAAGAGATAAAGGAATTGTTGAGATTTATCTTCATAATTTGCACAATTATGGAGAAGGGAAATATCGACAGATAGATGATAAACCTTATGGCGGTGGAAGTGGAATGGTTCTTAAACCAGAACCAATTTACAAGTGCGTTAAAGAACTTCAGAATGAGAGAAATTACGATGAGATAATTGTTACTTCAGCTAAAGGGAATATTTTTACTCAAAATGAAGCTAAGAGATTATCTCTACTTAAAAATGTTATAATTATTTGTGGACATTACAAAGGTATTGATCAAAGAGTAATTGACATTTTGAATGCGAAAGAGATTTCAATTGGAAAGTTTGTTTTAAGTGGTGGTGAACTTCCAGCACTTGTTATTGTTGATGCAGTCGTTCGACTTTTACCTGGTGCTTTGGGTGATAGTGAATCGGCTTTGACTGATTCATTCATTGATGATGGTTATATTGAACCACCAATTTACACTAGACCTCAAGAGTTTTTAGGAATAAAAGTACCTGAAATTTTAGTCTCAGGAGATCATAAAAAAATTAAAGAGTGGAAAGAAAAATATTCAACCAAGATTAAATAAAAATATAATGGAGATGATAAAATGGATAAATTAGATAAAGTTAGACAGATGCAGATTCGAACAGACCTTCCTAAGTTCAAACCTGGTGATAGAATTAATGTTCACTTCAAAGTTATTGAAGGTGATAAAGAAAGAATTCAGCAGTTTGAAGGGGATGTAATTTCTATTCGTGGAAGTGGTATTGACCAAACTTTCACAGTCAGAAAAATTTCTGATGGAGTTGGTGTTGAGCGAATTTTCCCTATGCATTCACCAAGAATTGCAAAAATCGAAATTGTTAGAGAAGGAAGAGTAAGAAGAGCAAAACTTTATTACTTGAGAAAACTTTCAGGTAAGGCGGCGAAGATTAAATCAAAATAATTTATACTAGATAAAAAAGGCTATCAAAAACTTGATAGCCTTTTTAATTTTAAACAAACATTAATTAATTAGAGAGCTACATGAGAGATGCTCAAAATGTTTTCATTGTCTTTTATTTGTTTCAGTAAATCTTGAGATAATGGCTCTCTTAATTTCATAGTGCAACAGGCAACTATTCCACCTTCAAAAATTACATTCTCAATTTCTTCAATATTGATATTTGCGTCACGAATTACATTTAGAACAGAAGCAAGCACACCTGGTCTATCATAATGTTTAACAACAAGTTGATATTTTGCATCTGTAATCTTCGCTCTATTTACCCAATGGGCAATCACTCCATTTGTTAAGTAATCTTTAATTATTCTAACAGTTTCTTCAGCGACTGCGTTTTGTGCTTGTTCAGTTGATGCACCAATGTGATGCGTTATATAAATATTTGGATTGGACTGAAGTTTTGAACTTACAGTTCCAGCTTTACCTTCTGGTTCATCCTTAAATACATCGAGAGCTGCTCTAATCTTTTTATTCTCAACAGCCCAGAGTAAAGCATCTTCATCAACAACTTCCGCACGAGAAGTATTGATAAATAGTGCCCCATCTTTCATAAAACTGAACATTTTTTGATCAAATAGATTTCTAGTCTGGTCTGTAAGTGGAAGGTGAACTGAAACCACATCGCACATAGGAAGGAGTTGGTCCATTTCAGAAAAATCTTTAATAGCAACTCCTTCAATTCTAGAAATATCTTTTCCATAAACATTCATTCCGAGAGCAAGAGCTCGCCTTGCAACTTCTTTACCAATATTTCCAACTCCAATTATTCCAAGCGTTCTTCCGTAAAGTCCCTGAGCTTTTGAATATTTATCTTTGTTCCAGATTCCATTTCTAAAATCAATAACATTATCAGGTATCCATCGATCAAGAGCAATCATCAGTCCGATTGTAAGTTCAGCAACTGCAATTGAATTTTTGCCTGGACAATTGCTAACATAGATTCCTTTTCTATTTGCTGCAGCAATAGCAATATTATTTACACCAGCACCGGCACGAACAATCAACGAAAGATTTTTACTTTCATTAATTGTTTTTTCGTTAACCACAGTTGATCTGACAACCAGAATATCTACTTCCTTTGCAGCTTCAGGCAAATCGTTCTCTCCAAGTTTGGGATTATAGATTACTTCCAGATCAAGATTTTTTAGTTCTTCGATGTATTTTTCTGGAAATTTATCAGCAATAAGGACTTTCATTTTTACCTCCCGACATTTTATTTCTTTTTGATATTAGTTAAATAGAGATATAAAGGAATCATTGGATTGATGAATTCATAATAACCTCTTTCGAGAGACCTTATCGCATTAAGTTTTTTCATCCTCTGCAAAAAATTATGAAGTTTTTCTTTTTCTCTCGATGAAAGGTTTTCTTCTATTTCTTTCTTGCTGAAACTCTTTTTTTGTTTTTGAACTATCTTACTGAGTATTGATTTATAATCTTCACTGTGAATAGCTTTTAAAACTTGAACATCCACAAATCTTCTTCCAATTTCTTCAGCAGCTGAAAGAATGCCTTCTATTGCATCTTTAAAATCAACGAATTTATCTTGATCAATCCAATAAATATTATCACCGATTATATGCATAATTTTCGGCAATCCTGATGAATAGTCGCAAATGAGTTTTAATGCTTTCTCATCAACTTTTATTTCAACACTATTAAATGCTTTGATGAAAAATTCCTTCATTTCATTTTCATTCATATTTTTGATATCTATTATATCAAAAATTCTCTCTATTGGTTGATGGCGTTCGACAAGTTCTTTTCTTCGTTCTTCTGTACCGCAAAGAATTAAAGTAAGTGGTAAGATGTTTGAAGATGTCGCATTTTCATCTACTAAGGTTTTTATGAAATGAGCAAATTCAGGATTTTTAGCAATGCCGTTTATTTCATCAAAGATTAGTAAAATACCGCTAATATTATCTTCTTTTACTCGATTGTATAAGTTCTTTAAGAAAGGTAAAAATCCTCTGGAAATATCGTAAAGATCATTTTTAAGTGCTTCAAAGTTTATGGAGAAACCGAATAGTTCTTGTTTGCCGATATATTTTGAAAGAAAGTTTTTAATCTTATCTAAAACTTTTTCGTTGTAAATCTGTTCTCTTAAAATAGTTTCAACAGTTTTTTGAGCAACGGATTCTATTGTATTCGAATTTCCAAGAAATACATGAATACCAAGTAGATTGAAATTTCTCTCTGCAATAAATTTCGAATAGTTTGCAAGTGAGCTTTTCCCAATCCCGTATTCTCCCGAAATGAATAAAACTTGCATCTTACCTTGTTTAGTCTGAACTAATGCTCTTTCAATTCTTTCAATTTCCTTTTGTCTTCCGATAAAAAGTTCTATAGGGACTGGTTGACCTGGATAAAAGGGACTCCTACTTTTTTCTAAGTAAGTAATCATGATATCCTCGTTAATCCTTCAGCATTGGTATTCTAATGTTAAATTTTTTTGCATTCTCAATTGCTCTCTGGTAACCTGCATCTGAATGTCTGACAATTCCCATTCCAGGATCGTAAGTTAATACCCTTTCAAGTTTTTCGTCTGTTTCTTTCGTCCCATCTGCAACAATTACCATTCCTGCGTGAATTGAATAGCCCATTCCGACGCCACCACCATGATGAACTGAAACCCAGCTAGCTCCGCCAATCGTATTTAGTAAGGCATTAAGAATTGGCCAATCGGCTATTGCATCACTTCCATCTAACATTCCTTCAGTTTCACGATTTGGCGAGGCGACTGAACCGCAATCTAGATGGTCTCTTCCAATTACTATTGGTGCTTTCACTTTTCCTTCACGAACAAGCTGATTAAATATCAATCCCATTTTTGCTCTTTCACCATAACCGAGCCAGCAAATTCTTGCAGGCAATCCCTGAAATTTAACATGTTCTTGAGCAAGTTTTATCCAGCGAACAAGTGATTTATTTTCAGGGAAAGTATTTATCACTGCTTCGTCTGTTAAATAGATATCTTGGGGATCACCAGATAGGGCAGCCCATCTAAAAGGACCTTTACCATCGCAGAATAGTGGGCGAATGTATTCGGGCACAAACCCTGGAATATCAAATGCATTTTTTACACCATTTGCAAATGCTTCACCACGAATGTTATTCCCGTAATCAAATGTAATTGCACCTCTCTTCTGAAATTCAAGCATTGCCTGAAGGTGAATGACAATTGACTGCTTTGCCATTTGAATATATTTCTCAGGGTCTGTCTTTCTAAGTTTCAATGCTTCTTCATAAGGAATGCCATGTGGGACATATCCGTTTAATGTATCGTGTGCTGAGGTTTGATCAGTTAAAACATCAGGAATAATTTCTCTTCGTAAAATTTCTGGTAAAATTTCAGCAGAATTACCGAGCAGACCTACTGACAAAGCTCTTTTTTCTTTTTTTGCTTTTAGAACTAAATCCAGAGCTTCATCAAGATTATCACACATAATATCTAAGTAACCTGTCTTTAATCTTTTTTCAATTCTTGAGCGATCAACCTCAACTCCTAAAAATGAAGCACCATTCATTTTAGCAGCGAGAGGTTGAGCTCCACCCATTCCACCAAGTCCAGAAGTGAGTAAGAATTTTCCACTTAAACTCCCATCGAAATATTTTTCAGCACAAGCGGCGAATGTTTCGTAAGTCCCTTGCAGAATCCCTTGTGTTCCAATGTAAATCCAGCTACCTGCGGTCATTTGACCATACATTATTAATCCAAGAGCCTCCAGTCGGCGAAACTCATCCCAAGTTGCCCACTTGGGAACCAACATTGAGTTAGAGATGATCACTCTTGGTGCGAGCGTGTGTGTTTTCCAAACAGCAACTGGTTTCCCTGATTGAATTAACAATGTTTCATCGTTTTCAAGATTTTTCAATTCACGAACAATGGCATGATAGCAATCCCAATTTCTAGCGGCTTTACCAATTCCGCCGTAAACAATTAACTCCTCAGGTTTCTCAGCGACTTCAGGGTCAAGATTGTTCATTAACATTCTAAGTGCAGCTTCCTGAATCCAGCCTTTTGTATTAAGTTGAATTCCCCGAGGTGCTCTAATTGGTTCGTATTTAAAGTTTGTCATATTTATAGCTTAAAGTGTCTGTTTAAAATTGATTCATACTGATTTAGAAGAGACTTATATATCCATCTAAGAAAGAAAATTGATTTCTTAATTTTTTCTCGCATAAGTTTTGCATTTTCTTTTAGCTGTAGTTCTAATCTTTTAACTTCTTCTTTTGTTAATTTTGTTGGTGATTGTGATGAGCTTAATTTTTCACTTAAGCTTTTATAAATTCTAACATCTGTAATGTATCTATCATCACCTTCAATTTGACGAAGTATTTGTCTTACCATTGTTGAGAGAAGTTTTTTCTCCGTTGAGTCAAAATCAAAATTATAATTTTTGAATAGTGGTTTCATTTTACTTAAACGCTAATAATTTTTCTCTGACTTTTTGATAACCTGGTTTGATTACATTGTATATGTAATTAATTCTTTCGTTGTAATGAATAAATGCGCTTTTCATTGCATTGATGGTTAGTTTTTCCATATCATCCAATGTTAAACCAAAAACTTCAGCAGCAACTTTAAATTCATTTGACATCGTTGTATTGCTCATCAGTCTATCGTCGGTATTTAAGAAGACCCTGAATTTATTTTTGTAATAAACTCCAAATGGATGTTGGTCAAGACTTTTTACAGCACCAGTATGGACATTACTTAGTAAACAAATTTCTAATGGGATTCTTTTATCCAAAATATATTGTGCCAGTGTTCCCATTGCAACAAGTTCACCATCAATTACAGTCATATCTTCAATTAGGCGAGTCGCATGACCAAGTCGATGTGCGCCACACCATTGAAGAGCTTGCCAAATAGATTCTTTTCCCCAAGCTTCACCGGCATGAATAGTTATGTTAAAATTTGCTCTTTGAATGTATTGAAATGCTTCAATATGTTTTTTTGGAGGATATCCACCTTCTTCACCAGCAAGGTCAAATCCAATAACTCCACGGTCGCGGAAATCAACTGCGAGTTCAGCCATCTCTAAACTTAACTTCATATTTCGCATTGCACAAATAATCAAGCCATAACCAACACCATATTTTTGTTTTCCCTTTTCAAGTCCGTTCAAAACAGCTTGAACAACTTCTTCCCAGTGTAATCCTTTTTGAGTATGAAAGACAGGGGCAAATCTAGTCTCAACATAAACAACGCCATCGTAGTACATATCTTCAATCATTTCAAAAGCTACTCTTTCAAGAGCTTCTTTAGTTTGCATAACTGAGGTTGTATGTTCAAATCCACGAAGATATTCAGTTAAGCTTCCTTTGTTTGCGCCTTCGTGAAACCAGGCTGCAAGTTCTTCAGGATCATTGGTTGGTAGTTTATTGTATTTAATATCTTTAGCGAGTTCAATAATTGTTTGTGGTCTCAATCCACCATCAAGATGATCGTGTAATAATACCTTAGGTACTTCACGGATAATTTCTAAAGTTTCACTTCGCATATAGCCCTCTTTTTCTGAATTAATGCGAGAATAATAAAAATTTTAGCAACCACTTTTTATTCTTTTATTCAAATTTAAAGAAATGCTAAAGGTTTTTCAATTTAAACAGAAATAAATTTTATAAGTTTATGATTAAAAAATTTTGTTCATAAAATTTCTATTCTATCGTCTGAAAGTTTAATAGTCCAATTTTGCAAGAGAATCGATTTGAGAAAATATTTAGAAATTCAAAATCAAGTTTATTCAGATGAAGAACCATTTAAGTAAAAATTATTTAACGATTAGCGAGAATGAATTTATTGGTCAATAGCTAAAAATTGCCTTTGTTTGATCATAGAGAAAAAATTGGTTAAAATAAAAATATTCGAAACAACGCTTTACCTTCTTTATGAAAAGCTAAAGAAATGAAATAAGTGAGAACTAAGTCGGGGCGGCCGGATTCGAACCGGCGACCTCCTGGTCCCGAACCAGGCGCTCTGACCGGGCTGAGCCACGCCCCGTTTCTCATAAGTGAAATGAACGATTTTTAATTGCAAAATCTTCTACAAATATAAAATTATTCATTCTAAAAAAGATTTTTTAGTCAATGAAATATGATATTTGAGGGGAAAAAACTACTTTTCAACTTTAGAAGGTTTAATTGTGAAGTAAACTCTTGTCCACTTTCCTTCTTCACTTGCAATCCAGAAATGTTCACCGTGCTTATCAATAATTGATTTGACAATTAATAGTCCAAGACCAAGTCCTTTTTCACCACGAGTTCCTCGAGTTGTAAATTTTTTGATGGAGACCAGTAAATTCATCAGGATTTCTCTATCAATTCCAATTCCAGAATCTACAACCAAGACGACAAGTTTGTTGATTTTTTCATGATAATGAGTGTGTATCTCAATTGAATTACCGGGATAAGAGAATTTTATTGCATTATCTAAAAGGTTCTTCAGGACTTCAATCATCATAAATTCATCGCCATAAACATACATATCTGGTTTTGAATCCAATATAATTTTAATATTCTTTTGTTCTGCAATCTTTGACATAGCTTTTACGACGAAATTGATAGTTGAGGTTATATCAAAATTAGTAAGATTTAATGCAAGTGTAGGTGATTCATATCTTGTCCATTCAATGATTCTATTTAATGCATTTAATTGTTGTTTTGAAAGTTCAAAAATGTTTTCAGCAAATTGTTTGACCTCATATTTATTTTTGTACTGTCCATCCTTAAGAAGTTGACAGTAACCAAATACACTATTTAATGGTGTCCTCAAATCATGAGAGATTATTGAAACTAATTTATCTCTCTGAAATTTTATCTTATTTAATTCCTCTTTAACTTTATCAACTTCACTTCGTGGTTCCTCTTTGGTTATAAATTTTGCAATTATAGCTTTACCATTAGTGGGTATTTCCTTTATATGTGTTTTAGTTTCAGTATTTTTTTCTGAAGTCTCAAATTCGCTAATATTTTCTTTTTGAACTTTTGTAGCGGTATCAACTTTGTTAGTAATTTCATTTTGAACTTTTTGTAATTCAGTTTTAGAGTTGATATGAGGTGAAACTGATTTTGATTTAAGTTCACTCTTTTCTGGTTCTTGAAATTTTATTGAACTTTGAGTTTGGTAATAAGAATTTTTATAAGATGGAGAATAGAAATAAGAATAGTCCTGTTGTGGAAGTTTGCGTTCAAATTTTTTTGTGAGTAAGAATATAAATAAGGAAAGGAATAAAATAATTGTTCCGATGAGTGAGATTACTTCGAAAGGTGATAATAAATATAAATCTTTGGTAAAAGGTTCAATTGAAAGAAAGTCGTTTATTTGAAATATCGAAATTACAATTAAACTAGTTATAATTAAGTAAAATCCACCTTTCGCTTCCGTTTCTCTTGAAAGTAAAAAAGACAGTATTACATTTGCAAGATGAATAAGAATCGTTATGATTATAATTAACGAATATGAATTCCAGTTCACATATAACTCCAAAAAATAGATTTATTTCAGTCACATTATCGAATTATGTTAAATGAATTTTCAAAAACAAGTTTTTAAATTGTAATTGTCTATTTCCGATAATATCGTTGTGATTAAATATCAGATAAAGCGAAAAAAGGTTAAAATTGAAGCAAACATCTTCTGAACTTCATTATCATCAATCAACACTACCAGCAAAGAAAATTTCTGACAATAGAGAAATTATTAGAGAAATTATTTTATATAGAATGGAAAGTGGATTTTATAATGAGGAAATAGTTCTATTAGATGTATTACAAAAATTGATGAAAAATATTTTCGATTTTCCAACTTTAATTAATGACAAATCTCTCTCAAACAATTCTTCATAGAAATCAAATTTCTTACCTTCATATCTTTTAAATTTTAAGACTACCAAATATTTGAATTACTCTAAGAAAAAAACTACTTTGATCTAAAAGCAAGTGATTAAAAATGAAATATGTCGATAACATAGTTATAAAAATTAGCATTTTAGATCACAATATTTTCATCACTGAAGCAATCGAAGAGATTCTAAAAGATTATCCATGTCAGATTAGAAAAATAAAAAGTCTAGTAGACATAAGTGATTTTTGTGATTATCTTATCTTTTATGAGGAAAGTGTAAATGATAAGCTCATTGAAGAAATTATTTCCCTTCCAAAATTTGTGCAAAATAAAGTTTTAATTTGTAATAAGGATTTCAGAGTTCCAACAAGACTTTTGGAATTATTGCATCATATAATTAACATAAAAGAATTGGATTTTCATTTAAAGGAGTTGATGGATTATTACATTTTAATTCATTCTGAGAAAACTAATGAAGAGATGATTGAATTGATTAAGAAATTGATGAATGATTCATCACAATATATAAGTTCTTTGCTTGTATATTCAGAAGCCTTGAGGAATTCTCTGGTAAAAGCTAAGGATTCTGATATAGAATTATTGAAGAAATATGAAAGGATACTTAGAGATTTTGAGAAAGAATTTTTAAGTTTTCAGAATTTTATGTTTGTCACTAAACTTCCATTGAAATATGAAGATATAAGCATATTAATTCAAAATATTTTAAGAGAAAGAGAATATGATTTGAAGAGCAAAATTGGTGAACTGATTTTTTTGCCTGCTTATACATTGCCAATGATTAAAATAAATCCTGTAGTGATTAAAAAAATCTTTAATAACATAATTGATTTGGTTCTAATTTCTGCACTAGATATAAAGGTGATTGAAGTATCAATAAGAGATTATAAGAATTATTTGAAGATAAACTTCGAAGTGATATGTTCTGAATTTGATACAACTCTGAGGCAACAAATTTATAATCCTTTTTTCCCTAGAAGCGTTTTAGAAAATTCATTCATTAACTATTTTCGTATTAAAATTGAAAAATTTCTAAAGATGACCATTTGTGATTTTTTTGATGAAAATAAAATTTCGTTTATAATTAAAATAGAAATTGGAGACTAAATAATGAAACAAAAAATTTTAATAATCGACGATGATGAACTTGTTACCTCATCACTTAAAAGAGCACTTACACAAAGTGGTTATGAAATTGATATTGCATCGAACGGGAAAGTTGGACTCAAAAAAGTTGAAAAAGAAAATCCAGATATGGTTCTTCTCGATATCTTTCTTGGTGATTTAGATGGAATGGAAGTTTTAAAGAAAATTATTCTTATTAATTCCGATTTACCAGTTGTTATGATTACTGGATTTGCTGATGTTCAAACCGCAGTAAATGCAATTAAAATGGGGGCGATTGATTTTATACTCAAACCGATAAATATTGACCAACTTGAATTAATTATCAATAAAACATTAAAACAAGTTTCGCTGCAAAAAGAACTTCAAAGATTAAAGTTGATTACAAAAGAGGGTGAAATTACTCGAGAAATGTTTGGCAATAGTCGGGCAATTAGATCAACTTTAGATGCTGTTGAAAAAATAGCTATGAGTGAAGGGACAACAATTTTGATCGAAGGTGAAAGTGGGGTAGGTAAAGAGATGATTGCTCGATATATTCATAACATTTCAAGTCGAAGGGATGGTCCATTCGTTGCAATTAATTGCGGTGCAATCCCAAAAGAACTGGCAGAAAGCGAATTATTCGGAAGTGAAAAAGGTGCTTATACTGGCGCCGGTGAAAAAACTCGCATTGGTAAGTTTGAAGTTGCTGATGGTGGTACAATCTTGCTTGATGAAATTGGGGAGTTGAGTCTTGAGCTTCAAGTAAAACTCTTAAGAGTTCTTCAGGATAAAAAATTTTTTAGACTTGGTGGAACAAAGGAAATCGGTGTCAATGTTAGAATTATTGCAGCAACAAATAAAGATTTACGGCAAGCTGTGAGTGCAAAAACTTTTAGAGAGGATCTTTACTATAGATTGAATGTTGCGACAATTTATGTCCCTCCATTAAGAGAAAGAAAAGAAGATATACCTTTACTTGCGACGATATTTATTGATGAATTTAATAAAGCATTCAATAAACAAATCAAAAAAATATCACCAGAAGCGATTGATATAATGATGAATTATTCTTGGCCCGGAAATGTCCGAGAGCTTCGAAATACAATTGAAAGAGCTGTGCTTTTAATCAATTTAGATGAACTTAAACCAGAACATTTGAATTTTTTGGAAAAAGATAAATCAGTTAAAACTTTGTTAGACGATGAATATGTTTTGAAAATTCCAAAACAGGGAATTAAGATGGATCAAGTTGTTCGTGATTTGATAATTAAAACACTTGAGATTAGTGATGGTAATCAAATACAAGCTGCTAAAATTCTTGGTATATCGCGATCAAAGCTTCGTTATAGAATGGAACAACTTAAAATTGAGGTTAAAAAACATATAAAATGACAATACTAAATAATTTCGCAAAGCTAACGGTCCTTTTAATAGATGATAATCCACTTGAACTTGGATTAATAAGACTTGTACTCGAGAAGAATTTTCACAATATAAAATGCATTGCTCTAACTCGTGTACCTGATTGGGAAAGCTTTTTACAATCACAAAAAGTTGATGTGATTATTATCGATTATCGATTGCCTGATAAAAATGGAATTGAGCATATTAAAGACTTAAGAAAAGTTGATAAAGATGTGTATGCTTTTTTAATTACAGCGCTAGAGAAAGATGAGATAGATCAGGATATAACAAATGCGGGGGCAACTGATTTTATTGTCAAAGATAGAAGCTACTCAAATTTAATCTCAAAATTGAATAATGTGATTTTAAACGAATCGGTAAAACAAATTGAAGATGAACTAAAGTCACTAAAGTTTGTTTTGAATAATTTTAGTGATTTAGTCGTATTGAAAATTAATCTTAAAGATGAATGCATTGATTTATTAGGTAATGTTGAAAAATTCAAATCATTAACTGGAATTGATGATTTAAAATCTGGTTGGAAAAAATATTTTGAAGAGATTTATACTCAGTTAAAATCCGAAGTCGAGAGCAGTGAAGAAACTTTTTGTTATAAGATGTTTGAGCTAAAGAGTTTTAATGAAGTAACTCAATTGGTATTTTGTCTACTAAAATCTGACCATAATTTTTATTTAATTATTAAACCTATCTAAGTCATATCAAAGCTAATTCTTATTAATATTCCACAAGTGGCTAAGATTAGCCACTCTTTTATCACATCATTCAAATCTTACAAATTATTACCATCCTTGTATCTTATTGTAAAATAGACAATTAGGGGGACAAGAGCCTTTCATTTATTCATTGGCATTTAGTTTGTCTTAATTCATAAAAAAGGATTGAACAATGAAAATGAAATCTAAAAACAATCAGGAAGTAATAAAGGCTCAGATGATTTCAGTAGTGATATCTTTCATTCTCTTTAACGCAATTCTAAAAGAGGCTGATTGGTTGATTGCAAGCTCGATTTTTCTCCTGATTGTTTTGATTTTAGTTGTAAAGATTTTTGGAAGAAGGCAAAGCGAAAAAGTCAAATTAGCAAATCCAAATTACTCCAGGAGGATGCCATGACAACAGCAATGCTTTGGAAGGAATATAAGAAATCAAAATCATCAACTTTGAAAGCGGCTTTAATAAAACAATATCTTCGACTTGTTTATTATGTAATTCATCGAACTGAGTTAAAAGGGGCAAATCTTTTAAGTGAACAGGATTTCTATCAATTTGGAATACTTGGTTTGAATGAAGCTATTGAGAGATTTGATCCAAACTATGGAGTAAAATTTGAAACCTATGCAATTCCAAGAATTAGAGGAATGATATTAGATGAATTAAGAAAGTTGGATTTCATTCCAAGGTCTTTCAAAGAAAATGTAAAGAAAGAACTAGATGAAGAAAATGCCAGACGAAGAGAAAATGATCAATGCGAGTTAACTATTACTGATTATTTGAGAGAATATCAAAAGCTTTCCCTTTCACAACAAGTCGGTGAAGATGATGAGACAATCCTTGATTTACTCCCAAGTAACGAAGAGACACCAATTGAATTTGTTGAGAAAAAGGATATGAAAGAAATTGTCCTTCGAGAAATAAATAAACTTCCTGAAAGACAAAAACTCGTAATTATGCTTTATTATTTTGAAGAAATGAATTATCAGGCAATTGCAGATTTATTGAATATATCTGTTTCGCGAGTTTCACAACTACATACTGAAGTGATCAACAAGCTGAGAAAGAAAATTAAACAATTACCGAGGTGATGAAATGGTTTCAAAGAATAATTTTATTGGAAAAATTGTGAGTTCAATTGATTTTTTACCTGCAATTCAATCTTATTTGGGTGTAAACTTATTTAGTAATGATGTACTTACCCCAGCTAAACTTGCAGAAATAATAAATCGTGATCAATCACTTACGGCACGAATTCTTGCACTTGCAAATTCACCAGTTTATGGCTTATCGAAAAAAGTTTCTACAATTGAAATGGCAATTTCAGTTCTAGGAATTAAAACAATAAAAGAGCTTGTTATTGGATTTTCGGTATTCAGTTCAACATTTAATAAAGGAGACAGATATTTTCTAGCAGAAGAGTTTAATCAGCATTCATATTTATGTGGATATATTGCTCAGCTTCTGGCTAATGATTTTAATTATTCAGTTAAAAGCGAGGCTTTTGTTGCTGGACTTTTACACGATATTGGCATTCCAATTATTCATAGATATATGGATAAAGAATTCAAATTAATAAGTGAGTTGAAATTTTATAGAAGAATAAGTCAAACAAAAGCTGAAAAATTAATTCTTGGTAAAACACATTGTGAAATTGGGGCAATGGTGGCTTCAAAATGGAATTTTCCTGATAAATTAGTTGATGTAATCGAAAATCATCATTCACCAAAGGAAAGCTCAGTTAATCAAATACTTTCTGCAATTGTTCATATTGCCGATTTTATCGCAACAAAAGAGACTCCCCAATTTCTTCTAAGTTCTGAAGATGAACAACTTGATGAAAGTGTTATTAAGATTCTAAATATACCAGATGTAAGTTATTTATTCGATATGATTAATAATGTCTCGGAATTAATTAGAACCTTGAACTTATTTGACGATTTAAAGAAATGAATCAAAAAATTCTTAAATATGATTTAACTCTACAAAATGTGCAAAGCCTAAAAATTCAATCGGCTTTAAATTATCAAAAAGTACCAAAAGAAGATCGAAGGCTCAATCAGGACTTTGCTAATTTTTCAGGAAGAGTTCTTGAATTAATAAAATCAAATACCCACCCCGAAATTTTTATTCGTAAGTTTGTCAATGAAATTAAACAATTTCTGAAAGTTGATGGTTATTTTATCACATCGAAAATAAATAATGAAAACTTTATAGAATTGGAAGAAAATTTTAATTATGAAATTCGAATCTATCTTTTTGATGGAGGTCTTATCCAACTTTCTGTAAATGAGAAAAAATCTTTAATAGTTGACTATCCTGAACAAACAAATGACAATTCTTCAAAAAATTTATTGATAATTCCTTTTGTATATTCAGAAAACATATTTATAATTTTTTGTTTAATAATATTGGATGTTAAATCAAATTTCATTAATCCCTTTTTCCCTTTGATTGAAATGCAGTTTAATCTTGCAGGAAGTTATCTCATTAATAAATTTTTCGATTCGATAAACAAGGAATTAAAATCAAATCTATTTCGAGTTGAACATAGTATAAATCAAGATTTAAGTTATGCAACAGTTGGGAAAATTTGTCTCAAATCATTTCACAATTTGAAAAATAGAACCCAAGTTATTATTAGTTCATTAAATCTTCTTACGAAATTACTAGATATTAAAAACGATAAGCGAATAGAGAAAATATTCGAAATTCTTGGCAAAGAAATTCCCGAATTCTCAAGAATAATTAAATTAATATCTGAACACTCAAAATTACTTGTTACAGAAGCTAAACCAATATATTTTGAGTTTGATCAATTTATTTATGATATGCAAAACATTTTTGATGCTGTTGGAATATCAAGTAATTTCAAGTTTAATTTTCTAACGAAGATTTCTAAATCAAAGATATTTGGATACAATCATAAATTACTTCAGGCCTTTATATTGTTTTTCTTAGAAATTCATTCAAATGGTATTAATGAAATTAATATAGATAATGAAGAAGATGAAAAACGATTAAGATTCAAAATTCAACTTAATCAAAATATTGAAAATGATAGTCAATTACAGATTTTGTTCGACGAAAAATCTAATCTTAAATTTGCTTGTATTAAAGATTTATTTAAACAAAATTCTTGTATAGTGATTACAAATTCTAGTGCCGATTATTTCGAAGTGGTGATATCAATTCCTAAGAGGTCAAGTCAATTTAAATCGGAAAGTTTACATTATGTCGAAGATTTTAATAGTAGAGGATGACCCTTTTAATATCGAACTTTTTGATTTGATACTTAAAAGACTTGGCAATTTCGATACAGTTGTGACTGATAATTTTGAAAAAATTTTTGAAGAGCTAAGTAGCGGAACCATTAATCTGATTGTGATGGATATCAGTTTAGATAATACCTATTACAACAAAAAAAAGATTGATGGAATAGTTCTTTCTCGAATGATTAAAGACGATGAAAAGTTCAGAGATATTCCAATAATTATTGTGACAGCTTACGCAGGCGATAATGATTTAAATTGTATCTTAAAAGAAAGTAGAGCAGATCTGTGTATCAAAAAACCTATTATTAATTATCACGAATTTATAAATCTTATTAAAGGATATCTGAGGTGAAGGAAAAAAGGCATATATTAATAGTTGAAGACGAAGGGCATACAAAATATTTGCTCGAGCGTCTTCTTGTCATTAACAATTTTGATGTACGCACTGCCGAAAATGGCATTGATGCACTCAACACAATGACAACTTTCAAACCTGAGATTATCCTTGCCGATTGGAATATGCCTGAAATGGATGGCGCCGAACTATGTTCGAGGATAAAAAACAATCCAGATTTAAAACACATTTATTTTATAATGATCACAGCAAAAACATCGACTCAAGAGAAAGTAATTGGACTTGATACTGGGGCAGATGATTACATTACCAAACCCGTTGAGAATGAAGAATT
>Ga0209809_1000555_pt1:0-22500 | contig 34227 bp, 21 predicted proteins | sample YNPMSTMetaG_FD_186172 | JGI IMG/M metagenome (GOLD analysis project Ga0209809, IMG submission 186172) | Anoxygenic and chlorotrophic microbial mat microbial communities from Yellowstone National Park, USA - YNP MS-T MetaG (SPAdes) (version 2) ...
AACACCAGTTAGAATAGCAATTGATTTTCTCAAGACATCAATTGTAAACTTAGTATTATGCATACCATAGCTGTGGTCACCATAAATCATTCTATAGTTATAATAAGCTTTTCTCATATTCAGGTCATTTGCATCACGAATCATTGTCCAGCTTATCGAATCAACACCAACTGGTGGTAATGCAATTCTGAGATTTCTCATTAAACCTTTAACTTCATTTCGTACACTTTCAATAGTACCATCACCATCAAAATCAGCAGCTGCGATGAAATCGTCAAAGCTTTGAATTTGTGGTCCATGGCAACCCTGACAGGCTTTTACATGTTCATAACCTGTAGCTGGATCTCTCAAACTCATTGAATGGCCACCGACTTTATCTCTTGTAACTGTACCAGTATCAGTGGTCGCATACATATGGCAACCAACACATCCATCCTGAACTACATATTTATGACTTGAACTAATGAAACCAGTTCCAAAATCAGCAGCATTCTTTCCTAAGAAAACATCTCCCTGAGTTGAATAATGTGGACCCCAAAATGCTGATGTAACTTGTGTTTGAACAAATGCTGAAGCATTCCTTCTACCAATATGGCAACCCATGCAAAGCTTGCCTTTTCCGCCGAGTGTAATTGGTTCACCTGTTGCGAGAGTATCTTTTCCAGCTGGAAGTGTTCGAAGACTAAATGGCTGATCATTTCCATGAGGATCATGGCAGGTTGGACAACCAATGTGTGTTTGTTGAGCTTGGATCATTCCTTTGGTGTCTGTGGTTTGTCCTTTTGTAAAGTTTATAAAACCACGACCATCATGACAACGAATACAGTTATTCAAGTTATTGCTCATATAATCTGGACCAGAACTCTGAGCAAACGAACTTGACCATACTGGTTTTGAGTGTCCAGAATTTTCCCATTGAGCATATTCGTTGTATCTCCAAGGTAAGTCATGGCATTGACCGCAGGAACCTGAAGTATATGAAATAGCTATTTTATCTTTACTACCGCCCATTGAGTGTTCACTGCCTGCACCATGGCAATTTTCACAACCAATAGTTGCAAATTGAACAAGAGATGGAAATCTTGTTTTTAATGAATCCCAGTTTCCAGGTTTTGCTGGTGCGTAATTTGCCCAACTCCAACCAAGATTTGCAGCAACATCATCGAAACCATTATTGTTTGCTGCTATATCGTAGTCATATCCAGTAGTATGACATTTAAAGCAGGCACTATTATAAACAGGTGGATTACCATCAATGCCTTTCTTAAACCTTAAAGCATGGCCATTATTTTTCCATCGGTTAAAAATTTCAGTAAACTTAGGCATATTGCCATGACAGGACATACAATTTGGGTAAGTTGCTGGGAACCCTTCAAATCCACCAACTCCCACATAATTTGCTGCATAGATAGTTATTGTAGTATCATCTGTTCCCGAAGCTGTAGTTATTGTTAATTGAACTTGGTAAGCACCTCGCCTATCAGCTTTAAAGTAAGCCCAAATATTATTTGGATACGGATAAACAAAACTGGCTGTTGAGCCACTTGGCCGCGATAAAAACTGCCAGGTTGCATTTGTGATTGGCTCAGTTCCGCCAATATTTTGAGCCGAAAGATAAACATAAGTCTCCGCTCCAACTACATGTAATCCGCTTGAGACGGATTGAGTTGGGAAACCAAGATTTTTTAATCTTTCTGGAGTAACAGGTTCAATTTTGATATTTGCTCTTTGAGTAAAGCCTGCAACAACAAATGAAAGAAGGAATAAAATTGTAAACAATTTTTTCATAGAGTTCTCTCCTTATTTTTTTATTATTAAGCCAAAAATTATTCCACTCATTAATTATTAAAAACATCAAAAAATGTTGAATTTTTTAATTGGAGCTTATGTTCTTTATCAAATCTGAAAAATTTATAGATGGTTTTTTTCAATTTTGATTAAAGAATGGGAGTGTATGAATTTAAGCTAATAGTTTTCTAATCTATTTAAAGCTATAAATCAATGAAATTGGAAGGAAATCCAAGAATTAACGATTTTGAATTATTGCCTAAGACTATATCTTAACTATTTTAGTGCTTGATAAAAATTCTTGAAGTCGAAAGATTTTATTTTTAGAAGCATTAAAACACTTTTTCAAATCAATTACCCAATCTTTCAAAAAAGATTCTTAGAACTTAGCTTAAATAAACCTTAATCTTGAAATGACTTTTCGATAATTTCTCTTTGAGTTATTTCGTGCATTTTTGTTTTACCAGGAGCTGGTGAAGAGCTTTCTTGCCTTCCCACATATTCTAATGTTAGTTTCGTATCAAGATTAGACCACACTCGAGAAATTAAATAAGTCCAGGCACCCATATTCTTAGGCTCTTCTTGAACCCATTTAACTCCTCTTAAATTTTTATAAGATTTTAGAATCTCATTCATTAAATCAAAATTGAATGGATAATATTGCTCTAATCGAATTATGGCGACATCTTTTATATTAAGCTTACTTCTTTCTTCAAGTAATTCGTAATAAATTTTGCCTGAAGTTATCAGCAAAGTTTTAATTTGGGATTTATCGGTTGTTGATTGGTCATCTAAAATCTCAATGAACTGACGAGAAACTAAATCACGAAGGGAAGATTTAGCCATTGGATGTCTTAATAAACTTTTTGGTGTGAAAATAACAAGTGGTTTTGGTTCAATTTGTGCGGCTTGAAGCTTTAATAATGAGAAGAATTGAACGGGTTCAGTGAGATTACAAATTCTCATATTATTCTCCGCACATAAAGTTAAGAATCTTTCTATTCTTGCACTGCTATGTTCTGGTCCTTGTCCTTCGTAACCATGGGGCAGAAACATAGTTAATCCAGAAGCAATATTCCATTTGGCGAATGAACTTGCGATAAAGTTGTCAATTAAAACTTGAGCAACATTTGCAAAATCGCCAAACTGAGCTTCCCATATTGTTAAAGTAAGTGGGTCGGCAAGACTATAACCAAATTCGTATCCCAGAACTGCTGCTTCAGAAAGTAATGAATCGATTATTTCTGCTTTTACTTTATCTTTTTGGAATTGAGAGAATATTTCATATTCTTTTTGTGTTTCATAATCGAACCAGATTGAATGTCTTTGATTGAATGTGCCCCTTGAGCTATCCTGACCACTTAGGCGAATTGAAATTCCTTTTGTCAAAAGCCAACCAAAAGCTAATGCTTCTGCGGTAGACCAATCGACTTCTTTCAAATCTGGATTACCGATAAGTGAGCGTCGTTTATCAATAAACTTCTTTAACTTCGGGTGAATTTGAAAATCCTGCGGTATCTGAGTTATTTTTTCTAATATATCATAAAGCTCATTAATTTCTGTTTTGAGAGAAAAGCTTTTTGCTTTTATAATCTCTTCCTCTGAGTATGGATAAACTTTATCCTGTGTGAAAGTGGAATTTGACTCTCTCAATTTTCGATATGAAAGATCGTTACATTCAATTATTTGATTTTCAATTTTAATTTTTTCTTCTATGGTGATAACATTTTCTGATATTAATTTATTTGAGTAAATCTCTTTAATTGATGGTTTAGATTTTATGATTTTGTACATAATTGGTTGAGTTATTGAAGGTTCATCACCTTCATTGTGCCCATGTTTTCTATAACCGATTATATCAATAACTACATCTTTATTGAATTTATTTCTATACTCAAATGCGAGTCTAACCGCAGTTAACACAGCTTCAGGGTCTTCACCATTTATATGAAAAATAGGAACCTGAATAGCTTTCGCAGCATCGGTAGCGTAATGTGAGCTACGGGCATCTTGTGGATTTGTAGTAAATCCAATTTGATTATTAATGATAATATGTATAGTGCCTCCGACTGAATAGCCTTCGAGTTGAGAGAGATTTAAAGTTTCCATTACAATACCTTGACCTGCAAAAGCTGCATCACCATGAATTAAAATCGGAATAATCTTACTTCGATTAATATCACCGTAAATTTTTTGTTTTGCTCTCACTATTCCTAAAAGAACTGGGTCTACAAATTCAAGATGACTTGGATTATAAGCAACTGAAACTTTAATTTTCTTTCCATTTGATGTATCAAAATAACCAGATGCCCCCAGATGATATTTTACATCGCCACTTCCTTCAAATGAATAAGGGTCAAAGTTTTCTTCAAATTCAGCAAATATGTCATTATAGGGCTTTCCAATTATATTCGCTAATACATTTAATCTACCACGATGAGCCATTCCAATGCAAACTTCTTCAACATCTTTTTCACCAGAAAGATTTAAGAGATAATCTAAAGCCACAATTACTGTTTCACATCCTTCAAGTGAGAATCTTTTATGCCCGATAAAATTGGTGTGCAAGTACTTTTCAAAAATCTCGGCTGAAGCAAGTTTCCATAAGATCCTTTTTTTCTCATCAACTGAAAAATTTAATTTATTTCTATTGGGCTCCATTTGTTGTTGGAGCCAACTTCTCTCTTCAGGATTTTGAATGTGCATATATTCCACGCCAATTTTATCACAATAAGTCTGTGTCAGTATATCAAGTATTTCTCGAAGCGTAGCTTTTTCAATTCCTCCCAGATTTACAGAGTAAAAAGTTCTATCGTAATCCCAAATAGTTAATCCATAATATTCTGGGTCTAAATCCTGAAAATATTGTTTATGGTAGAATAAAGGATTTGTATTGGCGATTAAATGCCCACGCACTCTGTACATATTTATCAATTGCATTAATCTGGCTTGTTTAATCATTAAGGAAGGAGATGGAATTGTAGATGTTAAAATCTCATCTGCGTCAACTTGCCATCTCAATGGTTTTTGAGGAATTCCGAGGTCAGCAAATAATTCTTCGTAGAAAGTATATTTTCCAAGTAAATAATCTTCTATTTCTCTTAGAAATTCTCCGCTCTCTGCGCCTTGAATTATTCGGTGGTCGTAAGTGTTGGTTAGATAAAAAACTTTGCCTACCCCCAGCATTGCTAAACTTCGCTCATTCATAGCTTTAAATTCAGCGGGATAATCAATCGCTCCGATAGCAATAATGCAACCTTGATTAATCATAAGTCGTGGATAAGAAGCCAGAGTGCCTAACATTCCAGGATTTGTTATTGAAATAGTTGTATTAAGAAAATCTTCGGGAATTACTCTTCCTGTGCGAGCTCTTTCGACTAAATCGTCATATTGTTTTACAAATTCTTTGAAATTAAGCTCATTTGCTTTTTTAATATTTGGTACTAAAAGAAATCGCGACCCGCCCTTCTTTACTATATCTATTGCTAAGCCAAAATTTACTTCTTCTTTCTTAATCAAATGTGGCTTGTTTTCGATGTATGCAAAGGAATTATTAAGCGATGGATATTTCTTTAGAGCTTTTACAATTGCATAAGCGATTATATGAGTAAAAGATATTTTACCACCACCTATTAAACTCAGTTTTGAATTTATTATTCTCCTATGTTCTTCAAGTAATTTAGCTGAAATTGCTCTAGTTGTAGTTGCAGTGGGTATGCTCAAACTATTTTCCATATTTTCGATTAGCTTTGCGGAAGTCCCAACAATAGGTATCACCTCACCTAACTGACTGGCTTGATGGAAGTCGATATTTTTTTTCTTTAATGATTCCAAAGAAATTTCATATAACGATTGAGATAGTTTTTCTTTTGCAATTCTCTCAGTCTTTTCTTCATACCTTGTATTCTTTTCGTTTACTATAAAATTTGAAAAATAATGAGCCCAACTCTCATCAATGCTTGATGGATTTTTCAAGAATTCATCATATAAGTCTAAGACATATTGAAAATTAGAGCCAAACTGTTCTATAATTTTTTCCTCGATTTTCTGGCGATTCATTTTTATCCTTTACCTTGAACTTTTTTCAAATTTAAATAACTATCATTTTAAAAATTGTGTAAAAAAATGTAATCAAGATAGGTCTTAATATTGCCCAAAAAATAGAATTTAATAGTGGTTTTATAGCCTCAAAATTATTTTCAATGCTTATAAAATCCTATGAATTATTTTTTTCATTGAATTGTCTGTTACTGACTGCTTCAGTGAAAATTTAACTCTTGAGAAGTTTTATTTTAATCTCGTATTAAGTTTCAGTAAATGAAAATTTAGAAATTATAACTTAAATTGTATTTATGGATAAGAAATTTAAAATCTTAGTTTCAAACGATGATGGAATTTATTCCGAGGGCATTATCGCTCTTCGAGAAGCGATGATGGAAATTGGTGAAGTTTATGTTTATGCACCTCATAAACAACAGAGTGCTGTCGGGCATGCAATTACAACACATCTACCACTTCGCGTAAATCCTTATTATATGAATGGCGAATTTTTTGGTTATGCAGTGACAGGCACTCCAGCTGATTGCGTTAAACTTGCTGTCACAACTCATATTAAAGAAAAACCAGATTTAATTGTTTCTGGAATTAATCACGGTTCAAATACAGCGATAAATGTGATTTATAGTGGAACTGTCTCTGCTGCGACGGAAGGAACAATTTTGGGAGTTCCATCTATTGCTTTTAGTTTGACAACTTATGTTGATTTCGATTTTACTTATTCTAAGAAAGTCGCTCAGATTATTGCTAAAGCTGTATTGAAAAATGGATTGCCACCCGGCGTTTTATTAAATGTAAACATTCCTCCAGTTACTGAAGATAAAATTAAAGGAATTAAAGTTACCAAACAGGGTAAATCAAGATGGAACGATTGTTTCGAAAAAAGAGTCGACCCCCAACAGCGAGAATATTATTGGTTAACTGGCACAATGGAGAGCTTTGAAGATGATGAAGGCTCGGATATTCGTGCAATTCAGGAAAATTATGTTTCTGTTACGCCAATTCAATTTGATTTAACTGCATACAACTTTCTTGAAAAACTCAAACAATGGGAATTCAAATAATCTTAATGGTGGATATAATCTTTTTAAGTTTGAATATCATTTATAGTTTCTCAACAGTCTTTTTAATCCTTTTGATTTTATTGATTCTTGGGTGGACTTATTTCTATTACAGAAGAACCATTCCTGAATTAAATAAGAGAGATAAATCTTTGCTATCTTTTCTGAGAATTCTTGCTCTGATTTTTATTGTTCTTTCAACTGGGGAATTGGCTATTGAATCAATTTCATTAATAAATGATAAACCTGTAACCGTCATTCTTGTTGATAACTCGAAAAGCGTTCAAGGTGATAGAACCGAGATTTTAGAAAAGTTACCTATAATTATTCAGAAAGTAAAAAATTTAAATCAAGAAATCGATTTATTTTATTTCAATGAAAAAGCGAACAAAATGTCAATTGACTCAATCGATAAATTAGATTTCAATGGTTACTCGACAAATATCTCAAATGCGTTAAACGAGATAATTAAAATTAAGCCAGAGAAAAATTATCAGAATTTAATTTTAATCACTGATGGAATTTATAACTCGGGTGAAAATCCACTTTATCAAACTGAAAAGATTGAAATGCCCTTAATCGTTTTTGGAGTAGGGGACCCAAAACCTAAAATTGATATTTCAATTGATGATGTTGTAACTAACGATTTGATTTATGCACAAAATCAAACTCCTGTGAGAGTCAACATCAAATCAAATGGATTTGAAAACCGACAGGCAACAATTTCATTTTTTGAAGATAAAAAATTAATTGAAAAAAGAACTTTCACAATCTCTGGTAATTATCAAGAAATCGAATTCACTTACACTCCAGAAAATGAAGGCGAGAAGAAGTTAAACTTTTCAATCTCACCACTTCAAGGTGAATACACTGAAAAAAATAATTTCGCTTCAAAATATGTCAGAGTACTTAGCAATAAAATAAAAGTTTTAACAATTGGTGGTAAACCATCTTATGATTTGAGTTTCATAAATCAAGCGATTAAATCAAACAAAGATTTCCAGCTCGAGACTTTGATTGAAAAACCAGATGGTGATTTTTATCCGTTATTTAAGAATGAAAGATTTCTTGATTCTGCCAATGTGATTTTCTTTATCGGTTTTCCTGCTTTAAATAATTCAGAAAGATTTATCAGAAAAGTTTTATCGAGAATTGAAAAAGACAATGTTCCACTTTTCGTCCTTGTAAATCCCGATGTTGATTTTAATCGATTGTCATTTTTCAAAAACTATATTCCATTTGACTGGCGTTCAGCTTATGGAACAGCTTCACAAATTTTTATTGATGTTCCGGAAGACAAAAGCAAAAATGAGATTTTAAACATTGCTTCTGCTAACTCTGCTGAAATATGGAATTCTTTCCCGCCTATTTTTAGAGTTGATAGAGAATTTTTAGCCAAACCAGAATCGGAAGTATTATCATTTTTTAAGTTACAAAACATAAGGATTAGCCAACCGTTAATCATTACAAGAAATTTAAATAAACATAGAAGTATTGGCTTTCTGGGCTTCAATACTTGGCGATTGAAATTATTAAATGCAATGAAAGAAGAAGAATCGATTTACTTCGATAGGTTTATTAATAACTCAGTTAAATGGTTAACATCTAAAGAAATTGAAAAGAACTTAAAAGTTAAACTCTCCAAAAAAATTTTTGACATTAATGAGAAGATAAGTTTTATCGCTCAATTTTACGATGAAGCAAATCGTCCAGTTGATGGTGCTCAGATTACACTTGATATTCTTGAAAAAGGAACTAAAATTTCTACTACTCTCTTTAAACCATTAGGAAATGGCATCTACTCGGCTGAGTTGGAAAATTTAAATAAAGGTGATTTCGAATTTCAAGCATCAACTGAATTTACTGGAAAAAAATTTTATGATAGCGGAAGATTCTCAATCATCGAAACAGAACTTGAGTTTCGTGACCTGACAATGCGAGAAGATTTGCTTAAAAGAATGGCTACAATTACAAATGGAATTTACACATATATTTTAAATTCAGATGAAGTGATTCAGAATTTCAACAATTACTTAGTCAAAAGAGAAAAACCACGAGAAGTTCGAAGTATTTTTTATGCGTGGAATTCAACTTATGTCTTATTAATTCTCATTCTATTTCTTTCACTTGAATGGTTTCTGCGAAAACGATGGGGTTTATTGTAACATTTAAAAATTTTTTTCTTGATACTCTAGACTTTTTCTTTCCGAACTTTTGTGTACTCTGCAATCAAAAAATTCAAAGGACATTATATTCTATCTGTAATTATTGCGTTAATGAGATTGAACTTTCAAATGAAGCTGATTTGATAGAATTTTATAATAATAATCTTTCCAATTCTGGGTTAATTACAAACTATTACGCAAAGTATGAATTCATTCGCGATGGAAAATTTCAAACAGCTGTTCACAATCTAAAATACAATCGTAAATCATTAATTGGTATTCAACTTGGAATCGAATTAGGCAAAGAACTTATTAATCAAAGCTGGTTCAATGAAGTTGATTTAATTATACCTGTCCCAATTCATCGAGTTAAAAAATTAAGTCGGGGCTTTAATCAAACAGATTTTATTGCAAAGGGAATTGCACAGGTCACTCGAAAAGAAGTTGATTTTCAATCATTAAAAAGGATTAGAAATACTCCTTCTCAAACACATTTACATCTTGATGAAAGAATTGAGAATGTAAAAGAAGCTTTCAAAGTAATTAATAAAGAAAAGATAAAAAACAAAGTGATTTTAATTTTAGATGATGTATGTACTACAGGCTCAACAGTTAATGAAATTGCTCGTACTTTATTGAATTCAGGTGCAAAGAAAATAAATTTATCAACTTTAGCATTTGTAAAAGAAAAAGATTTCAATTTGAAGATTTAAACAAAATAGACAGACAAAAAAAACTTCACCTGACTTTTCTCATTAAAATTATTCAAAATCAAAATTCATATCTAACTAAAAATTTATGTTGTATTGGATTAAAATCTCGAAAATTAATCTCTGGGAAAGGTGAAAGTCTTGGAATAAAATAATTTTGATACGAAGAGTGATTAAACACATAGTTGAAAACAAAATTAAAAAGTCTAATCTCAGTTCCTGCTGTAATAATATTATTGCTGGTTGTAATGTCGGGGTCAAATGTTGAATATTTATTTAAATCAATTTCTTGAGTAAGTTTTCTTTGGATTTTATAATATCTGTTACCTAATTGTAATTTAATAAAATCAAATGGAAATTTACTTTTAGTTCCTTACAGATTTGCTTTACAAGTTCAAAAAGAAAGATTAGCGAAACTAATTAACCAATTGACTTGGGTTAAAATAAATCCAACACCTAAGTAAGACCCTCGTAAGTTAGTCTCTGCGACAGAACCATTTTTCATATTCGCTAAGTTGAACAAGTACTATTTTAATAAGAATGCTTTCATGGATTATCGAGATAATTTTATCAACAATAATAAAAGGAAAACAAAAAACAGTATAGGAAAAATATATTTCGATCTTATTGAAAAATCTAATTTATCAAATGATCAAAAGGAGTTGGCAAGAAAAGAGCTTTATGAAACGATAAGGGAAGTCTATGAAGGTAAAATTGAAAGTTTCAGAATGAAAATTAAAGGAATACATGCTTTACCCTACGGAGGACAAGCAGGTGGCCGATTGACACAAATTATAACTAAAGGTTTTACTATAATAAAAATTTATAATAACTCAATTCGTAAAGATGTAATTGAGTCCCCAGTGGAAACTATCAAAGGTAATATACATCCTGCTGTTTATCCTGAATTTGTTGTGCAAGAGTTAATTAAGCTTTTGACAAGAGAAAATGATGTTGTACTCGATCCTTTCTTGGGTTCAGGAACAACTGCGATAGTAGCTAAACGTTTAAGAAGAAATTTTATTGGGATTGAAATTAATGATAAATATGTTGAATATGCTAATAAGCGACTTACAGAAGAAATTCCTGATACTTTTGAGTTGTTTGTATGACTCAAGATGAGATCAAAAAAGCTACTAAGATTTCGGAGAATATTCTTTTAATTTCAAAAACAACAAAAACCAAAGACAAAATCAATCTACCACAAAAAATAAGAGACGATGTTGATGTTATCATAAAAAAAATTGATAAAAACAAATCTATAGCTTCAGCTCTTGCTACTTCATTAGTCAAAAAAATAATTTATCCGAAACAAGACATTCGTTTGCATAGAACAGATTTTGATGGTGGCTATTCTGCAAGGACTTTAGACACTTATGTAACTACTCCTTTCTTTAAAAATCATTTTACAAGGTATGCAAATAAAGAAACTTCATTTCTTACTCTTGCTACTAGAGAGAAAATTAAATGGACAAGAAAAGAGGGTAAGAATTTGAAAATTCGAGATATAGAATTAAAGAATAGTTTTTTAGAAATTCTTGATTTAGTTCAAACAAATATAATTAAACCCAAAAATGTTCTTATTTATCTTTTAAGAAAATTGAGTATGATTTCTCTTGAACAAGTAAAAGTTTTGGGCGAGACATTAGATAAAGCAAATTATTTAAGCATACTTAACATAAACACTATTCTAAAATGTTAGAAAGACATTTCAGTTTGGAATTGAGCTCAAGGCTTCCTGTAATTGCGATTTATTCTGTATATCAGGAATTATTTAAAGTAGTGAATCGATATGATGGAAAGATATTGCGTCCTCTCAATGTTCATACTTCTTCTAATAAACATGGATATGGTGATATAGAAGTTTGGAACTCCAATAATACACCATTTGAAATTGTAGAAATTAAACATAATATTTCTATTGATAGAAATTTAATTTTTGATATTGTTAAAAAAACTGAGAATACGAACATTGAGCGTTATTACATCCTAACAACTGCGAAAAAAAACTTCCCCACTTTAAGTGAAGAAAAATACATTAATAAATTAATTTTGAAGATTAAACAAAAACACGGTATTAAAATTATTCCGAATGGAATTTATCAAAGCCTCAAATATTATTTACGTTTTATTGAAGATTACAAAAATTTTATTAAAATGTACACTAAGAACTTAATTGCTGATGCCCAAAGCTCAACCGAAGTTAATGAGAACCACATTAAAGAGTGGAAAGAAATTTTAAGAGAACACTCTCTTGATAGATAATAAAAAGTAAAAACATTATTATTTTCCTTAAAAAAATCATTTAGTTACAGTCATTAAAAATTACTTTAAACAAATCTACATCTGAAAACTTTTTTAATTGACCAATCTTGCTTGCCTTATATTTCTCATCTTAATTGCATTATATTATAAATTGGTCGATGAGATCCAAATCGGTTTATAAGTTTAAATCAGAGTTGAAATCAATTTTAAATGATTTTTGCTTCGATTGTTAATTAAAGTCGATAGTCGTTTTAAAAAAGCTTTAAGCACCACAGATATTATAAATTCCTCTTTCCTTCTTTTTAATACTCTATATCGTTTTTTATTTTTTAAGAAATTCTCAGAATAAGAAAAAGTTCATCTAAAGTATTCATTTCAACTATAAAAGAAGCTCAAGCTGATGCTGTAATTCCAGGTTACACATTAATGATGCGAGCTGGAAAGTTTCGTCCTCTTGCAGATGGCATTTATTCATTTCTGTCACTTGGCTACAAAATGGTGAAAGAATTTTGTGATATTATTCGGCGTGAAATGGACGAATTGGTGGACAGGAATTTCATCTTCCAGCTTTAAATCCAAAAGACTTATGTGAAAAAAACAAATCGAGTCGAAGCTTTCGGCTATACTTTATTTTAAATAAAAATTCGGGATTATGTTATCCTTCCAACTTATGAAGATATTATTGCTCAAATTCCTGCTGACCACATTAAATCTTATCGAGATTTATCACAAATCTGGTATCAAGCTCAAACTAAATTTAGAAATGAACGAAGACCGACAAGCGGATTTATTCGTTGAAGACAATTTCTGATGAAAGATTCTTACTCACTCGAAAGAGATTGGAAAGGGCTTGATAGAAGTTTTGAGAGGTATTCAGAAGCTTGTCGAAAAATATTTAAATCCTGTAAATAGATATTCATTTGAAATCGGTGTATCAAGTGGTGCAATGTGCGGAACTAGTTAACAAGAATTTATAGTCGAAACTGATGCCGTTAAAGATACTTGAGAAATTTATAACACCTTTGGTTAAACTGTCAATGTTATATTTCAAAAAAACACGATTGTTGCTTACTTCAAATTAAATCTAATTTTCAGTCCATAATTTTTATTATATTTCTTATCGTATGATTATAGTTTATAATTCTAAAATCTGGTTAAAGAATAAGCTTGGTCGTGATAGCTTTATTTTCAATTCATTTATAAAATCTCTCGATTTGGTCGAAGCATTAATTCCATTCGAGTGGCGATACTATCCCGAATTCTCTAAATTCAAAAAACTTTTAGATGAATCCCAATACTGGAGCAAAGAAAAATTAGATGAATTTCAATTCTTACAAATGAAAAAATTGCTCGAGTATGCAGAGAAAAATGTAATCTGGTATCAAAAGAAATTTGCTGAGTATGGAGTTAGCTCAAAAGATTTTGTTGACCTTCAGGATATAAAAAAATTTCCACTGGTTACAAAAGAAGATATTAGAGATAATTTAGACCAATTTGTCTCGAAAGAATTTTCAAAGCATAAATTGATGTATTTAACAACTGGCGGTTCAACGGCAATTCCTTTTGGTTTCTATCAGCCATTATCACTTAAAAAAATTGAACTCGCATTCTTTGACCATCACTGGGGATGGATTGGTTGTAAATTGACCGATACTTCTGTTGTCCTTCGCGGAGAATTTGTAGGAAATGAAAACAAACTTTTCGATTATAAACGCTCAACAAGAGAGTGGAGGTTTTCAACTTATTATCTCAACGAAAAAACTTTTGACAAATACTTCAAAAAATTAAACGAGATAAAACCAGTTTTCATTCAGGCATATCCATCAGCTGCAGAGTTATTTGCTCAATTTATGATAGAAAAAAATCTTAAACTTTCCTTCAAATTAAAAGCAATGATGTTAGGTTCTGAAAATGTTTATGATGAACAAATTGATTTGATTGAAAAAACTTTTGACACAAAGGTTCATACCTGGTATGGACAAGCAGAGAGAGTTGCTTTGGCTCCATGGTCAAAAAATTCCAGATTGTTTCATGTTTTTCCTCAATATGGATTAACTGAGTTATTAGACTCTTCTGGCAATGAAATTACAAACGAAGATGAAACTGGCGAAATTGTTGCAACTGGATTTTATAATTTTGCAATGCCATTTATACGATATAGAACAATGGACTTAGCAACTCACACTAATCAAAAAAGTCCCGACGGATTTAATTACAGATTATTCAAGCGAATTGAAGGACGCATACAAGAATTGATTGTAACTTCTACTGGAAGATTAATTTCAATGACAGCAATTAATATGCACGATGAGACTTTTGATAATGTTCGCCAATTTCAGTTTTATCAGGACACGCCGGGTAAAGTCATTCTGAAAGTTCTTCCCAACGAAAAATTCTCTAACAAAGATTTAAATCGCATTTATGACAATATTAAATTCAAGTTAGGTAACGATACTGAACTTGAAGTTCAGGTTGTCGATTCAATTCCAAGAACAAAAAGCGGGAAACTCCGATTTCTTGATCAGAAACTTGAGATAAAAAATTGGTCGAAAATTGAAAAGGTAAGATGAAAGAAATAGTTGATAATCGAAAGAACAACATAGTTGCAATTTTTAATGACGAAAATTGTATTTACTCACAAAATCCTCCCTATCATCCAAATAAACTCTATCCTGAATATCCATTTGATGAAAAATATATTGATAAATCATTTGAAGGTTGTGATGCTTACGAAGCATTAAGGAATTTATTCTATTTGCTCGGATACGATAAAGAAAATTTTGGAACAAAAGACTGGAATCCTTTGGGTCATTTGATTAAGCCGGGATATAGTGTTGTTCTTAAACCAAATTTTGTTTTACATATAAATGAAGGTGGTTATGATATTTATGCAAGTTTAACACATCCATCTGTTATCAGAGCAGTCGCAGATTATTGTTTGATTGCTCTAAAAGGTCAGGGAAATTTGGTTATTGCCGAAGCTCCGCAAATGAATTGTGAGCTCGATAAAATTGAAGAGATAATGAGACTCTCTACAATTTTTAATTTCTACAGAGAAAACTCTAAAATAGATTTTAAATTAATTGACACTAGAAAATTAACATGCAAATATGATTACGATAAAGGATATTTTCCTTCTGATAGCTTTGTAATAAATGAAAATGCAGACCCGCTTGGTTACGAAATTATAAATCTTGGTGAAGATAGTTATTTACATAATCTTCCTGGACTTGATAATCTTTATGGTGCTGATTATGACAGAAAATTTACGGTGATGAATCATTCAAATGGGGTTCATAAATATTGTGTTTCAAAAACTATTTTAAGTGCAGATACAGTAATCTGCCTTCCAAAACTTAAAACTCACAAAAAAGTTGGAGTTACATTAAACATAAAACTTCTTGTGGGAATTAATGGCGATAAGAATTATCTAGCTCATTATAGAATTGGAACTCCAGACCAAAATGGGGATGAGTTTCCTTCAAGTGAAAAATTGGATATCAAACTTTATAGGAAATCAATAAGATTTTTCAGCGATTACTTTTTTGCAAAGCGGAGTCGTTTTGGTGATAAGTTATACATACTCATCAAATCAATTGCCCAACCAACATTGAATTTTTTGAGGTCGAAAAAGATAATCGAACCACCTAACGAAAAAGATATAATTTATGGCGGTAATTGGTATGGTAACGATACAGCCTGGAGAATGGCATTAGACCTCGCAAGAATTTTTATCTATGCGGATGCAGATGGACAAATGAAGAATGAACCGCAAAGAAATATCCTCTCAATTGTTGATGGAATTATTGCAGGTGAAGGGAATGGCCCAATGTCTCCTGAGCCCCAAAAAATCGGTACTCTAATTGGCGGTGAAAATATTCTCGTAGTGGATACTGCCGCTTCAACTTTTATGGGATTTGATTACAAGAAAATTAAAATGCTCAAATTTGGTTGGGAAGAGAAAAAATATCCTTTAGCCTTGTTTAATCCAGAATGCACAAAAGTCTTTTCAAACGATAAATCAATTGATGGAAAAGATGTGACTGCTTGCGTAAAATACAAATTCAAGCCACATCCAAACTGGAAAGGTCATATTGAGTTATAAGATTTTGATGGAGATTAATGATTTTTCACAGGAAGTTCTATTCAAATTTTTTCACTTCTATTCTCATTTAAAAGAGATGAATAACTTGATGATAGAGAAATTCTTAAAACAAATTCATTCACAAGATTTTTCAATTACTAAAAAAACTTGAGATCAATATATATGAAAATATGTCATTCATCGATTACTCAATAATTGCTGTTTACATTTTAATTGTTCTTCTTATTGGATTTTATTGGAGAAGAAGAACAAGAAATTCAGAGGAATATTTTCTTGCTGGAAGAAAAGTTGGATGGATTGCAATTGGTGCCTCACTTTTTGCAACAAACATTTCAAGTGAACATTTTCTTGGACTTGCTGGTACTGGTTCGAAATCAGGATTGGCTGTAGGTCATTTTGAATGGCTCGCTTGTTTGATCCTACTTTTGTTAGGATGGGTCTTTGCTCCATTCTATATTCGTTCTGGTGTTTTTACTATGCCTGAGTTTCTTGAAAGAAGATATAACTCAGCATCACGATATTACTTGAGCATTGTTTCAATAATAAGTTATATTCTTACAAAAATTTCGATCTCACTCTATGCTGGTGGAATTTTACTTAACGCTGTTGTTGGCTGGGATATGTATACTTCCGCTATCGTGATTGTTTTAATAACTGGATTGTATACAATTCTTGGTGGACTTTCTGCTGTAATTTACACTGATTTGTTTCAAATGTTTATTCTGATAATTGGTTCAATCACATTAACCTTGATTGGCTTGCATCAGGTAGGCGGATTTACAAATCTTATGGCAACCACTCCAGTGGATTTCTGGAGTATGTTTAAGCCAATAACTCATCCCGATTTTCCGTGGACAGGGATTTTTTTTGGTGCACCGATTTTAGGTATATGGTATTGGTGTACTGACCAATACATTGTTCAGAGAATTCTTAGTGCGAAAAACATTTATAATGCACAAACAGGCTCTTTATTTGCGGGATTTTTGAAAATTCTTCCTGTGTTTATTCTAGTTCTTCCAGGAATTATTGCTTATCAACTTTCAAATGGTCAGGTGACAGGTGATAAAGCTTATCCTTGGCTAGTTACAAATCTTCTTCCAACTGGATTAAGAGGATTAGTCGTTGCTGGATTGCTTTCAGCATTGATGTCTTCACTTAGTGCAATGTTTAATTCCACTTCCACTCTTTTAACAATAGACATTTACAAAAAAATTAAACCTTACGCAGATGAAAAATCTATTGTCAGATTTGGTAGATTGACCACTGGATTAATGGTTATTCTAGGGTTGCTTTGGATTCCTTTCATTGGCATTTTAAGTGACGATAGAATGTATGTTTATTTACAAAGTGTTCAGGCTTACATCTCACCACCAATTGCTGCTGTATTTTTGCTCGGACTTTTCTGGAAACGAGTGAATGGAAAAGGTGCAATTAGTGCATTGTTGACTGGTTTTATTTTAGGAACAATTAGGTTAGTTCTTGAGATTAACAATAAAATCACTCCACTTGAAAATGAGTTTTTAAGATTTGTTGCATCAGTTAATTTCCTGCATTATGCGATTATTTTATTTGTGATTTCAATTTCAGTTCTTGTGATAGTGAGTTTACTGACAGAGAAACCATCTGAAAGACAACTTAAAGTTTTAATCGTTGATAGAAATACGATTAGTGAAAAAAATAAATGGAGAATTGTCAACATTGTAATGTCTTTTGTGCTTGTAATAGTTTTGTTTAGTTTGTGGTGGATTTTCAGATAAAATTTTTTGAAAAGGAAATATGAAAAATTATAAACAAAGAAGTTTAAGGTTATGAAAACAATAAAAAATGTTTTAGAACCAAAGTTTAAATGGGGAATTGCAGGACTTGGAAATTTTGCTGTGAATAGTATTATTCCTGCAATTAAGGGATTAAGAAGGTCAAGAATTGTTGCCGTCTTCAGCCATTCTTTTGAAAGAGCTAAAGAAGTTGCTGGCTTATTTTCTATTAAAGAATATTATGATGACTTTGAAAAATTTTTATTATCAGATTTTGATGCTGTTTACATCGCTAGTGCCAATCAATATCATTATGAACAGGTAATTGCATCAGCGAAGGCTGGAAAACACATCATTTGTGAAAAGCCTTTAGCTTTAAATTCTCAACAGGGTGAGGAAATGGTTAAAGTTTGTGAGGAAAGTAATGTTAAGTTGTCAATTGGTTATGTTCAACGATTTCATCCATTAACAAGGAAAGCAAAAGAGATAATTGATTCAGGAATGATTGGTCAGATTGTAATTATTAATGTTTCTCTATCTTTTGATTATCCACCAAATCAAAATTTCAGATATCAAAAAGAATTTGGCGGCGGGGCTTTGAGAGATATTGGAACACACTGTATTGATTTACTCAGATTTTTTGGCGGTGAGATTTATTACATTGATGGCTTCATTGATAATGTGATTTACAAAAGCGAAGTGGATGATTTTGTAGTTGCAACCTGTAGATTCAAAGATGGCGGATATGGAAATCTTTATGCTTCGTATTGTATTAGTAAGCCAATCAATCGAATTGAAATTGTTGGATATAAAGGAACAATTATCATTGAAAATTTAATTGGGAGAAGATTTGATTATGCTAAACTCACTATTCAAAAAATAGATGAGACGAAAAAAGCTTTTAGGATGAAAGCAAATAAAGTTAAGAACCTGATTAAGAACTTTCAAAAAGCTATAATCGAAAATGAGCCATTAATTGTCTCTGGGCTTGATGGATTAATTAATTTGAAATTAATTGAGGAAATCGAAAAAAGTGCAAAGGAAAAAAGAATTAGTTGAAATATGTCATAGAATTCACTCAAAAGGATTTGTTTCAGCAACCGATGGTAATGTTTCTGTAAGATTAAAAAGAGATAGGATTCTTTGTACACCAAGTTCACTCCCAAAAGAAAAAGTTAAAGAAAATGATTTAATTGTTTTAAATCTTGATGGAAAAATTATATCAGGTTCAAGAAAGCCATCCACTGAAATTAAAATGCATCTTGCAATTTATAATGAAAGGGATGATGTAAATGCTGTTGTTCATTCTCATCCAGTTTTTGCAACAGCATTTGCAAGCTCAAGAATTGCCTTGGATACTCCTTTCCTTCCAGAGGTGATTTTAGGTTTAGGTGTTGTCCCTGTATGTGAATATGCAACACCATCCACCGAAGAAGTTGTAAAATCAATCTTGCCATTTATAAAAAAAACTAATTTGCTTCTCCTTCAAAATCATGGAGCTGTGACTTATGGAAAGAGCCTTGAAGAAGCTTATTATTTACTTGAAAAATTAGAACACACTGCTATGATTTTTACAATTGCAATGAATTTGAAAGGAGTTCGACCTCTTTCGAAAAAACAATTGGAATACCTATATCAAGTAAATGAGTCAACTTACAAAATCAATCAAGATTTCAAAATCAAATTCAAAAACCGAAGGAGATAAAATTGAAAATAGTTTTACTTGCTGGTGGTTCATCTCCAGAGAGAGAAATATCTTTAAGAAGTGGTAAAGCCGTTTATAAATCTTTATTAGAATTAAATCACGAAGTTTTTTTTATTGATCCAGCTCTTGGAAAAAATCAACCAAAATCACCAGAAGAATTTTTCAATCCAGAACTTTATAAAGATTTGATCGATACCAAAAATTATCTTGATGCATTCCAACTTGATATTTTCAAAAAAATAGATCTTGTTTTTATTATTCTTCACGGAAAATGGGGTGAAGATGGAACAGTTCAATCAATTCTAGACCTAATGGGTTTGAAATACACTGGCACTGGTGTGCTCGGAAGCTCAATTTGTATCGATAAACACCTTTCAAAAGTTATTGTCAAACATTTTGGCATAGCTACTCCTGAATGGAAAATCTTAGATAGGAATGATCCATTAGATACTGAAAAAATAATTGAAGATGTAGGGTTACCTTGTATATTTAAACCAAACGATCAAGGCTCAACAATTGGATTTTCGCTGGTTGAAAATAAAGAAGAAATGAAAAGTGCCTTCGAAGAAGCTCTTAAATATTCTAATCAGGTTTTGATTGAAAAGTATATCAAGGGGAGAGAAATTACAGTTTCAATTCTTGGTAACGAGGCTTTGCCAATAATTGAAGTAAAACCAAAACACAAACTTTATGATTATGAATGCAAATACACAAAAGGAATGACTGAATACATTTGTCCCGCTATACTTGATGAAAATCTTGTAAATGAAATTCAGAGACAGGCATTAGTTGCATTTCAAGCTTGCGGAGGTAAAATATTTGGAAGAGTAGATTTCATTTTAGACGAAAAAAATATTCCGTACTTCCTTGAGATAAATACAATTCCAGGAATGACAGACTTGAGTTTAGTTCCTATGGCTGCTAAGTCGGTTGGATTAAATTTTAACGCATTAGTCGAAAAAATAATAGAGCTTTCAGTAAAGTGAAAAACTTCAAAAGAATTTATTTTCTAATTGGGTTAATAATTCTTCTTTTATTTCTACTTGTCCTTACTTTTTCTGATCAAGGATTTTATGATCATTACCTTTACCGAAAAAATTTGAAAGATCTTCAAACAACGATTGATAGTTTGAAAAGAGTGAATGATAGTTTATCAATAGAAATCGAATTACTTAAATCAAATCCAGAAAAAATAGAAAAAGTTGCTCGTGAAAAATATGGATTAATTAAACCAGCTGAAAAAATTTATAAGATAAAAATTGAAGAATAGTATGATACCACTTGCTGAAAGAGTTAGACCAAAGAATCTTGATGAGTTTATTGGTCAGGAGCATCTCCTAGGAAAAGATAAAGCATTAAGAAAATTACTCGACCAGAAAAAAATATTTTCAATGATTTTGTGGGGGCCACCAGGAAGTGGTAAAACCACTCTAGCAAAATTAATAGCTGAGATTGTTCAAGCCGATTTTTTTCAAATCAGTGCTGTAAGTTCTGGTGTAAAAGAATTAAGAGAAATAATTCAATCAGCAGAACAAAACTTTAAACGGAATAAATACACAATTCTATTCATTGATGAAATTCATAGATTTAACAAAGCTCAGCAAGATGCGCTTCTTCACTCAATAGAAATTGGATTAATCATTTTAATTGGCGCCACGACTGAAAATCCGTCTTTTGAGATAATTCCACCCTTACTCTCAAGATGTCGAGTTTATGTTTTAAAGCAGCATTCAATTGACGACTTAAAAAAAATACTTCGACTTGCAATCTCGAAAGATGAGTATTTGTGTAATTTAAGTTTTAAATTTATAGATGAAGATTTTCTTGCTCAGAATTCTAATGGCGATGCAAGAATTTTATTAAACACTTTCGAAATAGCCGTCGAACTTGTAAAAACAAAAGGCGATAAACTCAAAATCAATAAAGAAATTATTCAAGAAGCACTTCAAAGAAAAAAAATAGACTATGATAAATTAGGCGATGAACATTATAATCTTATATCAGCATTCATTAAAAGTATTCGTGGTAGTGATCCAGATGCAGCTGTTTATTATTTAGCTCGAATGCTCGAAGGAGGTGAAGACCCTCTATTTATTGCAAGACGAATGATAATACTTGCTGCCGAAGATATTGGTAATGCATCTCCAAATGCACTTGTATTAGCTACCAACACTTTTCAAGCCTGTCATTTTATTGGAATGCCAGAAGCTAAAATTATTTTAAGTCAATGTGCAACATATCTTGCTTCTCAACCTAAAAGCAACGCCTCATATCTTGCTATTGAAAAGGCAATAGAAGATGTAAAAAATTTACCTAACTACCCTGTCCCATTACAGCTAAGAAATCCAGTTACAAAGTTGATGAAAGAATTAGATTATGGAAAAGGATATAAGTATGCTCATGATTATGATGAACATTTTATTCAGGAAAATTACCTTCCTGATGAATTAAAAGATAAGCAATATTATTTCCCTACTGAATCCGGACAAGAAAAAATTCTGAAAGAAAGATTAAAAAACTGGTGGAAAGGAAAGAAAAAGTACTAATACCTAAAAATTAAAAGCTTCATACTTTCTAACTATTATTAATTCCCATAATACAAATTCCTTATCCCAGATAAATTTTGATTACCAACCATAGAATCGTCTAACAAAAATCTGATTTTCTATCTTTTTTGATAAGCTGAATTTGAACGATTTAAATTTATCCAGGATTGGTTATTCGTGTAAGATGAGTTGAAGGATTAAGCTTTTGTAAAATATTTTCCAGGTAATGACTTGATTAAACCCTTGAATTCAAGTGAAAGTAAATGCACTAAACATTCTGAAGTCGTTAACTGAACTTTTTCTGCAAGTAAATCTATGTGCATTGGTTCTGAATTAATAACTGAA
>Ga0209809_1000555_pt1:27500-34227 | contig 34227 bp, 21 predicted proteins | sample YNPMSTMetaG_FD_186172 | JGI IMG/M metagenome (GOLD analysis project Ga0209809, IMG submission 186172) | Anoxygenic and chlorotrophic microbial mat microbial communities from Yellowstone National Park, USA - YNP MS-T MetaG (SPAdes) (version 2) ...
GACCAATCAAACTCGGTGATAGCTCGTTCTCCCCGAAATAGCTTTAGGGCTAGCCTCGTATTATAGTGTCATGGAGGTAGAGCACTGATTGGGCTAGGGCTGTCACAACGGTACCAAACCCAGACAAACTCCGAATTCCATTGACATGTTCTACGGGAGTCAGGCAGTGGGGGATAAGCTTCATTGCCAAAAGGGAAACAACCCAGATCGCCGGCTAAGGTCCCAAAATGCCAGTTAACAGAGAAAGGATGTTGAGTTGCTAAGACAACTAGGATGTTGGCTTAGAAGCAGCCATTCATTTAAAGAGTGCGTAATAGCTCACTAGTCAAGCGACTCGGCGTCGACAATTATCGGGACTCAAACTGGCTACCGAAGCTGCGAACTTCCAGTTTTAACTGGGAGTGGTAGGGGAGCATTCTATGCGGGATTCACGAAGTGATACCTCAACTTTGTTGGGGTGAAGGTGCGGCGTGAGCCGTGCTGGACTGCATAGAAAAGCAAATGTTGGCATAAGTAACGATAAGGTCGATGAAAAATCGGCCCACCGAAAGTCTAAGGTTTCCTGAGCAACGTTAATCGTCTCAGGGTTAGTCGGACCCTAAGCCGAGGCTGAAAGGCGTAGGTGATGGGAAACAGGTTAATATTCCTGTACCTGGTGAATTTCGTTTGACTCTGAGGGGTGACGCAGGAGTGAAAGGTCAGCCACCTGCCGGCCTTAGGTGGTCTAAGCGTGTAGATGGAGGATGTAGGCAAATCCGCATCCTCGCTAACATCGAGACGCGACGGGGAGTCCCTTTGGGACACAAACTGACCCTAAGCACACTGCCAAGAAAAACCTCGCAGAGGAGAAATTCATCAGTCCGTACCGCAAACCGACACAGGTAGGCGGGAAGAGTATTCTAAGGTGCTCGAGTGAGCCGTGGTTAAGGAACTCGGCAAATTGACCCCGTAACTTCGGGACAAGGGGTACCCTAAGTAGGTGAAGATCTTACGGTTGGAGCTGAACAGGGTCGCAGTGAAATGGGCCAAGCGACTGTTTATCAAAAACACAGGTCTCTGCGAAGTCAATTAAGACGAAGTATAGGGACTGACACCTGCCCGGTGCTGGAAGGTTAAGGGGAGGGGTTATCCTCGACTTGTCGGGGAGAAGCTCTGAACCGAAGCCCCAGTAAACGGCGGCCGTAACTATAACGGTCCTAAGGTAGCGAAATTCCTTGTCGGGTAAGTTCCGACCTGCACGAATGGTGTAACGACTTGGTCACTGTCTCAACCACGGGCTCGGTGAAATTGTGGTACCGGTGAAGACGCCGGTTACCCGCATATGGACGGAAAGACCCCGTGCACCTTTACTGCACCCTAGCATTGGGTTCGAGTAAGGCATGTGTAGGATAGGTGGGAGACTTTGAAGTCCTGACGCTAGTTGGGATGGAGTCGCCGGTGAAATACCACCCTTGTCTTATTTGAATTCTAACCTCGGCCCTTGAATCAGGGTCAGGGACATTGTTAGGCGGGTAGTTTGACTGGGGCGGTCGCCTCCTAAATGGTAACGGAGGCTCCCAAAGGTACCCTCAGCACGGTCGGTAATCGTGCGTTGAGTGTAAAGGCATAAGGGTGCTTAACTGCGAGACCTACAAGTCGAGCAGATGCGAAAGCAGGGCTTAGTGATCCGACGGTAGCGAGTGGAAGCGCCGTCGCTCAAAGGATAAAAGGTACGCCGGGGATAACAGGCTGATCTTGCCCAAGAGTTCACATCGACGGCAAGGTTTGGCACCTCGATGTCGGCTCATCGCATCCTGGGGCTGAAGAAGGTCCCAAGGGTTTGGCTGTTCGCCAATTAAAGCGGTACGTGAGCTGGGTTCAGAACGTCGTGAGACAGTTCGGTCCCTATCCTATGCGGGCGCAGGATGTTTGAGAAGAGTCGCTCTTAGTACGAGAGGACCGGAGCGAACGAACCTCTAGTGTACCAGTTGTCACGCCAGTGGCAGCGCTGGGTAGCTATGTTCGGATGTGATAAGCGCTGAAAGCATCTAAGCGCGAAACACTCTTCAAGATGAGACATCCCTCTCCGAGTAATCGGAGCTAAAGACCCCTGGGAGATTACCAGGTTGATAGGCTGTAGGTGTAAGCCCAGCAATGGGTTGAGCCGAGCAGTACTAATAGGTCGTGAGACTTAACCTTATTGATATTTTTACCAGGGTAATTAGCTTTACTCTCAGCAGCTCTTCCAAAATTGTTATTTATGAGTTTATATTCTTGGTAACCATAGCCGGGGTGGTACACCTCTTCCCATTCCGAACAGAGAAGTTAAGCCCCCGAACGCCGATGGTACTACGTGGGCGACCGCGTGGGAGAGTAGGTAGTTGCCAAGAATTATATTTATAAGCCCCGACTTTGTCGGGGTTTTTTGTATTAATTATTATTTTTGTTCTAAGGAGAGGTGGCAGAGTGGTTGAATGCGGCGGTCTTGAAAACCGTTGTACCGAGGAATCGGTACCGGGGGTTCGAATCCCTCCCTCTCCGCTTGATATTATTTAACTATATGGTAGTTTTTTAAGAATGATGGAATTTATTTGATTGAAGAAGTTATTCACCTCTATATTTCTTTCTTAGAAATTTTTCTGCCTCGTTCAGATAATGATTTTTTAATTCAATATTGCCAAGCTTACCGAAAAATTCACTTAATTTGAAATATAATGTTGAAGGGTCTTTAACTTTTGTTGTACCTTTTTTCAAGAAGTTAATTATACTTGCAGGAGGGTGAACTTTCAAATCAAAGTTGTATGTATCCGCAGCTTTAATATAGGGTTCGTTTTCAAGTGGCTTGATTTCAGAAGCTTTTCTATAAAAATTTAAGATTGTTTCAAAGTTTTCAACATTATCAAATGAAAGTTCGATTACTCTAGCTCCCCAGATATAAACATCATAAGCAAGATGTGGGAATGTATTTGCTAATTTTTTAATGAACATACTTAATTCATCAATGTTTAGGGTTGGATTCCAGAAAAGGACTTTATATAGTTCAAAATCATCTATTCCTTCTTTTAATGCACTATCAAAAGCGTCGAAAAGTTCGTCCGAGTTTCTAGAATTCCTAAAAATATATTCATACTTATATCTTTCCATTTACAACCTCTAAAAAAAGATTAAATAGATTTTCTAGCATTTTACTATAGCTTTTGAATCAATTTTTTATTTTTTTGAGTGAGATTGCACAACCGCCGCCTTCGACTAATTTAATCTTTAAAGTTGATTTATTGTCCACTACTTTTTTCTCAATTTTATAAGACATAGGATTTTTTTGCCAGTGTGCATTTTCAGAATCGCGATAAATTGTTGCTTCATACTTTGCATTATCTAAGAAATCAAGTTTAATATTAAACTCTCTTGAATTTTCATCTGTAATAGCACCAATAAACCAATTATCAGAATTTTTGTCTTTTCGTGCAGTTACAATATAATCGCCGGGTTCTGCAAAAAGAACTTTTGTTTTTTTCCAATCGACTGGAACATCTTTTATGAATTGAAATGCATCAGGAAATCTTTCATAATTTTCTGGGAGGTCTGCTGCCATTTGAAAAGGGCTATATAAGACAACATAAAGAGCAAGCTGTTTGGATAAAGTTGTATGTACCTGAAAATTTTTTCTTTCTTCACTGTAATAATCCATTTTAATCTGGAATATGCCGGGCGTGTAGTCCATTGGTCCACCTATTAATCTTGTAAAGATTAAGATAGTTTCGTGTTCAGGTGGATTTCCTTCACTCCAAGCATTGAATTCATTTCCTCTGGCAGCTTCAGCGGCTAACCAATTTGGATAAGTTCTATGTAATCCTGTTAATCGAACGGATTCGTGTGAAGCAATACAAATTTTTTCTTTTTCAGCTTTTTCCAAAACTCTTATGTAATGATTGATCATCCATTGTCCATCATGATGTTCACCGCGAGGAATAATTGGTCCAACATAACCTGTTTTTATAGTCGTATAGTTATATTTCTTTAGAAACTCAAATGCTTCATTCATTCTTCTTTCATAATTTGTGACGGAAGAAGATGTTTCGTGATGCATAATTAGTTCAACGCCTTTTTCTTTGGCATATCTTGAAACTTCTTCGACATTAAAATCAGGATAAGGAGTAACAAAGTCAAATACATTTTCTTTCCAGTTGCCAAACCAATCTTCCCAGCCAATATTCCAACCTTCTATTAGAACAGCATCGAAACCGTGCTTAGCGGCAAAATCTATATATCTTTTTGCGTTTTCAGTAGTTGCACCATGCCTTCCATTTGGTTTTAATGTATCATAGTCAATTCTATTAATTCGAATATTATCGATATCAGCATAATTCCAGGATTCTTTTCCAACATGCAAAGACCACCATATACCGATATATTTTTTTGGTTTAATCCAGCTTACATCTTCAAATTTTGTTGGTTCATTAAGATTTAAGATTATTTTTGATTCAAGAATTTTTTCAGCTTTATCAGATACTATAATTGTTCTCCAAGGAGTATTGAAAGGGGTTTGTAAATAGGCTTTATTGCCATAAGCATCAGGACATAGGTGAGTTGAAAGCACAAAGTTTTCTTTATTTACTTTAAGATACATTGCGGGATAATCAATTAAAGCAGATTCATGAATATTAATGTACAAACCTTCATCGGTTTTAATCATTAAAGGTGTTTGGACAAAATTTTCTCCTGGAATTGATTTTGTTATAATATAATCAAAATGTCTTCCTTTCAATGCATTGATTTCAGAAAATCTTGAAGTAGTGTAGGTATACTCTTGAGAATCATAATCACCGGGTATCCAAAATGTAATGTGATTCCCAGTCATAGCAAATTCAGAATTTTCCTCTGCAATAATGAAATACTTTAAATTTTCCTGTCGTGGAAATTCGTAACGAAAACCAAGTCCATCATTAAAAATTCGGAATTGAATATTCAAAAATCTTTCCGTTGATTTTTGTTTAAGATAAAAGGTAACAGCATTACAATGATTTATTATTGTGTCAACTTCTCCCCATACGGGGCTCCATTTTTCATAGATTTCATTCTCTTCGATTTTTAGAATTTCAAAATTGTTATTTAAGTGTTCTGTTCTAATTAAATCAAAACCAATTTTGCTGGGTTTGATTACCGCTCTATTTCTAAAGTCAATTGCGTAAAAGAATTCACCTTTTTCATTTAATGAAATTGAGAGTTTTAAATTTTTGTCTGGAGAGAAAAAGTCTTGAGAAAAGGAAAGATTGACCATCATCGTAATCAAAAATAAAATAACTTTTATCACAAGAGCCTCCGTTATTTGAGATAAATCATTTTTGTTAATTGATATGCAATTAGCATATAACCGATTTAAGTTAATCCTATTCAGATATAAAACTAAAAGGTGCTTCAATCTGTCGAAAAACTTCTTCATAAATTGTTAGATGAATTATAACTATAATAAACTATTAAAATCTCTTCACCTAGTAAGTTAATAATCTTAAGTTTAATTCTGAATAGAATATTACCTTAAGTTGAAATTTGGGAATATTTATTTTTTGATTGTCCTTTAATAGAATTTGAAGAATTTTGTGCAGGTTACAATTTAAATTTCAGGGTCTTTCGTTAATTAATTACTTTTATTATAAATCAAATTGGAATATCAAAGAAGCATTTAAATCGAATACAACTTCATTTAGAGTTCAACTTTGTTACTTTTCATTATAACATAAAGCAGAGAGAAATTTTTGATTGCATTGTGTTTTTTAAAAATTTATTTGATTCATAAATAAAATCATTAGTAATGCTTCGATGCTAACTTGAAGATGTATATTTTTTTATAATTACTAAAATAGTGTTGATAACTGTAAAAAAAAATTAAATCTATTTTGCTAAATTTCTGAAAGATAAAGTGTGTCTTCCAAATAAATAATATTTCTCTTATGACAATCACTTGTAAATAAAAATGGGTATCATATCAAGAAAGTAAGGATACGCAAAGATTCTTCAAAAACATATTTAATAAAGTAATGTTGATGTGATAATGATTATCATTAGTATTTATATGAATGTAATGTTTCCTTTCCTGAGTAAGACTTGAAAAATCCCCTTTACAAATGGGCATTCTTGTATCTGAATCATTTAAAAAAATTAGAGTCAGATTTCCAGAGTAAGAAACATTCCCTGCATTTTCTTCCACTACTTGAAATGAAGATACTGTTAAAATAGTATAGAAAATTTTTGGAAGCTAAGTTTTGTTTCCAACTTGATTGAGAAAGACTTTAGAAAATAATAAAGTCTTTGTGGGCAATAAATAAATCTTTGCAAGATAAAATCTGACTAAAAAAATGTGAGAAGAAAATCTTTTATAATTAAAACAAAAAACATCAATAGATTGAACTCTTTTCTATTTGTTATTTCGCTTGAATTAACAAGACTATTTCATAGGGCAATTTGTTTTTATAAGACTTTAATGCTTATCGACCTGATTATATCTTAAAAATAGATCGAACATTCTAAACAGTTCTGCGATTAGTTGCAAAAGGCTTCTTGGTTTTTTTAACAAATCCTGGCATTTTTAAGGTTTGCGCATATAATTTGCTTAAAGTGGGAACACTCTATTTTCTTTCATAATTTTTATCATAGTCTTATACTTTTTCATAAAGTACTCTGTAAAAAATTGTTCAATAATCTTAATTTTTTACTATAAATAAATTCTTCTCATTAGCGAAAAAACTCTATT
>Ga0209809_1000560_pt1 | contig 34013 bp, 29 predicted proteins | sample YNPMSTMetaG_FD_186172 | JGI IMG/M metagenome (GOLD analysis project Ga0209809, IMG submission 186172) | Anoxygenic and chlorotrophic microbial mat microbial communities from Yellowstone National Park, USA - YNP MS-T MetaG (SPAdes) (version 2) ...
GGCGTTGACGGCCAGCATGTTCCAGGCAAAATCCAGCTCGACGATCCGCGTCTCGCGCGGGCAAAGCTCGAGCAAGCCTTCGAGCAGAATGCCCGTGCCGCATCCCACATCGAGCACACGCAAGGGGCTCGGCGGGAGCGCCTCTTCCAGGAACCCGCGAAGCCTGACCGCGGAATCATGGGGCCGGGGCAACTGATCCCAGACGCTCGCCAGTTGCTCGAAGTAGTTCCTCTTAGCCGCCTGATCCATCGCCGAACAACGGGCCTCCGCGGCGCATCACGAAACGAACCACCGGCGGGGTCACCACGAGTTGCAGCGCCGTGCCCGGCAGCCCGTGCACGATCACGGCCCATCCGGCCACTCCGCCCGGCAGCTCGAAGGCCTGCGCCAGGGTCCAGGTCAGCGCCACGGCCAGCGCACGTCCGCAGGCCACCGCCGTCAAAAGTGCCGGCCAGACCCGCGGCCGCGTGGCGCGCCAAACCAGCGCAGCGACGCCGCCCAGACTGGCGCCCTCGGCCGCAACGACCGCAGCCACCGGCGGATACAGCGGCGGCATGCCCGTGGCCAACGCCGAAACCGGCGGCACAAGCAGTCCCGTCAAAGCGGCCCACGCCGGGGTGGAAAGAAATCCGTTGATCAACAGGGGCAACAGCATGGGCAGGAACTGGCTGCCGAGGCCCGCCGCATGAAAGGCAACGGGCAACGTGAGCGCCAGGGCCGCCATGGCGCCGCTGATTACCATCGAACGCAGAGCCACGAGGAGCTCAGCATAGCCCATTGGCCCAACCGCCGCGCGCCCGGGTCTGGAGTTCGCCTAAACCGTCTTCGTCACCTTGGTGAGGCCCCTCGGCCGGTCGGGATCCAGGCCCTTCTCTTCGGCCAGGGAACAGGCGAAGAGCTGTGCGGGAATGATATAGGGCACCGGCGTGTAGAGATCGGGCGGCGAGATCTTGCGCCGCGACAGCCCGAGTGCAAGCCGCACCACCCGCGGCGCCAGGCGCGGCGCCTCACGGTTGGAATCGTCCGTGATCAGCAGAATTTCGGCCTTGCGCTGGGCCAGTTTGTCGAGCAGTTGCTTCATGGACTCCCAGGTGGGGCCGCCCGGGGCGAACAGGAACACGGGGAAGGAACGTTCCACCATCGCAATCGGGCCGTGAAGAAAATCAGCCGAGGAGAAGGGGTCGGCGACGATGGCGCAGGTCTCGATCAGCTTCAGTGCCAATTCGAGGGCGTTGGAATAGTTCAAGCCGCGCCCGACCACAGCGGCGTCGCTCATGAAGCGATAGCGTCCCGCCAATTGCGCCATCTCCCTCTCGGTCGCCAAGGCGGTCGCGGCCAACTCGGGCAGGCGCTCCAGATCGTCAAGCCGGAACTTCGCCCCCAGCGCCCAGGCCAGCAGGTACAGCGCGAGCAACTGACCGGTGTAGGTTTTCGTGGCGGCGATGCTGCGCTCACGCCCGGCATGCACCAGGATCACGTGCTCGGCCAGCCGAGCCAAAGGACTGCGCGCCTCGTTGGTGACGCCGATGGTGAAAGCACCGAGTTGGCGAGCGCGCTCCACAACCAGGTTGGTATCGGTGGACTCGCCCGACTGCGAAATGCCCACCACCAGGGAGTCTTTGAGCTCCGGCGACGCCCCGTAGACGGTGAAGGCCGAGGGCGCCGCAAGGCTGCACGGAATGCCTGTGCAGATTTCCAGCAGATACCGGCCGAAGTGAGCCGCGTTATCGGACGTCCCGCGAGCGGCCAGCACGATGAAACGGGGCCGGCGCCGCTCCAGCAGGCGGCGAAGATGGGCCGTTCGCGGCGCTTCCCGTTTCAACGTGCGCTCGAGAGCAGCGGGCTGCTCACGGATTTCTTCACGCATGCGCGACATGTTCGCTAACGAGGATAGCAGGCTCGGAAACCGACTTACTCTGCGGGCCGGTTGCGAAGCACCGCGTCGGCCACGGCGACCGCGGCCCGCATCTGGCGAACGTCGTGTACCCGGACCACGTGCGCGCCGCCCAGAATCGCCGCCGTCACCGCCGCGGCCGTGGCGAACAGCGTTTCCTCCTCGCTTTTTTGCGCCAGAAACGACTTGCGCGAGGGTCCCACGAGCACGGGCAGCTTCATGCGCGCCATCTCCGCCAGTCGCGCCAGAATCTCCGAATTCTGCTCACCACGCTTGCCAAAGCCGATGCCGGGATCCACCACGATGCGCGACCGGTCCACGCCCGCGCGGACGGCGCGATGCACGGCCGCCTCCAGATCGTGAAGGATGGCGGCCATGGGGTCAGGCAGCGGCGGCAACTTGGCCCACGTCTCCGGCGTGCCGCGCATGTGGTTCAGGATCAGGCCGGCGTCGTAGCGGGCCACCACCCGGGCCAGTTGCGGATCGAAGGTGAGGCCGCTGGGATCGTTGATGATCTCGGCCCCCAGCCTGAGCGCATGCTCGGCCACACCCGCCTTGTAGGTGTCCACCGAGATGGGCACGGCGAGCCGCCCGCGGAGTCGTTTGAGCACCGGGATCAGGCGCCGCTTTTCCTCCGCTTCCGAGATCCGGGCGGAGCCGGGCCGCGTGGATTCGGCTCCGACGTCAATGATGTCGGCGCCTTCCTCTTCCATTTCCAGTGCGCGGGCGAAGGCGCGGTCGGGATCCAGGTAGCGGCCGCCGTCGGAGAACGAGTCGGGGGTCACGTTCAGGATGCCCATGATGAGCGTACGCTCGCCCAGGTTGAACTCGCGTTGTTTCAGCTTCCACAGCAGACGCGGGCGCATAGCGTTCAGCCGTATTCGAAGCCTGCCAGTGCGTACACCAGCTCTTCGCGGCGCTCGAGCGGCGCAGCATCCTCCCGGGCGCGCAGGCTCATGCGCGCCAGGCGTCGCCGCGGCTGGAAACCGTGCTCGCGCGCCAGCTCCGCGGCGGCAGGGTTTGAATGCAACAAATCCCAAAAAATTGTTTCGGTCGCGTGCCGCGCCAGGAAGTACTCGAGCAGCCTTCGCGCGCTCTCCGCCGTGCGGCAAACGCAAGGGCCGAAGTAGAAGGCATGGGAACCCGGGCGTCCCATGGCGTAGCCGCAGCCGGGCAGCGACGCGGCTTCCCAGCGGGCCAATCGCTCCAGCACCGCCCGCCGGTCGGCGCCGAAGGCCAGCCGGTCCAGTCGCTCATCCAGCACGAAAGGCGAAACTTCGGGCGGACTTGTGGGTCGCTCGCGCGGCTCGAGCGCCCAGCGCTCCACGATTCCCTCGTCCTGGAAGCCGAGGCTCTGGTAAAGCGGGCGGCCCATGTCGGTGGCGTCCAGCTTGATCCATGCCACGCCCCGGGCGCGAGCGTACGCCAGCGCCACTTCCATGAGCCGGCGCGCGAAGCCGCGGCCGCGATATTCGGGCGCGGTCAGGACCATGCCGATCCACGCCAGATCCCGGCCGTAGCAGACGACGGTCGTCGTGGAGACCACCAGACCGTCGGTTTCCAGTGCGAAGCAGCCCTCGGGCTCCAGCTCGATCAGGTTCATCCAGTCGGGCTCGGTCTGATTCCAGCCCGCCGCTTCCTTCAGGCGCATGGCTCGAGGAATGTCGTCCACGCGCAGAGGGCGGATCAGCACGCCACTCGCTTCCATTTCCTGCCCACGCGGATGATCAGGTAAGTCCCGGCGCTGTCCGGATAGCGCAGATCCGCGCAGCGCTCGCCGTTGATCTCCACGGCGCCGGCCTTGATCTTGCGCACCGCGTCGCTGACCGATTCGGCCAGGCCCACACGGGCCAGCAGTTTGTCCACGCGCAGCCCCCCGCCCGCACGAACATCGGGCGGCAAAGCGACGGTCTCCAGCTCGGCGGGAACCTCTCCGCGGCGCACCACGCGGTTGAACTCCTCGGCCGCGCGTTCGGCTTCTTCGCGGGAATGAAAATCCGCCACAATGGCGCGCGCCAGCTCCATCTTCACTTCCATGGGGTGCCGCTCGCCCCGCTCCACCTGGGCGCGGAGAGCCTGGATCTCTTCCAGGCTGCGGTCGGTCAGCAGCTCCCAGTAACGCCACATCAGCTCGTCGCTGATGGACATCAGCTTGGCGAACATCTGCTCGGCGGGCTCGGTGATGCCGACGTAGTTGCCCAGGGACTTGGACATTTTCTGCACACCGTCCAACCCTTCCAGCAGGGGCGTGGTGGCGACGATCTGCGGCGGCTGCCCGTAGTCTTTCTGGATTTCGCGGCCCACCAGCAGGTTGAACTTCTGATCCGTACCGCCCAGCTCGACGTCGGCGCGGAGCGCCACCGAGTCGTAGGCTTGCGCCAGCGGGTACAGCAGCTCGTGCACGGAAATGGGCGTACCCTCGCGAAAACGTTTGGCGAAGTCGTCGCGCTCGAGCAGGCGCGCCACCGTATAGCGCGCGCACAGCCGGATCATGTCTTCGAAGCTGAGCGCGTCCAGCCACTGGCTGTTGAAGCGGATCTCGGTTTTTTGGGGATCCAGGATCTTGAAGACCTGCTGGCGATAGGTCTCGGCGTTGCGCTCGATTTCCTCGCGGCTCATGGGCGGCCGGGTGGCGTTGCGCCCGGTGGGGTCGCCGATGCGGCCGGTGCCGTCCCCGATCAGAAAGATCACGTGGTGGCCGAGGTCCTGGAAGTGCTTCATCTTGCGCAACAGCACGGTGTGGCCAAGGTGCAGATCCGGCGCCGTGGGGTCGAAACCGGCTTTGACGCGGAGGGGCCTGCCCTCGGCCAGGCGCTCGCGCAACTCTTCCTCGCGGATCAGCTCGGCCAGGCCCTTTTTGAGGTACCGTAGCTGTTCATCAACGGAAAGCACTTACTCATTATAGGGTTAGCGGCCGGAAGCCGCGCGAGCTACTCGTAGCGCAGCGCTTCGGCGGGAGCGATGCGCGTGGCGTTGCGGGAGGGGTAGAGCGTCGCCAGATAGCTGACCAGCAGCGCGGCGCCGGCGATCCAGAGGCTGTCGAGCCATCGCGGCTCGAAGGGCACGTAGCTCAGCGAATAAATTTCCTCGTCCAGACGCACCCAGCGGTGGCGATCGCCCAGCCAGCACAGCAGGTGGCCCGCCGCCAGCCCCAGCGCCACGCCCACCACCCCGATCGTCAGGCCCTGATAAACGAAAATGCGCCGGATCTGCTCGCTGCGCGCGCCCATGGACATCAGCACCGCGATGTCGCGGTACTTTTCCATGACCATCATGGTCAGCGTGATGAAAATATTCAGCGCCGCCACCAGCTCGATCAGCCCGATCGTGATCACCGTCACCGCCTTCTCCATGCGCAGGGCGGCGAAGATCTGACGGTTCTGTTCCATCCAGTTGGTGGCGGCGAGCTCCGCGCCGGCCATTTTCTCGGCCGCGCGACTGACCTCCGGGGCGCGGTAGATATCGTCCAGGCGCAGCTCGATGGCGTTGACCACGTCCTTGAGCGAGAGGATTTCCTGCGCAGCCTTCAGGGTGGTGAACGCCCAGCCGGCATCGAAGTCGTACAGGCCGGTCTCGAAAATGCCCACCACGCGAAACCGCGCGACTTTGGGCCGCGGCCCGAACGGCGTCAGCTCGCCTTGCGGGCTCATCACCGTGGCCACGCTGTTCAGAAGCAGCCCCGTCTTCTGCGCCAGCCTCGAGCCGACGATGATGCCGGGGTAACCGCGGGATTCCTCGAGAGCCTGCGCCGATCCCTGACGGAGATTGCGCAGCACGTCGCCGGCCTCCAGCTCCTGATCGAGGTTGATGCCCTTCAGCACAGCGCCTTCCGAATGCAGACCGGTGATAAAAACCTGGCCGTACAGGGCGGCCGAAACCGCTCGCACGTGGGGCAGGGCGCGCAACTTGCCGGCCAGCTCCTGCCAGTTTCCGATGCCGTAAAGCGGCTGGCGCTCCAGGATGGTGACGTGCGCGGTGGCGCCCAGCAGATTGCGCTGGAGCGTGTTGCGGAAGCCGTTGTTGATGGCCAGCGCGACCACCAGCGCCATCACCCCGGCCGCCACCCCCAGCACCGAAATCAGCGTGATCAGCGAGATGACCGCCTGCTTGCGCTTCGCCTTCAGGTACCGGAGGGCGACGAACAGCTCGAAGCGGCTTTTCACGGGGTGCTTTGGCGATCCAGCTCGCGCAGCTTGTCCGCCAGACCCAGCGGGCCTTCGGGACGCAGCAGCGGGAAGAGAATCACTTCGCGGATCGAGTTGACGCCGGCCAGCAGCATGGTCAGGCGGTCAATGCCGATGCCTTCGCCGCCGGTGGGCGGCATGCCGTAGCAGAGCGCGCGCAGGAAGTCCTCATCCATCTGGTGCGCTTCTTCATCGCCGCGGGCGCGAAGGCGCAGTTGCTCATCGAAGCGGCGGCGCTGCTCCTGCGGATCGTTCAGCTCGCTGTAGGCGTTGGCCACCTCCATACCGGCGATGATGATTTCGAAGCGCTCGGCGAAGTCCGGTTCTTCCGGCTTGGCTCTGGCCAGGGGCGAGGTTTCGAGCGGGAAGTCGTAGATGATGGTGGGCTGCACCAGATGCCCCTGCGCCACGCGCTCGAAGATGTCCACGAGCGCTTCGCCCGGGCTGGGCCGGCTGGAGTGACGGCTGAGCCACGCCGGATCGCTCAGGTCCGAGAGCGTGGGACGGTCCGGGCCGCGCCAGAATTCCACGATCGCCTCGCGCATGGAGTAACGCGCCAGGCGACGGAAATCCAGCCGCTGCCCCTCGTATTCCACTTCGGTGCTTCCGGTCGCGTCCAGGGCGGCCTGGCGGAGCAGCTCCTCGGAAAGATCCATCAGGCCCCGGTAGTCAGTATAGGCCTGGTAGAACTCGAGCATGGTGAACTCGGGATTGTGCCGGGTGGAAATACCTTCGTTGCGGAAGTTGCGGTTGATTTCGTAGACGCGGTCCAGGCCGCCCACCACCAGCCGTTTCAGGTACAGTTCCGGCGCGATGCGCAGGTACAGATCCAGATCCAGCGCGTTGTGATGAGTGAGGAAGGGTCGCGCCGCCGCGCCGCCGTACAGCGGCTGCATCATCGGGGTTTCGACTTCGAGGAAGCCGCGCTCGTCCAGTTGTCGGCGAAGGCTGCGGATGAGCCGGCTGCGAATCAGGAAAATGCGGCGCACCTCGGGATTGGCGATCAGGTCCAGGTAACGCTGGCGGTATCGGGTCTCGATGTCTTCTAGCCCGTGCCATTTCTCGGGCATCGAGAGCAGCGTTTTGGCCAGGAATTCCAGACGCTCGACGTGGACCGTGAGTTCGCCGGTGCGCGTGCGGAACAGGTAACCTTCGGCGCCGATGCTGTCGCCCGGCTCCAGCAGGCGAAAGAGCTTGAAATCGCGTTCGGCCACGGCATCGCTGCGCACGTAGATTTGCAGGCGCTCGCCCTCCTGCATCAGGTGGGCGAAGCCCGCGCGGCCCATCAGGCGGATGGTATGGATGCGGCCGCAGATGCGTACCGGGATGCGCGGCTCCAGTTCCTGGGCGCTCTTGTCGCCCCAGCGACGCCGGATTTCGGCCAGCGTGTGCGTGAAGTCGAAACGCCGGCCGTAGGGCTCGAAGCCGAGCGCGCGGATCTGTCGAGTTTTCTCGAGACGTTGCGCGAGCAGTTCGAATTCCAGCGACAACCGGATTCTCCTCGGCCCGGAGCGGGCGCAGCACGCGGCGGGCGTCTGAATGCTTCATTATAATTGAACGTTGCCGTTTCTCTCGATCGTCATACCGGCGTATAACGAAGCAGCGCGTTTGCCCGCGACGCTGCGGACCGTGCTGGACTATCTGGACCGGGCCTGGACGCGGCAGTTCGAAATCCTCGTGGTGGACGACGGCTCGTACGACGGCACCGCCGCCTGCGTGAAGGAGGCGGCCCGCGCGCGCGCGGAATTACGCCTGCTTCGCAACCCCGGCAATCGCGGCAAAGGGTACTCGGTCCGGCACGGCATGCTCAAAGCGCGCGGCCAATGGGTGCTGTTCACGGACGCCGATCTCTCGGCGCCCATCGAGGAGATCGAAAAGCTCTGGGAGGCGGTGCAGCGCGAGGAAGCGGCCATCGCCATCGGCTCCCGCGCGTTGGATCGCTCGCTGATCGGCGTGCACCAGCCGTGGTGGCGGGAATGGGCCGGCAGGATTTTCAACCTCTTCATGCGCGTGCTGGTGGGCCTGCCGTTTCGCGACACGCAGTGCGGGTTCAAGCTGTTCCGGCGCGACGCAGTGAAAGCCATCTTTCCGCGCCAGCGCATCGAGCGCTTCGGCTTCGATGTCGAGGTGCTTTATCTGGCGCGCAAGCTGGGTTTCAAGACCGTCGAGGTTCCCGTGCGCTGGAACCACGCCGAAGGCACCCGCGTCAGCATGCTGCGCGACAGCCTGGATATGTTTCTGGACCTGCTGCGCGTGCGCTGGAACTGGTATCGCAGCGTTTACCGCCGGCCGTCCGGGGCCGAGGGCTGAGGCCGCGCGCCCAATGCGGCGCAACGCTCACCGCGGACACAGGAAAGTTATACGCAAGTCAGGCACGATGGAGGCAGAGTTCCAGTCGGTGCCGGCGTAGGTCGAAACATTCCCCCGGGAATCGGTGCTTGAGTAAGTGATGCCGCTGACATGGTTCTGGACGTTCGGGCCCGTCAGCCTGAATTCCAGGTCTCGGCAACCGCCTGCACCACGGCCGGAGTCCTGCGCGAACGGCACATCGCGCACGTTGAAGCTCTGGGTGGTGCGCGTCTGCGCTTCGCCTAATTGGGTCAGGTGAAAACCGGCTGCCTCGATCAGCGTGCCGCCTGCGTTGAGCGTTCCCGTGACTTTGAAGTCCCACCGCCGTCGCCTCCCGGGTTCGCCAGGCTGCTGGGCGGACTGACTTCGCCCAGCCCCGTCACGTAAAGAATGAGATAGCCTCCCGCCGCTGCGGGCAAGCCTCGTTGACCAGGCGGTAGGTTTGCGCATGCAGCGCGATCGCCTCGCCCTTGCCGCCCATGGTGCGCGTGAAAAGGCGCGGTGCGCGCGGCATAACGGCGACCCTCGCCGGATCGCTCGTCCCCGCAGCCGCGCGCACGCGCACCTCGACCGGCGATGCCGTGATCCCGAACGGCATCTGGATGTCGATCTGCCCCGGGCGACACGAAATACAAAGGCGCACGAACCGCGCCCTTGCCCGCCTCCGTCACTTCAACCGATACTCCTTCCAGCTCCAGCGGCAGCGGCGCCGCCTGCGCGGCCACCGTGCGCGGCGCCAGATTCCACCCGAAGATGGAAACCATCATTCCCGGCGCGATCTCGGGCGTATCGTCGGCGCCGTTCAATACGCCTCCCGCGTTGATCGCGGGCTGCGGCGCCCCGAACTTCGAACCAAAAAACGCTGACGGGTCGGACGTCAGAAACGTGTTGACAGCCGATGGCGCGGGGGTGCACCCGCTCGTCGGCACAGATCGCGTCATCATCGCGCGGACCAGTGTGACCTGGGCAAGGCCGGAGGTGACCCCGGTCACCATCCCGGCGAGGACAGCCGCGAGGAGTGCCTCTTTCATAGCTACCGGTGCGATTGTACGTTGGGACGCAGCCCCGTCCAAGCGACAAACAACGAAGTTCGCACCGTGTCGCCATTACCGAACGCTTAAGAGTACTAGGGGAGACCGCTTCGACAGATCGGAGGTGGCCGCGTATCAGTACTTCCAGAACCGCCTCAGCTCCGGGCTGTTGCCGTCCGGGGCTGCCGAGAAAGGCGCCGTTTGGCACAGCGCCTCCCTCTCTTGCGCGCTGAGAGCATGATCGAGCAGGCCCTGCCGGTAATAACGCTCGTGCAAGGCAGGAAAGTTATCGGAGAAGGGACACTCGGTTACTTCCAGGTTGCCGTTCAGGTAGTAGACGACCCCGCCTCCCTCCGGCAGGGGAAGCGTGAGGCGAATGCGTCCCAACTCATCTATGAAGAGATCGTGTGGTTCCGGCAACCGGCCAGCCGCGCGGTTCACGTCCGGCAGCGGGAACAAAACGTAAGCCCACTCCCCGCCACCGGTCAGCGCAGGTAAGCTTGCGCCGGATCGGGTGCGGGGCTGCCGTGCCTTGGAGAAAGGTAACTTGAGCACGCCGAGCGCGGCGTGCCCCAAGCCCTCGCCAGGGTTGTTGATGGCGGCAAAGACGAGCTCGTCCCGGCCGTCCCGGTCTGCGTCGTGCACTAACAACGCGCGGATCGCGCCCGGGTGCCAGCACTCTTCGAGAAGACGGCCGTCGCCTACGTCGAGCAGCGCCACCTGCGAGGGGTGCCACAGCCGGTGATTGGCTACCGTGACGAGGTGCGGCCGTGCCGAGATCCGCACCGGCCGGACGGCTTGCAAGCGAAATTCCGGCTCGAACGTGCGGCCTGCAAAAGTCCTTCAAGCGCCGTCAGGGTACTCCCAGCGCAAGCAGACGCCGGCCTCGTAACATTGCAACGCGGCGCGCAGTCGCTCGCGGATTCCGGCAACCCGATCGAGGAGGACTTAGCGGCGGCCGTCCCCGTCAATGTCCGTGAGCTGAATGAGCGGTTGATGCCGCGAATCCCGGCTTGGTTGCAGGTCCGGGAGGTGCTTGCGCCAGCAGACCTTGCCGCGGGGGTCAAGAATCGTCAGCACGCCGCCAGCCAACGTCCAACTGTGGGGATCGCCGGGAGCCAGCAGCCTGAGCAGGACCAGCGCCAGCCCGCCGGCGCCGACTAACTACCCTGCGGCCGCCGCCCACAGCCGCTGCTTCCGGCGCTCTTCGACGGGGACAGAAGAGGGTTCGGGAACCGCGTTCCGAGCGCCCCCGGCGGCCATCCATTTATCGAGCTCCTCGCTTAAGGCAACCACGCGCGCGCTGCGCCCGCGTCCCAGCCGGCGAACAGGCAGGCCTGCGGTCTTTTCCCACCGCTGAGCCGCGCGCACCGTGACGCCCAGGTAGTCGGCGATCTCTTTCCCAGGAATGAAGTCTTGCGCCGTGCGGCCGTTTTGGCGAGCTGGCCACCAGCGCTTAGTTTCCCACAGTCGTGGGCCGCCAAGCGCCCGATCTCCGACGCAGCAACGGCGGCGGACGCGGCTGCTGCGCCCGTGAGTGCGCTTACCGCCGCACGATCACTTCGCGCAGGTGGTCGCGCGTCAGGAAAAACTTCAGCGACTGGGCCTCGCGGAACAGTTTCTCGATGGCGCGGTTGTTGAAGAGCTGCGCCGGGCGGCGCATATCCCGCAGGGAAAGCCACAAAGTATCAGGGCCGCCGATGCGGTAGCGGTAGACTGGCGCACGCTCCACCCGCTCGTCGGCGTGAAAGATCGCCAGCATGTAACCGCCGCGTTTGATGATCTGGTAGAGCCGCGTGAGCACCGCCTCCAAGAGCGGAGGCGCCAGATACTCCAGCATGTCCCAGAGCAATGCGCCGTCGAAGCCGGCGGGCGGGAATCCGAGTGTCTGCTCGAGAAAGCGCGCCGCGCGGGCCTGGTCCTGCTGAGCCGCATACCAGTCTCCGGGACCGAAGTGCGTCTCCAGCAGTTGATAAAAGTCCTCCGAGTAAAGACGGAAGCCGCGTTCGGTGATAAAGCTGATGCTGGCCTGCGAAGCGCCCGCCCAGTCCAGTACGCGCAAGCCCGGTTCAGAGCCCAAGGCGCGGAAGAACTCTTCGAGGCCATGGCTGTGGCGGGCATAGACGTCAGCTTGGACAGGGTCCGCTTTGAGGCCCGGGACGGTTTGGGGATCCGGGCCGTGGCAAGGAACCGATTTCGCGCGGTCCCGGAACAAACGCCTCTCCGGAGTCAGCGTTTGGGATCGGCCGGCGGCGCAGGCGAAGGCGCTTGCGGGCCGGGCGTCCCGGGTTGCGCCGGCGGTGGGGCCGGACGAGTCGCCGGTGCACCCTGGGGTTTGGGTGCTTCGCGCACGATGTCAATGCTGCCCTTGAAGTAGGCGCCATCTTCGATCATGATGCGACCCGTCTTGATGTCCCCTACCAGCCGGGCTTCCTTGCGAATGTCAATCTTTTCGCTGGCTTCGACGTTCCCGTTGACGGTGCCCAGCACGACCACTTCACGAGCCTTGACGCTGGCTTGCAGTCTGCCGTGCGGCCCGATCGTCACGCGGTTCTCGGGGACCTCCACGGTCCCCTCGATCTCGCCGTCCAGGTAAAGGTCTTCGCGACTGAAAATCTGGCCTTTGATCTTGACGGACTTGCCGATGGCCGCTACGCCACGGGGTACCTCGGCTTCGCTGGGCCTTGGTGTCGGGGGAGGGGCGGGCTCGCGAACCGGTTCAGGAGAAGGCGGAACAGGGGGCCTGGAGGGTGTTTCCTCTTCTCGACGCTTCCACATCGGTTGTTCGCTCCTGGATCAACGCTCGGACCAAAGACTTTATACTATAGGGCGGCTGCGCTGGAAAGCAATGTTGTGGTTCCGACTGGCTGCGCCAGGGCCCTCACGATGATCTCTCAGCTCACCATCACCGTTCTTTCCGACAACGTGGTACGGGAGCCGGACCTGCTCGGGGAGTGGGGCTGGTCGGTCTGGATCGAGGCGGACGAGCATCGCATCCTGTTCGACACCGGCGCCGGCCGCGTGCTGGAACATAACGCGCGTCATTTGCACGTTCCGGTCGAAAGCGCCCGGTTTCTCGTGCTGAGCCACGGCCACTACGATCACACAGGCGGCCTGGTGGCGGCGCTGAGTCGCGACCAGCGGCCCGAGCTGTGGGTGCACCCGGCGGCGTTCCAGCCCAAGTTCCTGCGGCGTGAGCACGGGCCGGCGCGAGCGATCGGCTTGCCAGGTCTGAATCCCGAAGGCGCCCGCATGCGTGCGCGTCAGGTGCACTGGACGACCGCGCCGGCCGAGATTTGCGGCGGTGTTTGGGTCACCGGGGAAATCCCGCGTGACAACAGCTTCGAGGACGTTGGGGGATCGTTCTTTCTCGACGAGGCCTGCCGGCGGCCCGACCCGCTGGTGGACGACCAGGCGATCTGGATCGAAACCGCGCACGGGCTGGTGGTCGTGCTGGGCTGCTGCCATGCGGGCGCCGTGAACACGCTGGGGTACATCCGGCAGTTGCGCCCCGGCGCACCCATACGCGCGCTGATCGGCGGAATGCATCTAGTGCGCGCGACACCTGAGCGAATAGAGCGCACCCTGGAGGCCCTGGCCGCCTTCGATCCCCAACTCATCGTTCCTTCACACTGCACGGGCTGGGGACCGACCACGGAACTGGCGCAGCGTTTCCCGGGCCGCGTGCAGGAATCGGCGGTCGGCAGGCGCTTCCGCTTCGACGCCTGAGGCCTCCGGCCGAGGCTGGCTGCTCCGGTGTCCAATGGGTGAGTGGGAGGCGATTATCATGCGCCTGGATTTCACTGGCCAGACCGTAGTCATCACCGGGGGCGCCAACGGCATCGGCCTGGCCGCCGCCCGCGCCTTTGTCACGGCCGGCGCCTCGGTATGGATCTTTGATCTCGCAAGCGAGGCCCCCGAGCAAGCGGCGGCTTCCATCGGCGCCCGCGGCGTCGCGGCCGATGTCACGGACCGAAGCTCGCTCGAGGCCGCATTTGGACTCACGGGACCGCCCGCCGTGGTGGTGGCCAACGCCGGCATCGCAGAGTTTCGAACTTTGGAGGACACCTCGGAGAGTTTCTGGAACCGCACCCTGGCCGTGAATCTCACCGGCGTGTTTCTCACGGTCCAGATCGCGGCCGCTCTGATGAAACCGCTGCGGCGAGGCGCCATCGTCATCACCGCCTCGACGAATTCTTTCGATGGCGAAGCCGGATTCCTGGCATACAACGCGAGCAAAGCCGGCCTGCTCGCCATCGTGCGCACGGCGGCGAACGAGCTGGGGCCGTTTCAGATCCGCGTGAACGCCGTCTGCCCGGGACTGATTCGCACCCGGCTGACCGAACAGGCCTTCCGCGATCCCACCGTGATCAAGCCTTACTTCCGGCACATACCGCTGGGCCGCGGCGGCATGCCCGAGGAAGTTGCGGCAGCCATCGTTTTTCTGGCTTCCGAGGCGGCCGGCTACATCACGGGCGCCACCCTGCTGGTGGACGGCGGCCAGATGGCGGCCAAGTACGGCACGTGGGACGAAAGCATGGCGGAATTCACGACGGACCGGTGGTCTTTGAAATGAGAGGTTCGCCCCTCGTGCGGGTTGCTTTTGGACTGGCGGTGCTGTTGCGCATCGCTGCCCAGGAGCCGGCCATCCCTTTGACGCCGGCCGGCGACGGCATCCGCCTGGACGGACGACTGGAAGAAGCGGCATGGCGGCGAGCGCCGGCCATCTCGCTCACGCAACAGTCCCCTGATCCCGGAGCGCCAACCGTGTTTCACACCGAGGTGCGGGCCGTGCGAGCGGGACAGGATCTGTACTTCGGGTTCGTCTGCCGGGACCCTGAGCCCTCCCGAATCTCGGTCCGGACATTGCGGCGGGACGGGGATATGAGCGGGGATGACGCGGTCGGGGTCGTGCTGGACACCTACGGCGACCGGCGCACGGGTTACTTCTTCGTCGTGAACGCGGCCGGTGCGCGGGCCGACGGCCTGATCTCGAATCCCGAGCATCCGTCCAGGGATTGGGACGGCGTTTGGGACGCCCGCACACGCCGCACAGAGGAAGGTTGGACGGCGGAGATCCTCATCCCCGCGCGCACGCTCAACTTCACGCCCGGGCTGCACAATTGGGGAGTCAACTTCCAACGTTTCGTGGCGCGCGAGCGCCTCACCCTGCGCTGGGTCGGCGCCACCCTGGACGCATTTTTTTACGACCTGAGCCGCGCCGGGTTGCTCAGTGGGGCGGACGATCTCCGGCAGGGCCGCGGCCCCGAGCTCAGTCCTTACCTGCTCGGACGAAGGCGCAGCCTTTTCGCGCGGGCGCCCAGGGCATGGCAGAGCGCCGCGGGCGCGGACTTCACCTGGAAACTGACGCCCCAGTTCGTCACCGTCTTCACAGCCAACACCGATTTCGCCGAGACCGAGGTGGACGCGCGCCAGATCAACCTGACGCGTTTCCCCCTTTTCTTCCCCGAGAAACGCGCGTTCTTTCTGGAGGGACTGAATCAGTTCGAATTCGGCCTCGGCCTGGGCCGCCACTTCATCCCGTTTTTTACGCGCCGCGTGGGCTTGCTGCGCGGGCGTCCGGTCCCCATTGACGCCGGCCTCAAGCTGAACGGGCGGCTCGGGCGCTGGAACGTGGCCGCACTGGATGTCCAAACGCGGGCAACGGAACTGGCGCCCGGCGTCAATCTGGGCGCCGCCCGCGTATCTTGCGACGTGACAGAACAGTTTCGCGTGGGCACGCTCATCACGCACGGGGACCCCGAGGGCCGGCGGGACAACTCGCTGTTCGGCTTCGATGCCGTCTGGCGCACCTCGAAGTTCCGCGGAGACAAGAACCTCCTGATCGGCGGCTGGACCGCGTTCACGCGCGGGGACCCGGCACCGGGACGGCCTGCCGGCAGCCGCGGCGGCTGGGGTTTCAAGGTGGACTATCCCAACGATCTGGTGGATTGCTCGCTCACGTTGTTTCAGGTCGGCCCGGGGCTCGATCCTGCCTTGGGCTTCCTGCCGCGGCCCGGCGTGCGCCATTCGATTTCGGGTTGCCGCTGGCAGCCCCGGCCGGCGCGTGACGGCGCCTTCTCGTGGATTCGCCAATACGCTCTGCGAGGTTACTATGAGCGCGTGGTCAACCACCTCGGACAGGTGGAATCGTGGCGCTACCAGTGGTCGCCGCTGGGCATCGAGTTCGACAGCGGCGAGCGTTTCAAGATCGAGTGGGCGCCGCGCTACGAGTTCCTGCCTTACCCGTTCGAAATCGCGCCCGGTGTGGTCATTCCACCCGGCCCCTACCGTTTCCATGAGATCGAACTGGACGGCGAGACCAGCCCTCATCGGCCCCTTTACTTCGCCACAGAAAATACTCTGGGGACCTTTTATTCGGGACGGCTGACGCAGTTATCCGGCCAGCTTCGCTGGACCTCGCCCGAAGGCCGCGCCCAGGTCGGATTCGCCGCCGAACACAACCGTGCGCGGTTGCGCGAGGGGCGGTTCATCCAGCGTCTGTGGCGCCTGGAGACGGCGCTGGCATGGAATGCGTACCTGGTGCTGACAAGCTTCATCCAGTACGATTCGGAATCCCGCAACCTGGGCGCGAACACGCGCCTGCGTTGGACCCTCCGCCCGGGCAATGACCTCTTCGTGGTTTGGAACCGTGGCTGGCAACGCCGGCTGCGCTCGCCGCGCGAGGCGGTGCTCGAACCCGACAGCGAAATGCTGGCCGTCAAACTGCGCTACACGTTCCGCTGGTGAAGCGCGGCGCCGGAACCGCATTCCGGCCGCGCGCAGGCCACACGGCGCCGGAGTTCACTTCTTCGCCGGGTAGCCCACGGTGTGGGCGTAGAGCACGCGTTGCTGGTCTTTGAGTCCGAGCACCTTGCCGAGCGCTTCGCGATCCGGCGTATGGAACCACGAAGCCAGACCTTCCGAGGCGCAGAACAGATATACGTTCTGCCCGATGAAGCCCACATCGGCGCTGGTGAAACCGATCTGCATCTCGGGCTGCGGCACCTTGGCGAACTTGCTGAGATCGGTCACGTAAATCAGCGTCACAGGCGCCTGGCCCACTGCCGGTCGCCGTCCCGTTTTGGCGCGGATGTCCTCGCCCAGCACAGGCTCGAGCCGGTGCGGGACGGCGTCGTAGCGGTAGACGCCTTGGGGCAGCGCGACGTAGATCTCGATCTCCTGCAAGTTCATGGCCGAGGGCGCCGTGCGTCCCGGACGTCCCATCGGGCCTTCCGCGCGGTTGACGCCGAAAGCAGCCCAGAGCAAGTTCGACAGCGTCTGAACGGGCAAGGGATCCGGTGCGATCTCGCGCGTGGTCTTGCGCTCGCGCAGCGCCTGCATCAGCGGCTTGCCGCCTTCGGTTTGGGGTTTGGGCAGCGCGATGGGCTCCGGGCCGCTCGCCGCCATCTCGTTACACGTCAGGGCAGCCAGTGCGGGTAAGCTCTTCATCCACGTCCGACGATTCATGAGGTCCTCCTGATTAGGACGGCGTCGTCTCAAATCCAAAGGCGGACGGGTGGCCGTTTGAGGTAACATCGGGACTGCGACAAAGGTGAGGCCATGAGAGCAGCGATTTTGTTTGTCCTGGCGGCGGCCGTTACCGCGGACGCCCAAAACAGGGCCTTCCGAGAGGTTGCCATGGCCGAGTTGCGCGACAAAATCGCCGGCGGCTGGGCAGGACAAATGATCGGCGTCAGCTTCGGCGCGCCGACGGAGTTCCGTGCCCAGGGGCGCATCCTGGAGGAAGATCTGCCGCCGTGGACGCCGGACCGCGTGAAAAACTCGCTCAACCAGGACGACCTGTACGTGGACATGACGCTGGCGCAGGTACTGGATGAGAAGGGTCTGGATGCCACCACCGAAGATTTTGCGGCTGCCTTTGCCAAGACCCAATACAGTCTCTGGCACGCCAACCTGGCCGCAAGGCGCAACCTGCGTCGCGGCGTCCCGGCGGCCCTTGCGGGGCACCCGCGCTACAACGCCCACGCCGACGACATTGACTTCCAGATCGAAGCCGACTTCATCGGTTTGATGGCGCCAGGGCTCTATCAAGCCTCCAACCGAATTGCGGACCGCGCCGGCCGCGTGATGAACTACGGCGACGGCATCTACGGCGGCATGTTCGTCTCGTGCATGTACGCGGCCGCCTTCTTCGAAAAAGACCCGCGGCGGATCGTCGAGACCGGTCTGGCGTGTATTCCTTCGCGCAGCCCGTACGCGCGCCTCATCGCCGACGTGCTGGCCTGGCACAGACAATATCCGGACGACTGGCGCAGAGTGTGGCGCCTGATCGAGGAGAAGTGGGACAGGAACGATCCCTGCCCCGCCGGAGCCTTGCGACCGTTCAATATTGACGCCAAACTCAACGGCGCCTACATCGCGCTGGGCCTGCTTTACGGCGGCGGGGATTTCGGGCGGACGCTGGAGATCTCCACGCGCGCCGGGCAGGACTCCGACTGCAATCCGGCCAGCGCCGCCGGGATCCTGGGCGTGGTGGTCGGTTACAGCGGTATCCCCGACATCTGGAAAAGCGGCATCCCCGCCGTCGCCCATGAGAAGTTCCGCTACACGGATTACTCATTCACTTCGATCGTGGAGAGCACGCTGAAACGCGCCGTCGCGCTGATCGAACGCGAAGGCGGGCGTCGCGAAGGAGAACGGTTGCTGGTGCGCGTCCAGCAGCCCAAGCCGCCCCGCCTGGAGACGTGGAAGTTCGGCACGGTCGCCGAGCGAATCCCCGTGGATGATCCCCGCTGGCAGTTCACGGGCGCCTGGCGCACGGAGAAGGACCAGCGCATTGCAACCGACAAAGGCGCGGAGGCCTCGATTCGCTTCCGGGGAACTGGCGCGATTCTCGTGGGGCCGTATCTGGCCGAGGGCGGCAAGGCCGATATTTACCTGGACGGCAAACTCCACCGCACGGTGGACGTGTGCTCCGACGAGAAAGCCAACAAGCGGGATGAAGCGGTCTGGCACGTCTACGGACTGCGTCCGGGCGAGCACACCGTGCGCCTGGTTGTGCGCGGCGAGCCGTTTGGAGAACATACCGGCACAGCGGTCGCGCTGCAAGGCCTGGTCGTTCTGCGTTGAACGAGTCAGCCGGCGAGTGCGCGGCGTTCAGGCGCGGGCGGGCCGCCGCAGGACCAGCCACAGACCCACGCCGGCCAGTGCCAAAGCGATCCACTGCTCGACGTAGAACGGCCCGAGCGGAGGGTTCAGTTCGTCGTGAGCGCGCACGAACTCGATGAAGAACCGCGCGCCCGAATACAGCAACAGATAGAGTCCGAGGATCGAACCGGGCGCGTGCGGTCGCAGATATCGCCGGTAGAGCACGAAAAAGATCACCGCCTCCGCCAGGGATTCGTAAAGCTGAGTGGGATGCAAGGGCCGGTGCAGCGGGGTCCCGAAAAGATCGTGCGAAACGGGATTGGTGAACGTGACTGCCCAGGGCAAGTGCGTCTCGACGCCCCAGCAACAGCCTGCGGCAAAGCAACCCAACCGTCCGATGGCGTGGCCCAGCGCGATGCCGGGAGCGAAGACATCGGCGGTCGCCCATCCGGGGAGCCGCTTGCGCCGGATGTGCCAGGCGGCCACCAGCAGCGCCGCGATCAATCCCCCGTAAAAAATGCCGCCCGCCTGGAGCGTGGAGAGGCTGAAAATCTCGCCCGGGTGCGCGCGGTAGTAGTCCCAGTCCAGCAACACGAGCATCAATTTGGCGCCCAGGATCCCGGCGAGAGCGGAGTAAATGCCGAGGTTGAGGACCGCATCCTTGTCGAGCCCGGCGCGCCGGGCCAGCCGCCCAGCGAGCCACAACCCGGCCAGGAACCCCACGGTGACGAGCAGGCCATAGGTGGGAAGGAAAAAGTCGCCAATCCGGACCAGTTGAGGCAGCATCTACGTGGTTTCCCGTCGGGGCTCGCGCCAGCGCCACAGATCGAGCATGAGGAGCGCCGCGCCAACGCTTATGGCGCTGTCGGCAAGGTTGAACGCCGGCCAGTGGTAACGGCCCAGGTGGAAGTCCAGGAAGTCTGTGACCTCGCCGAACCAAAGGCGATCGAACAGGTTGCCCGCGGCGCCGCCGAGGATCAGGGCCAGCGGCAGGCGGGGAAGGCTTCCGGGCCGCGGGGCGCGCCACAACAGCACGGTCAGGGCGGCGACGGCCGCAAACGACAACCCCGACAGCAGGACGCTCCGCCAGGCTGGATCCGCCGTGGCCAGCAAGCTGAAGGCGGCGCCGGGGTTGCGCGTGTGAATGATGTTGAAGAAGCCGGGTATCACCATGATGGTCTGCCACGGCTCAACCCGGCTCTCTACGATGAACTTGGCCAGCCGGTCCGCGGCGAAGACTCCGGCTGCGATCGCAAACGCCGACAGGCGAAAGTGCATTTCACCCCTTCAGGACTTCCGTCACCGCTTGGGCGCAAGCCGGGCAAATCGTGGGCCAGGCGGGATCGGCGCCGATTTCGGTGGAATACTTCCAGCAGCGCTCGCACTTGCGGCCAGAAGCGCGTTCCACCACGACCTCGAACTCGCCGGGACGCTGTTCGAGCGAAACCTGGGAGACGATGAAAAACTCGGGCAACTCTTCCAAATACTCGGCCAGCAGCGGGTAAAGATCGCCGTCGGCCCGCAAGTGCACTCGAGCCTCCAGCGGCGCACCGATGGCTTTCTCCTGGCGCGCTTCCTCCAGACGCTTCAGCACCGCCTCGCGAACTTCGAGCAGCCGGTCCCAGTTCCGCGCCCGTTCGCGATGCCGCTGATCGAGGCCCGCGGTCAGCTCTTGCGGCTCGGGGAACAAGGCCAGATGCACGCTCTCCGGCGCATCCGCAGGTTTCGCGAGGTGATCCCAGACCTCCTCGGTGGTGAAAACAAGAACGGGCGCCAGCAACCGCACGAGCGCATAGGCCAGCCGCCACAGCGCGGTTTGTGCGCTGCGGCGGGCGTGAGAACGCGGGGCCGCCGTATAGAGACGATCCTTCAGAATGTCGAAGTACAGCGCGCTCAGATCGGTGGTGGCGAAGTTGTACGCCGCATGATAGACGCGGTGGAATGCGTACTCTTCGTAAAAGGCGCGGCAGTTGCGAACCAGCTCTTCGGCCCGGAAGAGGATCCACTGGTCGAGCTCGAGCAGTTCCGCCGCGGGCAGCGCGTCGAGCGCCGGGTCGAAATCGGCCAGGTTGCCCAGCGCCCAGCGGAACGTGTTGCGCAGCTTGCGATACGCTTCCGAGAGCCGGGTCAAGATGGTGTCGGAGATGCGCGCGTCCTCGGTGAACTCGACCGAAGCCACCCATAACCGCATCACCTCCGCGCCGTAACGGTTGATGATTTCCTCGGGGGCGATGTAGTTGCCGAGGGACTTGGACATGGCGCGTCCTTCCGCGTCCAGGATCCAGCCGTGGGAAGCGCATTCCCGATACGGAGCGCGATCGCGCAAGCCCACCGCCACCAGCAGCGAAGAATGGAACCAGCCGCGATACTGATCCCCGCCTTCGATGTAGAGGTCCGAAGGCCAGGGCAGGCCGTTGGCTTCGGTCAGAACCGCGAGGTGACTGGAGCCGGAGTCGAACCACACGTCGAGGATGTCATCCTCTTTGCGGAACGAGTGGCCGCCGCAACGCGCGCAGCGGGCGTCGGGACCCGCCAGCTCGGCGGCGCTGCGTTCGTACCACACGTCGGCGGTGTGCTTCTCGAAGAGGTCCACAACACGGTCCAAAACCCGGCGATCCGTGAGGGGTTCGCCGCAGCTTTCGCAATAAAAGACGACGATCGGCACGCCCCAGATCCGCTGGCGCGAGATGCACCAATCCGGGCGGTTGGCGATCATGCTGGCGATGCGTTCCTCGCCCCAGGCCGGCAGCCAGCGGACCTGGCGGATGGCCTCCAGCGCCCGCTCGCGCAGCCGGTTGCGCTCCATGCCGATGAACCACTGCTCGGTGGCGCGAAAGATCGTGGGGTTGTGGCAGCGCCAGCAATGCGGATAGCTGTGGACGAGCGTTTCCTCGGCCAGCAGCGCGTCCCGGGAACGCAGAATTGCGAGCACGACGGGATTGGCCTCCCAGACCGTCTTGCCGATCAGCTCTTCCGGCAGCCGCCCGGCAGCGCCCTCGGCGTGGAAGAACTCGCCCGCCGGTCCCACCGGACAGTAGGTGGCGATGCCGTACTGCTGGCAGGTCAGGTAGTCTTCGTGACCGTGGCCCGGCGCCGTGTGCACCGCGCCGGTGCCCTGCTCCAGCGTCACGTAGTCGGCCAGCACCCCCACCGAATCGCGCTCGACGAACGGATGGCGGAAGACAGCGCCTTCCAGTTTGCGGCCGCGGATGCGCGTCAGTTCGCGCCACTGCGTCCACCCGCACTTCTGCGCGGTGACCTCGACCAGCGGCGCGGCCACCAGATAGACATCCTCGTTAGCCGCCACCGCGGCGTAATCGAATTCCGGGTGAAAGGCGATGGCCATGTTGGCCGGAAGGGTCCACGGCGTGGTGGTCCAAATGAGGCCCCAAACTTTGCGGCCCGCCAGGGCGGGGTCCAGGGGCGCCGGCTCGGAGATCAGCGGGAAGCGCACCCAGATGGACGGGCTGCTGTGATCCTCGTACTCGACCTCGGCTTCGGCCAGGGCCGTGTGACAGTGGATGCACCAGTGCACCGGCTTCAGGCCCTTGTACGCGTAACCGCGATCCAGGAACTCGACGAAGGCCCGCGCGATGGCCGCCTGGTAGTGCGGGCTCATGGTCAGATAGGGATCCTCCCAGCGCCCGAAAACGCCCAGCCGCTGGAAGTCGCGCAGCTGCACGTTGACCCAGTAGTCGGCGTAGCGGCGGCATTCCCGGCGGATCTCGACCGGCGTCATCTGCGCCTTGCGTGGCCCCAGTTCGCTGTCCACTTTGATTTCGATGGGCAGGCCGTGACAGTCCCAGCCGGGCACAAAGGGGGCGTCGTAGCCGGCCATGCTTTTGGATTTGACAATGAAATCCTTCAGGATCTTGTTGAACGCGGTCCCGGCGTGAATGGTGCCGTTGGCGTAGGGAGGACCGTCATGCAGCACGTAGAGCGGGCGGCCGGCGCGCGCCTGGCGGATTTTCTCGTAGAGCCGCTGCTGTCCCCAGCGGGCCAGCATGCGCGGCTCCATCTTGGGCAGGTCCGCCTTCATGGGAAACGTGGTGCGCGGCAAGTTGACAGTCTTCTTAAGGTCCACGTGGTCTGATTCCATAGGCGAGGGGAGAAAACCATTATAACGAGGGGCTCGCGGAAAGCATGATTTCGCGCCTTTTCAGGCGCCGAACCAGGAAGTGCCCGGCGCCTGCGCTTTGCGGGCGGCCTCCTCGTTCATTTCGACGCCCAGGCCGGGGCGGTCGGGCACGCCGATGAAGCCTTTTGCGATGATGTCGCCCTCGCGCACGAAATCGCGCCACAATTGCAGGCGCGACAACCAGTGCCACTCGAGGATCAGGAAATTGGGGATGGCGGCGCAGACGTGGCAAGAAGCCATCGTGCCGATGGGAGACACCACGCAGTGCGGCGCGACGGGCACGTAGTAGGTATGAGCCATGTCCGCGATCTTGCGGCCTTCCAGCAAGCCGCCGCATTTCTGGAGGTCGGGCATCACGATGTCGGCGGCACGCTTTTCCAGCACCTCACGGAAGCCGTGACGCAGGAAAAGATTCTCGCCGCAACAGATGGGCGTGCTCGTGGAGGCGCGCACCTCGCGCATGGCGTCTACGTTTTCGGGCGGCACCGGCTCTTCCAGCCACAACAGGCGGAACGGCTCCAGTTCCCGAGCCACGCGTTTGGCTGTGACGACGTCGTAGCGCCCGTGCATGTCCACGGCCAGGTCTACGCGCGGCGGTAGCGACTCGCGCATGAAACGCACCTTGCGCACCATGTTGTCAATTTCGGCGTTGGAGGCGGTCCAGTTGACGCGATCCCAGCGGTTGGGATCGTTGGCGTCATCAATGTCAATCTTGACCGCGGTGAAGCCAAGATCGAGCATCTGCTGGATCTTTTCCCGCGCGCCCGGATCGTCGGGCTGGTTGGTTTGCGAATCGCAATAGAGCCGGATGCGATCCCGCATTCGCCCGCCCAGAAGTTGCCAGATCGGCAGCCCCAGCGCCTTGCCCGCCAGGTCCCATAGCGCGATCTCGACCGCCGAAAGCGCGGCCACGTACTGGCCGGCTTGAGCTCCGGCGAAAATGCCCGCGGTGCGGATCCGCTCGAAGAGAGCGTCCACGTTGAGCGGGTCCTGGCCCATGAGCAGGAAACGGAAGCTGTTGACCAGTGGCACGCCTCCCACGACCGCGTCCGTACCCTCGCCGTGCCCGTACAGACCCTGGTCCGTGTAAATCCGCACGTGGAGTTGCAAGCCATGCGCGCGAACCACTGCGGTGCGCACGTCCGTGGTCTTCAGGCGAGGCCTGCGGTAGGGCGAGCCGGCGATCTGGATCGCGGCGGAGAGATTGTGCAGATTCAGGATCGAGGCCGGGATCAGCCGGCCGAGCAAACTCCTGCGCGTGAACCCTTCCATCGCTGGAGCCCCGCGGCATCAGCCGGATGGCTGCGCCGTCCCGGGCTATTGTACTACCGTCCGGCGGCGCGAGCGCTGCGTCCCAGCGCACGGCGCACGGTCTCGCACAAGACGTCGGGACTGAAGGGCTTGGCGACGAAGCCGCTGCCAGCGGGCTGCTCGGGCGGCGCTCCGGTGGACATCAGGACGAGTTTCAGATCCTCCGAGTCCTCGCGCAGGCCGTCCAGCCAGCCGGGACCGTGCGCTTCCGCCGTGAGGGCGTCCACCAGCGCCAGAGCAATGGGTCCCGATAGGCGGCGGCGCAGGCGTATGGCCTCGCGAATGCTGCGAGCGCAAAGCACGCGCCAGCCCTCGCGCGAAAGGATCAGGCGCACCAGTCGAAGAATCTGCGGCTCTTCGTCCACTACCAGGATGATGCTCTGCTTCTGGTCGGCCATGACCGACTCCCACCAGAAGGTCTGCGCCGGGGCAACCAGTTCCACCCGCACCCCCCTTCGTGTTCTCGCATCGAAGCCAAAGCCGCCCCAGATGAAAGCGGGCCGCACGGTAAGGCGCCCCGCATCGCCTCGCAGGTACGGCCCGCATCTCCAGGGAACCGACTCGTCGCCGGCTACTGTTTACCAGCTCCTCCTTCAGTCCCGCGCAGGAAGTGCCCCTTCCGTGCCGGTGGCGTCCAGAGCTGGCAGCACGCGACTCGCCACGTTGCGTTCAAAGAACCGTGAAACGGGGGCGCCAGACGTTACAGCAAAAGAAGAGAAAAATTTGGTGGGGACAAGCCGGACTTTTTCTCAGAAAAATTCGCCGCGGGTGTAAAGCTGGAAGGCCGCCCAATAGTAAGGCTTGCTCCAGGCATTGCCACCCACCAGCAGGGAGAGCTTGGCGTTGCGCAACGCTTCGGCCGGGGCCTGGCCGCTAGCCAGGTTGGCGTAAAGTCGCCCCATCAGAACGGCCGTTGAATCGTCATGCACATCCCACAAGCCGGCGATCACGTTCTGGGCGCCCGCTTGCAGGAAAGCCCACGCGAAACCGACCAGGCCCTCGCCCGCGTACACCCGCGAACCTGCCCCGCGGCACGCTGACAACGTCACCAGCCTCGCCCTCAGTGGTACGGCAATGACCTGTCGCGCGTAAAGCTTCCAATTTTCGCCCTCGGGCGCCAGAATAATCGCGGAATCCAAGGGATTTTCTGCACTCGCCGTGGCGTGAGCTGCGAAATGCACCAGCGTAAAGCGGCCCGGCCGGACCGCAGCATAAGCGCTCGGGCGGGCAGCCGCCCCTGTCACCACCTCGCGCGCTGCGGCCGGGAACAAGCGAGTGATGCTCTCGATCTCCTGTTGAACGGCAGGCAGCCGGGGATATTCCTGGCTGGCGATGGCGGGATCGCCCATCAAAAGCAGCGAGTCGGCGGCTGCTCTGGCGCCGCCTCCGGTCCTCGCCATCAAAGCCAGCGAGGGAGCAACTGAGAGGCTGACATCCTGGATCCAGTAGCGCGGAGGGTCATCCCTCGCCACCAGCGTCTCCGGGTTGATCTCGTAAAGCGCGCCGTCGGGAACGATCACGGCGCGCCCTCGCTTCCCAACTGCGGCCAGAGCGGGCTGGGCAATCGCCTCGAAGAGGACGCGTGCCGGCTCGAAGTCGCGGACCAGGTCGCGCATGCCCTCGGCCGCCGCCCGCACTGACTGCGCGAGGGCACGCAGCTCGCCCTCCGGCGGCAGCGCGAACCACCGGATGCCCTCCGGCTCGACGACCCAGAGAAAGGACCGTCGCCGGGCTAGCCAATAAGAAAGCAAGACAGAGCGCAGGCGGCGGGCCAGGCCCCGCAGTTCCGATGCCCCGGCGCGACCGGCCGGCGCAGAGACGCCCAGCCTCGACATCAGCACGCGCGCGCGGCTGGCTTCGGCCACTTCCAGAGCGCGTTCCGCTTTTCCCCGGCTCACCAGAAAGTCCACGTACTCCTCATAGAGGCGACGCGCCCTGGCTTGAAACGCCAGTTTCCACTCTTCCCGGCCCAGACTGGCCCGGCGCTGCTCGAGTAGTTCCGAAGCGCGGCGGAACTCGGTTTCTGCTTCGAGCCACCGGCCTGCGCCGCCGTATAACAACGCCAGACCGGCATGAGCCTGCCAGATTACGTCACGCTCTTCAGAGGGGGAGGCCGACGCCAGCACTTCGCGGTAGCGCGCCTCCGCGGCGCGGTCTTGCCCGCGCAGAGCGAGAATCCGTGCCGACCACAGCCGGGACCAGATGCCGGAATCGCGGGCGGGCACGCGCGGGCTGACCTCCAGAGCCTGCCGGTTCCACGCCGCAGCGGCCTCGAGGTCGCCCGCGTCGAGCGCCAGCTCGGTGAGCTTGTTCAGCCACATGAGAGTGAAGTACGCCGTATCGAGCCGCCGGGAAATCTCCAGCGCCCGCCGGTAGCACGAGCCTGCCGAGGCATAGTCGTGCTGGAGGTGGTGGACCTCGCCCAGATTGCCCAGCCAGATCTGTTCGGCGATCGCGTCCCCCAGCTTGCCCAGCAGGGTGGTGGCTTCGGCCAGCATTTTCGCGGCGCGCGGAAAGTCTCCCAATCCCGCGTAACAGCGCCCCAGGTTGCCTAGCGTGTTGGCATAGAAACGCTGGGCGCCGGCGCGCCGCGCCAGGCGCAAGGTTTCCTCGAAAAACGGGATGGCCTCGTCGAAGCGGGAGCTGTTGACGCGCGCGAACCCGCGGTTGCCGAAGGCGGCAGCCTGCAAGTAATCGTCGCCGGCGCGGGCGGCCAGCTCGAGCGCCTCGCGATAGGCATTGTCGGCGGCCTCGAACTCCCCGCAACGCGCCAGCGTCGAGCCCCGCCAGAGCTGCACCTCAGCGCGCAGGCTGGCGTCGTTCGTGCTTTGCGCGAGCTTGAGAGCCTCGTCCAGGATCCGGCGGGATTCCGGATAATCGGCTTGCAGAAACCGCGCCCGCCCCAGGCACATCAGGCGGCGAATGCGGTGGACCCGGAACGTCTCGCCTGCCGGCGGCTCCGGCGCCAGCAGCTCCTGCACCTCGCGCGCCTTGCCCTGCAAGACCAGAATGTGCGCGCGCAGGAGCCGAAATTCCCAATGCGGATGGGACTCGGGACGGGAAGCCCAGCGCGACCATCCCTGGTCGGCCAGTGAAAGCGCCCGGTTGAGATCGCCGGTGCGGATCTCGCTCCGGATCTGTTGGGCCAGGGCCTGGGCGCCGGGCCCCGGCCTCCAGATTCCGCAACCGGCGGCCAGGACTAAGCCGAGCGCGGCCAGCGCTACGGGTAATCGTGTCCGTCGGCTTCGAGCGCGCCGACTTCGACCTCGCCTTCGGCCGGGCTGCCCAGGCGCAGCCGCAGCATGATCAGTCCCTGCCGGTTCGGCGCCGCCCACCACTCACAGAAGTATACGCGCCCGAAGTCCGACACATCCAGGTACCCGGCTTCCCAAAGTTCGAACTTCAAGTTGGGATGCTGCGCCAGCGAGTGACGGGTGACGCCGCGGCTTTCGGGTAAATGGGGGTACTTGCGGCGAAATTCGGCGTAGTCGGAGGCGTCGCGACCCAGAGCATGGTCCAGCTTGATCTCGAGCGGCTTGCCCTCCAGCTTCAGCCCGGCGAAGCCGCTTCCTCCTGTGTCCATCGAGACCGTCCGGTTCGTCCGGTGAACGACGGTGAGCGCGGCGATCACCTCGTCCACGCGCAGCACATCAAGCAGATTCAAGCCGCGGACGACGGCGCGCAGTACCGTGCGGCGCTCGCCTTGCCGGTCTTGCGAGGCAGCGATGGACGATTCCGCCGAGTCGCAGGCAATCAGGATGCGACCGCTGGCCGGGTCGGTGAGCCGGAAACCCTCGGAGCGCGAGACCGCACGTCCCCCGACGCTGGGCAAGACGCAACAGGCGCGGGCTTCGAAATCTTGCTGAACAGGCCGGCGCAGATAGCCGCCAAAGGCCAAGGCATGGGCGTGGTAAACGAACCGGGGCATTGTTTCAACGGGACTCCGGTTTTATATCCAGAGTGAAATGGAAGCGGGCCAGCTCGACCGGTGCGCGCCCGGGATCTGCTCCGCTCACGATCAGCGTGTAACGCCCGCTGCGCAGCGCGGATCGAGGCGCCAGCAAGTGCACAGGAGCGGCAGGGTCGGGCGGCGCAGGCACGACGACGCTCGCTACCGTCCTGCCGCCGTCATCGCGCAGTTCGCAGTGGTAAGCGGAATAGGCGGCGCCCGGCGGCAGATCCGCAGCGAGGCCGAGGAAGCGCGCGCCGGCGGGCAGTGTCAGCTTCTGTTCCTCTCCCCGCACCACCGGGCGGACGAAGTAGGCGGCGTAAGGCTGCGGCGCCCGCAGCTCGGCGAGTTGGCGCTCAAGTGCGGGCAGGCGGACCCGCCCCAGATAAAACGTCAACGCGAGCAGGACAACCGACGCTGCGATGGCGGCTCGCGCCAGGGCTGGGGAGTGAAGGACCCGGACCATCCACCCCCGGGGACCGCTCTCGCGTTCCCGGACCAGCGCTCGGACGTTGGCCAGCACTTCCGCGCAGAGTCGAACCTCGCGCGCGCATTCCGGGCAATCGAAGAAGTGTTCCTCGAAAGCCTCCCGCTCGGGGTCCGACAAATCGCCCAGCACGTAACGCTCTGCCAAACCCCGCTCGACGGCTTCCTGGTGTTCCATGACTGCCTATTGATCCGTGATTTGGGACCCGGAGCCCGTTTCAGTGGACGGACCCCGGGGAGCGAAATTCCGGAGCCTCCGGCCCTGATCCGCGGCTTCCTCCAGCGCCCGTTTCAACCGCGCCTTGCCCCGGCAGAGAATCACCCTGAGGTAGTCAGGGCTCAATCCGAGCTCCCGGCAGACTTCGGCCCGATCCCGCTCCTCCAGAAAAACCAGCCGCAGGGCGCGGCGCTCGAGCGGGCTGAGCTCGGAGAGGGCGCTCACGACCAGCCGCTTGCGGTCCCGTCGCACCAAGCTCTCATCCAACAGCATGTGATAGAAGGGCGTTCGGTGCGAGGCCTCCTGCGCCAGCTCGCGGTCCTTCCTCAGATGCTCGGCCAGCACGCGCCGGCAAACTGAGTACACGAACGATCCCAGCCGTTCCGGCTTCTCCAGCCCGCCCTGGCGTCGCAGAAGCTGAAGCACGCGCAGAAACGTCTCCTGGGTGACGTCCTCGACCAGTCGGCCCGATCGCGTGCGCGCCAGAACGACCATCCGAATCAGCTCTCCAAAATGACGGACGAACTGCTGCTCAGCCACAGGGTCACGCGCCAGGAGCCGCTCCAGATACTCCCCGTCGAAAACCGGCTGGCTGAGCTGCGCTCCCAAGGCGTGCGCTTCAGTATAGCCGCGACCGCCGGTGGGGTGCAAGTTGGCCGAAACTGGGTGCAGGGCGATGGGTTTCCGCAGGACCGGGCTGAGGCGACGTGCCGCCTCCACTACCGAGGAGTTCCGGGGAATTGGCTTGAGCTTCATCCAGCGTGTCCTCGAAGGTACTGAGAGTACTAGGAAGCTGCGGCCGCTGAAGCAATCTTGACCGGGAGCGGGCGGTGCCTTACACTTGAGTTATAAGTTCACTGACACTCGGAGGTAGCAAGACAAGATGCATCGTTACACTGGCTGGGCGCTTCTCTTATTGCTTTTCGGATCCCTTCCGATAGCTTTGCACGGGGGTGTAATATTCGTCAGTACGGACGTTCCAAAACCGATTTGGGATTTTAACACGACTTACTCTACAGTTAATGTTCCGCCCCTGATCGTAGGCGACGTAAATGTGATCATTACCGAGTTGCGCCACAGTTTTATGGGGGATTTGCATATCTGGATTAGGAGTCCGTTGGGTACCACGGTTTTCATCTACGGCACTACTGTCGGTTTCGGGCCGGGTGGCGACGACATGATCAACACCGTGTTTGACGACAGCGCCACCCTCCCAATCTCGAGCGCGGTTCCACCGTATACGGGAACGTTCCAGCCTGTCAACCCGCTGTCCGCCTTCGTCGGAGAAAACGCAGTCGGCCTCTGGACGCTCATAATCTACGATCGGACGGTGTTTGACGAAGGCCAGCTCATAAGTTGGGCTCTCGACATTACGCCCCTCAGCGGCGGAGGTGGGCCTCAACCGATCCCTGAGCCGGCCACCGCGCTGCTTGTCGCCACGGGATTTGCCGGAGCGGTCGTGGCCCGCCGCCGCTTTGCCTGAAGGGAGTTATTGCTCCTCGCCGTCTGGCTTTGAAATTTCGTTAAACCGCTCTGCCCCAGCCAGACACAGATATGGCCGCCGGCTCTTGAAATACCCCGGGGCGAGCCACACGGTCTTCGGCAGCTCTGGGAGCACCTTATTTGCGGGTGAGGGGAAACTCGCTCGCAGAAACGAGCACTGTCTAAGGATCGTATAGCCTTCGGAACGCACGCCCCACTGGGCACGCGCGTCAGGCCAGACTTCGGCTCATCTGATGTGCCCAACCTGCCTGGGCGCACTGCTTCGTCCTCGCCTTCGCTGCCGCTATCATGTTAGCCATGCGCGGCCAGAGTCGAAGGGAGTTCCTGGGTGGCGTGACGGCCTGGACCGCCCTCAGGGCAGAATCCGCAACCGCGAGCCTGCCGCCGAACTTCATCATCCTGTTCGCCGACGACTTGGGCTACGGCGACCTCGGCTGCTATGGCAGCCCCATGATCCGCACCCCGAACCTGGATCGCATGGCTGAAGAGGGCATGCGGTTCACTTCCTTTTATGCTGCCGCCTCGGTATGCACGCCCTCTCGCGTGGGACTCCTCACCGGGCGCTACGCCGTTCGCGCCGGGCAGCCCGGCAATACGGGACCGGACACCATAGGTGGTTTGCCCCTCGGCGAAATCCTGTTACCCCAGGTGCTCAAGTCGCGCGGCTACCGCAGCATGATCGTTGGCAAGTGGCACCTAGGATTCCAGCCAAAGGAATACCTGCCCACGAGCCGCGGTTTCGACGCCTGGTTCGGGCTGCCTTACAGCAACGACATGATCCCGCCGTGGGTCAAGACCAGGCGCCCGCTCTGTCTCTATCGCGACGCCGAGCCGATCGAAGAGCTGACCGATCAGTCCCAATTGACGCCGCGCTACACCGAGGAGGCCCTGCGCTTCATTCGCTCTTCGAGGGATCGGCCTTTCTTCCTGTACCTGGCCTATTCCATGCCGCATCTGCCGCTGAGCGCGCCGGCGCAGTGGCTCGGGCGCTCGCGCGGCGGACTCTATGGGGACGTGATCGAGTTATTGGATTGGTCGGTGGGCCAGATCCTGCGCACCCTGAAAGAGGAAGGACTCGATGCCCGCACCATGGTTCTCTTCACCAGCGACAACGGACCGTGGCACAACCTGCCTGCCCGCATGCTGGCCAAGGGCGTCGAGCCGTGGCATACCGGATCCAAAGGCCCGTTGCGCGGCGCCAAGGGCACCACTTACGAGGGCGGCTTCCGCGTCCCGTGCATCGTGCGCTGGCCAGAGGTAGTGAAGCCGCGTCAGGTCTGTTTCGAGATGGCCTCTGCGCTCGACTTGTTCCCGACCCTGGCCCGCGCGGCAGGAGCGACCATGCCCCAGGATCGCGTCTACGATGGCGTGGATCTGATGCCGCTGCTTCGGGACGGCAAGCCCTCTCCCCGGACGCGGTTCTACTACTTCCTGGGCAAGACGCTCGAAGCGGTGCGCGAAGGTCCGTGGAAATATCGCTTCGCCCGGAACAGCACCGAAAGCGGAGCCTCGCCGGAGCCGCCCGTGCCGGAACTCTTCCACTTGGAATGGGACCCGTGCGAGCTGTACAACCTGTATGACCGGCGGCGTGAACAAGCGGAACGGCTGGCGCGTCTGATGAAGCAATTCGCCCGGGAACTCGGCGCGGAACTCGCGGCTTGATGGGGTAATGGGGAGGTCTCCTGGACGCTGCCGACAGGCCCAGCCCGAGGCCCTTCCGGATCCCGGCCGTGAACAGCCCCAACCGGAGTGGGTTCGGAGATGACTCGGCAGGAAGCCAGGCAGGCAGGGACGCCATTGCCTGTCCGCCCCGATCGGGTGATAATAGAAGCAGGCCAGCGACCATGAGGCGGCCCGCCCAAAACGACGGCCGGGGAGCGCAAAGGTGAGACGTTCGGGTCCGGATGAGCCGCTGCGCTGTTCTTTCTGCCACAAAAGCCAGGACGTCGTCGGCAAGTTGATCTCTTCGCCAGGGGATTATCCGCGCGTTTACATCTGCGACGAGTGCGTGGCGGTGTGCAACTCGATCCTGGAAGAAGACCGGCACGAAGCGGCGTTTTCGGCGCCCCACAAGCTGCCCAAGCCGCAAGAGCTGAAAGAATACCTGGATCAGTACGTCATCGGGCAGGAGGCTGTCAAGAAAAAGCTGGCGGTGGCGGTCTACAACCACTACAAGCGCATTCACATGAGCCGCCAGCGCAGCTCGGACGTCGAGCTGTCGAAATCCAACATTCTGCTGATCGGTCCCACGGGCTCGGGCAAGACCTTGCTGGCGCAAACGCTGGCGCGGATTCTGGACGTGCCCTTTGCGATCGCCGACGCCACCTCGCTGACGGAGGCCGGCTACGTAGGCGAGGACGTCGAGAACATCATCCTGCGCTTGTTACAGAACGCCGATTGGGACGTGCAGCGCTGCCAGCAAGGCATCATTTACATTGACGAGATCGACAAGATCAGCCGCAAGGACGAGAATCCCTCGATCACGCGGGACGTCTCCGGCGAAGGCGTCCAGCAGGCTCTGCTCAAGATTCTCGAGGGCACGATCGCCAACGTGCCGCCGCAGGGCGGGCGCAAGCACCCGCACCAGGAATTCACGCCGGTGGACACGACCAACATCCTGTTCATCTGCGGCGGCGCCTTCGTGGGACTGGAAAAGATCATCGCCCGGCGGGTGGGCAAGAAGACGATCGGCTTCCTGGACCCGGAGCAGCGCGACGGCGTGGTGATCGGGCGGCGTGACACCGATCTGCTTGCCCAGGTCCAGCCCCAGGACCTCATCAAGTTCGGATTCATCCCCGAATTCGTGGGGCGGCTGCCGGTCGTAGCCGTGCTGGAAGAACTGGACAAGACGGCCCTCATCGAGATCCTGACCAAGCCCAAGAACGCGATCATCCGGCAGTACCAGAAACTGTTCGAGTTCGAAAATGTTAAACTGAGATTTAGCGAGGATGCGCTCGAGGCCATCGCCACGTTAGCCCTGGAACGCAAGGTCGGCGCGCGGGGCCTGCGCATGATCCTGGAAGAGCTGATGCTCGACCTCATGTACTATCTCCCCTCGTACCGGAAAGTGCGGGAGTTTCTGGTGACCAAGGAGATGGTCATGTCCAGGAAGATCAACCTCGCGTTGTTGGAGAAAGCGGGCTAAGCGCTCGCTGGCCGCGGGCCCGGCGAAAGGGAGCCGCGGCGCAGCCCGGCCCGTCCGGATCTGGGGGGCAGGACAAGCGAATCCCGAGGGTGGCGGTTGCCGACCCGGGTATCCGGCCGCCGGGACGACAGTAACTGGCAATCATGCTTTCCTCCAAAGAAAAATCCGAGACTCGCCGCTTGCCGATGATGCCCGTGCGGGACGTGGTCATTTTCCCGCACATGATGACCCCGTTCGTGGTGGGCCGCGAATCCAGCGTGCGCGCGCTGGAAGAGGCGCTGGCCGCCGACAAGAAGATCTTCCTGGCCACCCAGCACGACGCCACCGTGGACGAACCCCGTCCGGATGAGATTTATCAGGTAGGCACGATCGTCAACATCGTGCAGAGCCTGCGCCTGCCGGACGGCAACATCAAGGTGCTGGTGGAAGGGCTGGAGCGGGCCAAAATCGTCTCGGTCAGCGATGAGGAAGGCTTCTTCCGCGCCGTGGTGCGCACGTTCCAGTACAAGATCGAGCCCGGCCCGCAACTGGATGCGCTGGTTGCGCGCGTCACCTCGCTGTTCGAGCAGTACGTCAAGCTGAGCCAGAACCTCAACTACGAGACGGTGGTGGCCGCCATCCGCGTGGATGACCCGGGGCGACTGGCCGATACGGTGGCCGCCAATCTCCAGCTCACGGTGGAAGAAAAGCAGGAG
>Ga0209809_1000561_pt1 | contig 33992 bp, 26 predicted proteins | sample YNPMSTMetaG_FD_186172 | JGI IMG/M metagenome (GOLD analysis project Ga0209809, IMG submission 186172) | Anoxygenic and chlorotrophic microbial mat microbial communities from Yellowstone National Park, USA - YNP MS-T MetaG (SPAdes) (version 2) ...
GGCGGCGGCGGCGTTGTTCGTCGCTCCAGCCGATCCACGGGGCGCGGGCGCGCAAGCGACGGGAGGCGGCGCAGAAGACCAGCACGCCGAGCCAGTGGCCGTGGGCGTGGGTGACGGCCTACCAGAGCTGTTCAGCGACGGCGCGGACGTCGCCCAGGTAATGATGCTGGGCCAGCAGCCGTCGGGCGCGGGTTTTGGCTTGGGGCGTGGTGAGCAGTTGGATTTGGACTTGGGCCAGAGCGTTGGGCTTGGGCTGTGTGGCGGTGCGAGCGCTTCGATGCATGCCCGGAGGATGAAAAACCTGCGGGGCAATGTGCAGCATTCACAGTCAACTGACGCTGCCCCAATCACTTGCGGCTGCAGGGGAATTGGCCGTGCAGGACAGCCCTGTCGGCCGGCGCTCGTGCAGCGGAGGCTTCAAAGTTTGGTGCATCTCAGTTTTTCGACCGCTTGGCAGCGCGGCTTTGCGAGAACAGCAGGCGCCAGCACTCGTTGCGGCAGAAGGTCTCCCAACTCCACAGACCTTTCTCCCCGGCCGGATCCACCAACCGGCCGGTTTGCTGGAATGGACACCGATCCTCCCTGCAGCTCGCCTCCAACGCCACACCCCCCAGCCCTTCCTTCCGCCGTTGCGCACTCCGATCGTCCCTCCATTGCTGGTGCTTCCCTAATGAACCAACCTCACGCCCCACCGTTTCGAGTGCGCGACGGCCGGCTCCCCCTTAGAGCCCTGAACGCCTGCACTTCCACCGGTGGTGGTAGCATCCCTTGGGAAGGCCGGCGCCCACTCCGGCTCGCCTTACACAGCGGCGGCAAGCCGCCGCTCCTCCATGCGCTGGTGCGACTCCGCAAAGCGCCCTCCGAACTCGGGCAGCGTTTGGAATCCGCTCAACTTGGTGGGGCTGTTGAAGCAGTGCATTGCTGCCAGAAACCTACTGCCTCAGGCATGTCTTGCACAAACGACCGGATTCTTTGTGCATTCCAGGGCATTTACCCTCGGATCCCCGGCTTCGAGCCGCCGGCCCCGGGTGGCTGAACCTGAACAGGCTGCCTCGGCCTGAAGACGGCAAAGCTCCGCCTGCAGAGCTCCTTCGGCGCACAGCCGCCGGGCTGGCCGGTGGCTGGCAGAAAACCCAAACCCGGCCCCGGGTCGATAGGTTCCCTTCCACAGGGTCCAATCCACCTTTGGGACGACCCTCCACATTCGCGCGATTTGTGCGCGTCAGCACCGCGGGGACGTTTTGAGGGAGGAGGCGTTTTTTGTGGGGCTTCCTGTGGCAGGCGCTCAAAAATTCAAATCAAATGCGCCCTGGGGAAGGGGCTCGGCCAATTTCACGAATGGGGTTCAAGAGCGGCGGCGGCAAGTCACTCGAGCTTGCCGGACGGATGGTATAAGGGCTTGATGGGTACCCAGTAGCCAGTTGAGAAAAGCGGAAATCAACGTCTTGCCTGCCCTCCTTTCGATCGGAATGGGGAACCTGCAGTTTCCCCGCAAAGCCAGGGCGCCAAGAAAGCTTCGCCTGTACAGCGACAGGACCGCCAAACGCATGCCCGGAAGCTGCGAAACTTTCGGAGCCCTGGCTTGCTTTGGCAGCTAACGCCCGATTTCCCAACCGCTTACCTCGGCTGAGGGATCAGCCATGCAGGCAGGGATGCATTTGAGTTCTTGGACAGTGGGGGAGTACGGCAAGAGAAGAGCCGTTGCCCATGCTTCCTGGAGAAGAAGCGGTGGCAGAGCCTTCGGGCGGGAGAGTCGGCAGATGGTCCGCTACCACGTCTCGTGGGCTCCTTGGCTTCGTGGGGCCGAGAGGAAGACTTCCGTCGGTCCCCACCGAAGACTTCGTTGCGGAGGAATCCAGGGCGCTGGCTTTTCTGGGTGGAGGGACGCCAATCCGGCCTTGCCGGCTTTGTGCGGCACGGTGCAAGAGGCGCAGGGCTGGTGAGTCGATGTAGGGGGGAGCTTTCTGCGTTGCCAAGACGCAAGAGTCCGCATGCTCAGGCCTTTCAAGCGCCCGCAGGCCGGCGAACCCCATACCCTGGGCGATTTTCGGGGGTGCCCTTGGGGGGGCGCGATAGCTGAGGGATCGCGGCAGCGGATCGCCGGTGGGAAAACCAGCCGAGGCGTAGAAGAACTGAGGGGAAACCGGCCCTTTCGATCCACACTCTCCCTGCTACCTCAGGAAGCCTCAAAAAGTCACCAAAGCGGTCGATGCCGCGAGTGTGCAGCTCCGAACGGCGACGGCAGGGATGGTGCAACATGCGGCTCCAAGCGGGCGCGATTTCCGCTCGACAAATAACTCCGCCACGGCCGCGGACGGAAACCGGCCCTGCACAGGAAACAGGCGGCCTCTTGAGATCTCGTTAGGAGGAGCAGGAGCGCCTCGCACCGGCCAAACTTGTCAAACAGCCGGCATGGATCAATCCGCCGTCGGTGGGTGGACTTTTCTTGGGTTATGGGTGCTTCTTTCCGGACCGCGAGGATTCCAGATCAATCCCGGCACGGGGGCGTCATCGGGACGGTGGATTTCGATCCATAGACCGCAGCCGGCGGTGTGTTGGGACAGCTTGACGAACAGTTGGTTCCAACCGGCCTGAAGGCGTGCCGAAGCTTGGTCTTGGCCCGGCACCAGTCCGCGGACCGTGTTGTGGGCGTGGACAAGTTCGCCGTTGATCCAGAGTTTGATACCATCGTCGCTGCCGATCTTCAGCCGAACGGACTGTTCCACCGGCGAAAAAACGTGGGTCCGTGCATAAAGCACGCAATGGTCGCCCGGACTCAGGTTGGAGAGATCCAAATGCCCGGGTTGGTCAGGAGCCACTGCAGGGACCGTCCGCCAAGCCACATGCGTTGCCGCTGGGTTTTCCGGCGGGAACACCTCGTTGAACAGGTCTGGACCCTGCCGACCTGCGACTCGGTAAGGGCCGGCCACTTGCCAGCCGGAGTGGAGCCGTCGCAAATGATTGCGGGCCTCGGCTTGGACGGCGGGTTGGGCGGCACCCGAGGCCAGTTGTTCAAGCTGCGCCTCAGCGGGTGCCCACGAGTCGGCCAGAGCCGCAGCGATGCGAACGAGGGCCAGTTCGGCTTCGAGCCGTGCTTCGGCATCGACCTGTCGGATTTGTTCCACCCGGGCCAGGGTTTCGGGATGTGGGTATCGGGTGAGCACTGACACACACAGGCGCCGCGCGGCAGGGGTGTCTGCTAGGCGGGCCCAGCGCAAGAGCAGGGAAGGCGGATCCACGTTGCGGGGGTCGGCTATTGGCAGTTCAGCCAGCAGGCGCGCAGCCGATTCGAACAGTCGTGTCCGGAGTCGGGGATCTGCAGCGTTTTCACATTCCTGCAGGATCTGCGGCAGCAAATCCGGGTCGCGCGTTTGGCAGAGGGTCTGAAGGGCTGCTTGGCGCTGCTTGGCATCGGTGGATTTCAGGGACTGTTGAATGGCGGCCCGGACGCGCGCGTCCTGGACCCAGGCTGCGATTGCGAACAAAGCGGTTCGACTCGGGCTGGTATCGGTCAGCAGGGCCTCTCCAAGGGCCGTCGTGTCCAAAGGCTGTCCGGCCAGGCGTTCCAGCCAGCGCTGGAAGAATTCCACGAGTTGGTTTTGAGCCTCGGGGTCCCGGAGTTCCGACACCAGCCGCAAGAGCGGATCGAACCACTCGGGGCCGGCCAGTTCTTCCAGTGCGCGTAGCACCGCCACCCTGGCTGGCGGCGGACTGGTGCGCAGGACTTGGAGCAGGTGTGGTACGGCCCGGGTCTCGAGCCGGGCCCTCAAAGCCATCAAAGCCTCGACCTGGCTTTCTGTGGGTGCGTCCACCAGCTGATCCACCAGCGCTTCTGCAATCCCGGGCGCGGTCATACGTGAGAGGGCCCAACGCGCCGCCTCTTTGGCCGGGGTAGGCTCCTCGGCGGCCGCCTGAACCAGGGTGGGTACATCCGACGCATCTCCGACGGTGGCCATGGCACGCAGGGCTGCCGACCGAACTGCCGGGTCCGATCCGCGGGCCCGCTCCCGGATCTGGGGCCGGACTTCTGGTCCTGCACCGTCGGTCAGGTGAGCCAGGACAGTGGCTTGGATGGCCGGGTCCAGTTTGGGCAATGTGCGCATGGCCAGCTCAGTGCGAAGGGCCAGCGGCCATTCCGGCCAGAGGCCCAGCACGGCCGCCACGGCATCGGGGTCCTGCCCCGTCAACAGGGTTTCCGCCCGGCTCAGCAGACCCTCTGCGGTGGAGCGCAACTGACCCATCCACGCAGCTCGTCGGACCGCGGCTGGCAGGGGCGCAGCGAGGAGTTGCCCGTAGATCTCTGCGGCCCGTTGGATCTTGCCTTCGAGCCGGCGCTGTTCAGCCAGCAGCAACAAGGCTGGGGCCAGGAGCCGGGCTTGGTCGGGCCTGGTCGGCTCCCAAGCATCCTGGAGGGCTTGTTCTGCCTCTGTAGAACCGATGCGCGCCAGGGCCAGTGCGACCGCAAAAAGCAGGTTCGGGTCGGATTGCTGGAGCAAGGGAATGAGGACGTGGGTGCTGGCGGGATCCCGGCGCCAACCGAGACTTTGCACGAGGGCTACCCGAACAGCATCGGTGGTTTGAACCAGCGCATGGTGGAGCGCCTCCGTGGCCGTCGGTCCGGGCACGTTTTCGAGGGCATGCAGCGCGGCATGAGCTACCTGAGGCTGCAGGAGCAGGGGCGCCAGCAAGGGCACGGCGTTGGAGTCGGCTACTTCCCGTAACTGAGCACACAAATTCGCCTGCTCTACAGGTGAAGTCGTATTTCGCAGGCGGGCCAGCAGTTCGGCTTGCGGTTCGCTTGCAGCGAGCGTTGGGATCCCGACGCCCAAGAGCAGCGCCAGGGCATACTTTCCGGTGCGTTGGCGCCTCCAGGCGTGGGATTTGCTGGGACCTGATGGGATCAAAATCGACTTCACAACACCCAAGGGGGCCGCGGTACGTAGGACAAGAGCCGATTGGCCTCGGTGTCTCCTGTGAATTGGCGCCGGGCCCCGTCCCAACGCAAAGATCTTTGAAGGGCCAGGGCGATGCCCCCGGCCAGGATGAAGTCCATGGTGGCAACGGCCACGTCGGGGGGCGCACACCGGCCTGCGGCGAGTGCGGACACAGTCCAAGAAGTTGCCTGAGTGACTGTTCGAATGTTCCAAGCGCTGCTCTTCGGGCCGGATCGGCTGCCGGAGCAGGTGGGGAGGATCACTGAGAATCTGGGCCCGGTCCACAGCGATCCGACCGGCGCTTCCCACGAAACAGACCCCTCCTTCCTGACCGACCGGTTCGCCGGGGTAGGGGCTGGAGTGCACAACCACACCCCCGGGCAGGTGATAACGGACAATCGGTTCCCGTCCCGGACCTCCCGGGGGGACGTACTCGACCTCCACCGTGGCCTCGGCGGCTAGTCCTGTGCCCCAGAGCACAATGTCGTAATGGTGCGGACTCCAATTGACGTCGCCCACAAAACATCCCGGCAGTGCGTGGCCGGGTTCGCCTGCGTAGGGACGCCAGGGCAGGGGTCCCAACCAAAGATCCCAATCGAACCCTTCCGGCACGGGCTGTTCTTCCACCGTGGTCCAGGGCCGGGGGCGGAACGCGCCCGGCAAGCGGTAGGCATAGACTTCTCGGAGGGTTCCGATCCGTCCGTTGCGAACCATTTCACAGGCCAGGCGAAACCGACCCGAGTACTCGGAGCGTTGCTGGGTGCCGGCCTGGTAGACGGTACCCCATTGACGGGCGGTGTCGAGGACGAGGCCGCCTTCACGCACGGTGATGGCCACGGGCTTTTCGCAATACACGTCCTTGCCGGCGCGCATGGCCAGCACGGACATGGGCGCGGCCCAATGATAGGGCAGAGCCAAAAGCACCGCGTCGATGTCCGAGCGGGCCAGCAGATCCCGAAAGTCCGCATACGCCTCCACGCCGCGATAGTTGGGCTGCTGGAATTTGTCTGCGTAAATTTGCAGGCAACGCTGGCGGGCATGCTCCCGGCGATCCCGGCGGACGTCGCAGACAGCCAACACCTGGACATCCGGACGGGCAACGTAACCCCCAGGCACATACGTCCAAGCGCCTCCGAGCAGGTGCCCCGTGCCCTGACCACCCAGGCCAATGAATCCCATGCGGATTCGTTCGCTGGGTGGGATCAGGCCCCCGCGTCCGAGAGCGCTGGCGGGTACGATGAGGGGACCGGCCATGATGCTGCCCAACCCGCCGGCAGCCACTCTTAAAAAGGCCCGGCGGCTGAGGCTGCTGCGTAAACGGGTTTGAAATCGCATCATGAGGGAGGTCTCATGAGGTGACGAGGCCACTCCTCGCCATCCTTGCTGAAGGCACCAGAGACGCGGCGGGGCACCAGCCCCCAAAAAGAATTGGTGCCGATGGAGGGAGTCGAACCCCCAAGCCCTTGCGGGCACCAGATTTTGAGTCTAGCGCGTCTGCCAATTCCGCCACATCGGCACCCACGACGCTTATAGAATACACGCGAGCTCGATTCTGTAAACCCCCGGCTGACCGACTTGGCGGCGGTCGTACGGAGGCAGCGCGCCTTACCGACGAAAGCAGCGGCCTCGGCTCGGCGCGGATCTGGGATCCATGCCTGCTCGAGGCGGAGGACCGTGGCCATGGCTGCCCGAGGCGGCGGTGCGGTTCCTCACAGTAGCTGACCGCTGGTGCCTACCGTCGCTCGATTCGTTGGCGGGCGGCTTCCAGGATCTTCCGTTCTCGGGGGGTGAGGCTTTGAATACCGTGGGCCGAAATCTTGTCCAGGATTGGATCCACTTCTCGACTGAGGAACTCTTCTGGGGGTAGATCGTCGGGCATGATCGGCTCGTCAGACCGCCGGCGCGGATGCATGGGGGTGGCACGGGCGGAGGTCTGGCTCGGGCCACGGCCACGCAGTCGAATCCGGAAAGTCGGCCAGGTCCAATGCAGGCCCCATCGTGCATAGGCAATCCCGGTCAGCATACCGCCCAGGTGCGCGGCGTGCGCAATGCCGTCGCCAGGGAACAGAATGCCGAACAGGGCTAGCAAGGCACTGACCAGCAGCAGGTACTTCGCCTTAAGGGTCAGGGGCAGGACGAAGAACAGCAGCAGTGTCAGAGGGCGCTCCGGATGCAGCATGGCAAAAGCCGACATCAGGGCAAAAGCACCGGCCGAGGCGCCCATCACCGCGCCCCCGTACCAGCGCGGGGCCACGGCGGCAGCCAAAACCTGCAGGAGCCCCCCGAGGAATCCGCCTGCGAAATAGAGGGTGAGAAATCGGCGCCAGCCCAACTCCTCCTCCAGTGCGCGTCCGAACACGTAGATGACAAAGGCGTTCAACAGCAGATGCAGTAATCCGCCGTGCATGAACTGGAAGGTGAACAATTGCCAGAGATAGCCGCGGGACAAGCCTTCCAGGCTCAATGCTAACAAGGGGTCGGTCGGAAACGAGGGGAAAGCTCGATAGAGGATGTTTTGGAGGAGGAAGGCCGCAGTATTGGCCAGAATGAGCCACACCGACACGGGCCAGCCTCCCCGCCCATACGAAGTGCCGCGCATGTAGTCCCGGTCCTCGAGCATCCCGTTCTCAAGCTACCTTTTTTTGCGTGCCGACGCAAACGGCGTTTCCCGAGGACCGTTGCTGTACGGACACCTGCGGGGCTGGGGGAGGTAAGCCGTAGCCCGGGAAAGGAAAGGCGTAAGCCATCTTGGCCCGGGGCGAGATTTTCGTGCTTGAAAGAGCAGCGCGGCGGCATTGTTTCCTGGTTTTCGAAGGGCACCGTGTTTGGGCCGGCCGTTGGGGAGGTGCGTGGTGGCGGGCCCTCGGGACGTTGTGGGGCCGGATCAATCTGTGCGCTGGCCCCGAGATTACTGGGAGGCTGCCACGCGCGATTCTAAGGAAGCGGGAAAGTGCGAGGCCGAACCCTGCCAAGTCTCTTGAATCCGTTAGCCCGTCGAGGCCGTGGACGGCCCCGTTTTGGAACACTGTGTCGGCGCAAGCTGGTAAGCGCGGTTGGGTGAAGGGCAGCCCGGCTATCGAGGGGTGTCCGTGGCTGCCCAGTCCGTCCCACGTTCCTTGCACTGGCTGCGTTTGGACTCCGGCTATTCAATTCGCGCTCCTTGACCAAGGGGTGCTGCTTGGGCGGATGGCCCTGTCTGTTTTTGGGGCTTGGGCTCCAGGGTCTTGAGGGACCGCTTGGTGCGACAAGGTGTGGGTTCTGCTGCTTGGTGCGTCGGTTTACAGCCCGAGCGGTTTGCTGCGCGGCCGGTTGTCGGCTTGCGAGCTTACCGGCTGGCGGTTACAACCGGGCTGTGCAATTGAACAGCATGGAAGCGCGGTTGGGGGTATTGGGTTCAGGGGCGGGAACCAACTTTGTCGCGATCGCGGAGGCGTGTGCGTTGGGGAAGATCCCGGCACGGGTGGCGTTGGTATTGAGCGATGTCCCGGAGGCCGGGATTTTGGCACGGGCGCAGGAGCGAGGAATCCCGGCGCGCTATCTGCCGCCGGGCCCGTTTCGTACCAAGCTGGATGAGGCGGCCGAGCGGGCCTATGTGGAGGCGCTGCAGGAGGCAGGGGTACAGTTTGTGGTGCTGGCGGGTTTCATGCGGGTGTTGAAGGCCACCTTCCTGCAGGCGTTCGAGGGGCGGATCGTCAACATTCACCCCTCGCTTCTGCCGTCGTTTCCGGGCCTGGCGGCGTGGCGCCAAGCCTGGGAACATGGTGTGAAGGTGACCGGATGCACGGTGCATTTCTTGGATGCGGGTGTGGATTCGGGCCCGATTATTGGGCAGCAGGCTGTGCCCGTGCTGGACGAGGACACGCCCGAGACATTACTGCAACGGATCCATCAGGCAGAGTACGAGCTGTATCCCCGTTGCATCGCGGCGTTGGTCCGGGGCGACCTGGTGGTGCAGGGCCGGCGCGTATTGTGGCGGAAGGGCACTGGGGCCGGCACAGCCCCGGGCTGAGAGGCCGCATGGGAGGACCGGTTGTTACGGGCGGGGCAGGAGGGCCTGAAGGCTCGCGAGGGGGGACTTCGGCCGGCATGATTGCAGTGGGCGGATGTTACCGTGATCGCGCACGGTTGTTGGGCTGGGGGCTGTTGGTGGGGGTGTGTCTCGGGTTGGGCTTACGGGCGCTGGGTGTGGGGCGTCCCGAATGGGCGGGTGCGCTGGAAGGGCTGGGGCGTCATTTCCTGGAGCCGGTGGGGCAGGTGTTTTTGCGACTGCTCCTGTTGGCTGTTGTGCCGCTGGTGTTTGCGTCTGTGGCGTTGGTGGTTCTGGAGCTGGGGCGGACCACCCGCTTGGGCAGGCTGGCTGGGCTGACGTTTGGATTGTTCGGACTGAACATGGCGGTGGCCGTGGGCCTGGGCTTGGCAGGGATGAACTGGTTCGAGCCTGGTCGGGGTCTGTCGGCGGCTGCATTGGGTGGGCTGGGAGGGGACGAGTGGGGCACCGGGCATGCGTTGGAAGCCCGCCGTCCGGAGCTTTCGCCCTCGATGCTGGTGGAGCTGTTTTTGCCGAGGGACTGGTTGCGGGCGGTAGTGGAGTTTCAGTTGTTGCCCGTGATTACGTTTGCCCTGCTGTTTGGGTGGGCAGCACGGTCGGTGGGCGGGTCCGGCGTTGATCGGTTGCAGGAGCTGCTTGGGGCGGTGAGCCGGGTGTTGTTTCGGGTGGTGGAGATGGCTATGACACTGGCCCCGGTGGCTGTGGCGGCGCTGATTGCCGTAGCGGTCATGCGCATGGGATTGGAGCTGTTGGCTGCGCTGGCGGGGTTTGTGGCGGTTGTACTGGCGGGCATGGGGCTGCACTTAGCAGGGGTTTTGGGTTTGGTGGTATGGGGTTGGGGCGGATGGACCCCGCTACGGTTCTGGCGAGCCACGCGTTTGGCCCTGATGACAGCCTTTTCCACGAGTTCCAGCGCGGCTACTTTGCCGGCCAGTTTGACCGTGGCCCGGGAAAAACTCGGGGTTCGACCTACCACAGCAGCGTTTGTGTTGCCGTTGGGCGCCACGATGAACATGAGCGGCACGGCGCTCTACGAGGGTTGCGTGGTGTTGTTCATAGCCCAGGTGTACGGAGTCCACTTGGGGTGGTTGGATCAACTGACGCTGCTGGTGTTGGCGGTGGCCGGGGCCGTAGCGGTGGCCAGCGTTCCAGGGGCTTCTTTGCCGGTGATCGTTGGTTTGTTGGTGCAGTTCCGGTTGCCCCCGGAAGGCATCGCGCTGGTGCTGGGGGTGGATCGGTTACTGGACATGGCTCGCACGACGCTGAATGTGGCGGCTGACCTGGTGACGGTGTGCGTGGTGGATCGGTGGACGATGGACAACGGAGGCCAGGGCTCAAACGAGCCGGGAGATATGGGACCTGCCGTGGCAGCAGGGCCGGCCGTGGCTGATCGGGGTTGACGGGGCTGGGGCCTGAGCTTTTGTCTGGGCGCATGCAACGGCTGGTGACAGCGGGCCTGGTTGCGTTATTGACGCTGACAGCGGTTTCCTGTGCTCGATGGCGTCCCCGAGAATCCCGGACAGAGCCGCCCTTGCTGGTAACACCGGATCTGAGTTCGACCGGGCGTGTGGTCTCGGTGAATGCGGTTGGCCGGTTTGTGGTTCTGAAGTTTCCGACGGGCCGTTTGCCGGCGGTGGGGCAGGTCCTCTCGGTCTACCGGGAAGGCTTGAAGGTGGGGGAACTCAGGGTGAGCGGACCGCAGCGGGACGATCACATTGTGGCTGATATTGCGGCTGGCGAGGTGCGAGTGGGCGACACGGTGCGTTCGAACTGACCTCCCGGTGTTGCCCCCAGGGGTTGGGGAAGAGGGCGGATTGACGGGCTCAGGGTCCGATTCCCTCTCAGAGAACCGGGGTGAGACCGCGTTCGGTCAGGCGGGTAAGGACCCAAGCATAGTCCGCAGCGATCAGGTCGGGCAGCGGCCGTTGCCGTCTTTCCAGCGGCAATAGGTCCCAGCTCTGGGCTTCGATCTCCAAGTGGTGACACAAGGACGGATCGGCGGCAATCAAATCCAGCAGGGCCAGCACGTGGTCCTGGGTGAGCGAGAACCATTCACCTTCGGGGGCGTGGACAGGCGCGTGAAGGTGGATGCGGCATTCCAGGGCAGGTAATCCGGCGCGGACGGCCGCCCGGGCCTCGGCCAGGGTTCGGTAGAGAACGCGCTGGCCGTCGACCAACCAGGCCACCACGTGATGGTGGTGAAGAGTTTCCCGCAACGGTTCGAGGAACTCGCACACTTCCGGCGCGGCTGAGATGCGCACGGCCAAGCCCAACTGAATTTTGCCGAGTTTGATGTGGTTTTCGCGGAACCAGGTCAGCACGTTTCCGGGATCCTCGAATTCGACGGCGAAGTGGACGGCGTCATAGGCCACGGTAAGGAATTCGATGAGGCGGGAATCGTTCATGTGCTCGCGCCGGATTCGCTGGAAAAACTCAATCACCTCTCCACTGGTTTCCAACAGACAATAGGGCGTGGGCTCCAAGGCCAGGCGGATCATACGTCCGGTCCGCTCACAGATTCGACTCAGGTGCTCAATGCACTGCCACAGGTGGTGCCGGATCAGTGCCAGTTCCTCCTCCGAGTAAAACGCGCCCTTGACGCCCCCGGGCAGGGTGCTGATGGTCCCTTCCACCCCCGGCGGCAGGAGTTGGACCAGTAAATCACAGAGCAGGTTCGTGTACGCGGTGCGTTCGGGCGAGGTCCAGTCCGGGACGAACACGCTCGGCTCGACGGTCCGGTCACGGAGATGGCCGCAGGGAAAGCTGTGAATGCTGAAGACGTACGCGTGTTGTTGGTCGAGCCACTTGCGGAACGTCAGGACGGTGGTCGGATCAGCCAGTTCGCGAGCGGCCCGTCCACTGAGCCGGAGGCTCACTCCCAAGGGACAATCCGGACTGACCTGCTGACGAATGCGCGGGAGATATTGGGCCAGCCGGCTCCAGGTTTCGGCCCACGTTTCCCCGCGGAAGAGATTGGTGCAGTAGGCCAGGTGTAGGCCTTTTTGGAACTTCATGGCTTCATTGCAACCATACGCTCCGCGCGCCGATCTGCAACCGGGATCGCTGGGTTGGGGCGATTCCAGTCAGGGACGGTCTGGCGCGGTGTGCGACCCGGACTGATTTGAGGCGGTGGGTTGGGTTTCCTCGGCTCACGACCAAGCCAGACTTCTGCCCCGTCGGCAGAGGTCTCGGCAAACGCCAATCCAGCTTTGCAGGGCGAAGGGCAGCAGACAACGGATCTGCCAAAGTGTGCTCCCGAGAGTTGGTTGGAGGGGACGGTAGCAATGAGGGCTTCGCCGTTTCTTGGGGGACTTTTAGTGTCGCGGAGCCCAGGTTGCTCGGAACCGGTCGGGTTCCAAAGTGCAGGCGGGGAGGTGAGTCATCCCGGATGGATTGGGCCGAAGGGGCGTGAGAGTGCGGAAAAGTGGAAAATTTGGGTGTGGCGCCTGCAGGGCGGTGGGTGGGGGTGGGAGAGCGGTACAGACGCAGCGGCAAGTCGAGGCTGTTGCGGTGCCCGCTGGGTCGAAGGACGGCACCCGTTCCACACCAAGCATGGAGTGGGTGCCTGATTGATGGCGTGTCAGTGCGGAAGCGTTCTCGTTGCCAGTCTGCGACGCGGCGCACGGCCCAGAAAACCGGCCCAAAGCCCCGGCGGGCGGGTCGCTCGGCCTGCTGTGCCGCTGGTCCCGGGGGTGACCCTTTCAACCCGAGCGGCTACCTTGGTCGCTTTTGCGCCAACGAAGTCCATTCGGAAGAGTTTGGGCCCGGGAGCCCTGCTTGGTCACGGAGGCTCGACGCAGAGCCAGGGGACTCTTAGGCTGGGCGAACCATGGATTTGAATCAGTTGATCGATGGCCTGATCCTGTACGTGGGCCTCTTGGTGTTGTTGACGTTCCACGAGTACGGACACGCCTGGATGGCCTCACGCTGTGGGGATGACACCGCCCGGTTGGAAGGGCGCTGCTCGCTCAATCCCCTGGTGCATATCGATCCCATCGGCACCGTGGTTCTGCCGCTGCTGATGATTTTTTTGCCCGGGGCCGGGCGGTTCTTGGTAGGCTGGGCCAAACCGGTGCCGGTCAACCCGTACAACCTCCGTCATCCCCGGAGGGACGAACTACTGGTCGCCATGGCAGGTCCGGCCATGAACGTGGTGTTGGCCGCAGTCTTGTTGGGCATGGCGCGGATCCTGGCGTGGACACCTTGGACAGCGATGGCCGGTCTGCTCATGAACTTGGCCTACCTCAGCTTGTTGTTATGCTTTTTCAACCTGTTGCCGATTCCTCCCTTGGACGGCTCCTATCTATTGCGCCATTTCACGGGGATGTCCCGCGAGACCTACCACAAGATTGCCCAGTACGGTTTTCTCCTTGTGATCTTGGTGTTGCAGGTGCCTGGGGTGCGGGCCGTTCTGGGCGGGGTGACCCGGCTAACGTGGATGGTCATGGCGCAGAGCTTGGGATTGGTCGGATAACAGCGACACGGCCCGCGGAAAACCAGGGCTGGTAGGCCCCGCCCTCATCCGAGGACTGGCTCGGGAGATGGAGAGATTTCCCTGAACCGGCAGGGCTGCTGGCTCAGGCCAGCGTTCTGCGCTGCGGAAGACGGGGAAGCCAGGAGGAAGCGGCACCAAAGGCCCTTGGATCCAACCCCTACCGCCCGAGCCCCTTCAGATCCACAGCGGCCACGGGCTTAAGACGAAAACCTGGGTTTCCCGCTCCAGGAACCGTGGCGGTCATGACGTGCTGAACGCAGGGAGGGCCGCAGCCTCCAAAAAGGCACGGAAGCGGAGCTGGGAAGACTGCTCCTCCTCGGAGAGTGGCCGACCGGACCGTTGAAAACCTGCGCCAGGGCCTGCCGTTGAGCTTTCGGGGCGAAACAGCCGGGGCATCTACGCGTTCCCCAGGTCGACCACCCGGCGCGGCCCCACAGGTTGCATGGGATGGGTGCCGGGCTTCGACGCCGTTGGCGCTGAGACGGCGGGCGCTTGCCGCCGCCCCATGTGCGCGATTCGCGGACCCGGGAACTGGTTGCCGATCAAGTGCCCAGTGCGTCCGTCCCTGCCGTCCTCTTGGGTCCTCGCCATTACCGCTGACGGAAACGGTCCCCGCCCCGATGTTCGGTGGCTCAGCCTCCGGATTGTCGCAAGGCGCGGGCTCGCTTGGCCAGCTCGGCATTTTGAGTGGTCTGAGCCACCGCATCGAGCGCGGCCAGGACGGATTCCGGCAAGGGCGGGTTGCCCGGCCGCTTCCGAAGTCGGTCGGCCACCGTGACGATGGCGGCGCAGGCTTCCTCCCGAGTTTCCGGGGATTCCAACAATGGCCGTGCCATGGGAATGACCTCGGCGGTGGCCAGCGTGCTCAAGGCCGCCAGGAGCTGTTTGTGCCCGGCGGGGTCTTGGACGATGCGATGGGCCTGACGGCACATGGCCAGGCGCCGCTCTTCCGAGAGTTCAGGATCGCTGGCCCACTGGAGATAGCGCCGCAGCGCGTCCTGACGTCGATTGGCCTCTGGGGCCTGCTGGGCGAACCATAGGAGTTCCTCAGCCACATCTGGCGTTCGCCACTGCAGCAGGGCTTGGAAGGCGACAGCTTGCATCTCGGGTGGGCCTGAACGCGCAGTGTTAGCGGTGACCCGCAAAGGCTTGGTACCGCCGAGCTGGGCCAAAAGATGATAGAGGACAGCAGCTTGGGCTGGCGACGCTCCGTTCAGGGTGGTAAGGACCGCTTCGGTTTGCGTGGCGCTGGCCTCGACGCGCTCCGCAAGGCTGAGCAGTGCATCTCGAACGGCGGCCAGGTCGTCGGGCGCGGATAGTTTGCGACTCAACTCCAGCAAAGCATTCCAGTGCTGCAGAGCGCCCAGTTCGCCGATCTGCTTGATGGCCGCCCGGCGGATCTCGGCGTTGTCGGCGCTCGCAAGACGGGTGAGCCGTGGCAGTGCGGCTGCCAATCGGCGGCGGCTGACCAGATCGAGCGCTGCAAGCTGACTGGTAGGTTCGGAACGGTCCAGCAGGCTGAGGATCAACTGGTCCACCGAGGCCCCGGGCAAGCTGGCCAACGCGCTGCGGGCCGCTTCCCGGCATTCGGGATCGCTATGCGTGATCCAGGCCAACAGAGGTTCGGCCGCGCGTGGGTGACCCAGTTCCCCGAGGGCACTCAGCGCCGTCAAGCGAACGGTGCGGTCGGGGGAATTGGTGGCTTGGAGAAGGGCGGGCAGGGCTCCAAGGTCACCGCGCACGGCCAGCGTCTGCAGCAGCAGCACCTGCCGCTCTGGCTGGGCCGCCGGCAAGGCACCGGCCAGGGCACGGGTAATTGCGGCGTCCGGCATTTCCATAGCTGCCCGAAGACCGGCCATGGCCACAACCAAATCCCCAGAGCCAAGGGCCTGAGTGAGCAGCGAGGTGTCTTTGGGCCCGCGCACCAGGATGGCACCGCGCCATGCGGCAGCGAGAACTTGGGCAGGTGCATCAGGCTGTTGCCGCAACAGGTCATAGATCTGGGCGGCCGCGCGGCGATCCCTTTCGCCCAGGCGCCGCTCGGCGGCCCGCAGCAATCCTTCGGCGATGTCTAATCGTCTTTGTCCCTCGGCTGTGGCAAAGGCAGTCTGGAGAGCGCGGACCGCCGAGGGCGTCCCAATGTCACCGAGGGCGAGGGCGGCGGCCCGATACACATCGGGATCCTGGGAAGCCAAATAAGGCTGCAAGATCGGGACAGCGGCCGGATCCCGGCGGACACCGAGGGAAGTGATGGCCCCGAGCTGGGCGCGGCCTTCCAGCCGCGGCAAAGCCTCGCGCAAGGCTTGATCGACTTCCTGCCCGGGGATCGGTTCCAGCGCGTAGAGGGCCATATGCCAGAGCTGCGGGTCGCTCAACAGCCCAGCGAGGACCGGCACGGACCGAGCCGAGCCCACCCGGGCCAGTTCGCGGCAGGCATCGGACTTTTCTTTCAAACCCGCCTCCGGAGACTGTAGGGTAGACAGCAGGGCTGCTTCCCTCTTTGAGGCGTCTTGGGACTGAGGGACTTCGAAGCGGGCGGCTTGCGGCGCTGAGGCACAACCAGCCAGCAAACTGGCCAACGCAACCGCTAGGGCAGATTGCAGGGTCTTCATAAAACGGGTCGGGATCGCGTGAGATCTCAAATCGTCCAGGGGGCCCGCATGGCACGGGAACGGAGTCGATTGGCTTCCGGGTCGTTAAACTCCTCACGAACCGGGTCAAATTCCAGGTCGCGCTTCAACCACATGCAAATGTTACAGGCGTGCACGGTGGTCATGGAATGATGCATGACCGAGGCATTGGCCACGGGAAGCCGGCGCGATTTGACGCAGTTGAAGAAATCGCGTACGTGACTCATGGGCCGGCCGGTCCGGGCCATGTACTCAGCCACCACTCGCCGGAGTTCCCCTAGCAGTTTGGGCGACGAAACTTCGGGTTTGGAGTAACCGTCCGCACAGGAGGCCCAACCCTCGGTTCCTTCGAAGCGCATGCCACAGGAGCCGTGCCACCACTTGTCGCCGCGCGAAAGAATCAGGCGAACGCCATTGGCGAATTCGGTGACCATGCCATCGCCGGTCTCGTTGGGCACGTAGTGATACCGCACCGGCGAGGTGTGTTCCATGCCGATGCCGAGCTGGGCCTGGGCAAACGTGTGGGCCCCCCATTCACCGATGCAACTGGTGTGGAAATCGTAGTGCCCTCGCCAGCCGCCGGCCACGTAGTTGGCGTTGTACGGCCGCCAGGGACACGGCCCCAGCCAAGCATCCCAGTCGACTTCCTCCGCGGGTGGCTCCGGTTGCGCGGGCAGCCAATCATGGCGCATTTCGGCAGCGTCCCAAGGGGCGATGTGTGCGTAGACCGTGTGGACGCGTCCCAGCAGTCCCTGCCGAGCGGCCTCGATGCAAAAGACGAAATTGGCCTCGCTAAGCCGCTGGGTTCCGGTTTGATAAACGCGTCCATAGCGCCGGGCCGTTTCCAGCACGGCACGGCCTTCCGCAATGGTCATGGAAGAAGGCTTTTCCACAAAAACGTCCTTGCCGGCCCGCATGGCCCAGATCGACGCCAACGCGTGCCAGCGGTCCCCGGTGGCGATGAGCACCGCGTCGATGTCGGTTCGCTCCGCCAGAAATTGACGAATGTCCCGGTACATGCGGCAATCCTGATTGCCATAGTGGTTGTCAATGGTGCGTTTGACCGCCTCGCGAGCCGCCCGCTTGGCGTCGCAAACGGCCACGAACTGGACGTCCTTTTCCGGCAACATCCAGCGCAACACGAACATGCCGCGGCTGCCAATACCGATGCAGCCCATGACAATGCGCTCGCTGGGGGCTACAGCCCCGTTGCGACCCAGCGCCGAGGCCGGAATGATGGTCGGAAACCCCAGCGCCGCGCCCGCCCACGTGAGTCGCTTGAGGAATTGGCGGCGAGAGCAAGCGATGCTTCCTGCCGGAGACGCACTCCAACGAGACGATGAGGACACCGGTTGTCGCATGTGCCGAGCTTAAAAAGACCGACCGCAAGGAGCCAACTCATTTTTGTCCCAACTCCCGGAAACGGCGCATTCCGGTTATTGGCCCCCTTTGGCGGGCGGCTTTGCGCGAAAAGCGGGGGCCGGCGGTCGCTGCGCCAGAAGGTCTCCTAAATCAACTGAGCTTCCTTCCCAGCCGGAACCCAAAATTGGCCGGTCCGCTGAAACGCACGCAGATACTCCCGGCAACTCGCCTCTACCGCCCCACGGCCCAGCGGTTCCTTCCGCCGTTGGGGACGCCGATTGTCCCTCCGCTGCTCGTGCACCCGCGGAGAGACCACCCCGCTGGGTTACCATTTCCCGCGCGCAACGGCCCTCCTCCAGCTCGAGCACCGAGCGTTCCTCCTTCAACCTGTGGCGAGAGCATTCCGTTGGAAGGCTACCTTCCAGCCCGACCCGAGCCTTCTGGGGTGCTCACGGTGTACCCAGGAGTTGCAGGCGCAGGCAGCCGGGAACGGTCCCGAACTCGCGCAGCGTTTGGAGTGCACCCGCGTGCTGGCGCTGTCGAGGAGCCCCACTGCGCCCGGAGACCTACCGACCCAGACCTACTTGCCTCAAACGACCGAAGTTTTGCACGACCCCACCAGATACACCGTGCACGGCCCAGCTCAACGCCGTCCCAGAGCGTGAAAACTCTTCTTGCCTGGCCGAGGCATGCAGGGGCGTGGGGGGGCCGGCCACGGCAGGGACTCACCGCCCGGCCTTTGCGTGGGCAGACCGACGACCGTGCCTTCCACACAGCGGCGGCAAGCCGCCGCAGTCCATGCGCCGCTGCGACTCCGCACGGCGCCCTCCGAGGTCGCGAAGCGTTTGGAGTGCGCCCGCTTGCTGGCGCTATTTGGGGGACCGCTACTGTCCCCCGGAGTGCTACCCGCCTACGCATGGTTTGCACGCCCGCCGGATCCGTTGCTCAGTCAACAGCACTTAGCCTCGGATACCCGGCTTCCAGCCCGGCCCGGGGCGGGTGAACCCGAACAGGCGGCATCTGCCTGAAGAGCCTGAAGGCATCAAAGCTGCGCCTGCAGAGCTCCTTCCCCTGCAGCCGCCGAGGTGGCCGGTAGCAGGCAGAGAAGCGAAACCCGCCTCCGAGTCGGTGGGTCCCCTTGAAAGGGCGCAATTCACTTTTTCGACAACCCTCCGCATTCGCGCGATTTGTGCCGGTCGGAGCCGCGGGAAGGTTGAGGGATCAGGCGCTTTTGTGGGGCCTCCTGTCGCGGGCGCTCAAAAAGTGAAATGCGCCCTGCCGGAAAAGATACCGCTTACTGAGAGCCACCTGGGGCGGCCGACGCAAGGGAGGATCCACGCCCGTCCATAACCGGTAGGACTGGGCGACGGCGTAAGGGGAACAGGTTGGGAAACCAGCGAATAGGCTGCCTGAACCTCTGCCCTGCAGAGTTTCCGGGCAACTGCGTCCTGGCGGGCGAAGGTGCCCCAGCGAGCGTCTCGCGGCTTGGAAATCTCTGGCCGCTGCAGCCCCCTGGTGCTCGCAGGCGCCCGGGCTCTTGCATTGCCCCTTCAGTCCGCGGTCATATCCGTCCACCAGAAGCAACCTGTCCGCTGCAGCGCAGCGCGGCAGTGGCCCGCGGGTCGGTGCCACCCTTCGCCGATTTGGCACCCAAGGGGACTGGATCACCCAGGGCCCACAGCAGGTGATCCGCACGCTGGACTTGCCCGGGCCCAGGCTCAAGGATGAGCTCATGCACATCACCAAAAGGGGCGAGCTTGCTTTGCGAGGCGGTGAACCGGTCCGGACACGACCCTGGCCCGACTGGCCGGCGTCCGGAAGGCAGGAGGAGCGCCGGTTGTTGCGAGTCCTGCGCAGCGGTCGCTGGGCGCGGGATCAGGGTTGGGAGGTGGAACTTTTCGAACGGAGGTTTGCCGGAATGCACGGTTGCCGGCACGGGATCGCCCTTGTCAGCGGCATGGCCGCCCTCCGGCTGGCGCTGCGTGCGGCCGGCCTGGAAGCCGGGTCGGAAATTATCCTGCCAGCCTACAGTCCCGTCGCCCTGGGGGCTGCCGTCGTCGAATTGAACTTGGTGCCTGTGTTTGCCGACGTGGAACCAGCTTCGGCGACCATGAGTTTGCAGCAGGTGGAGGCTGTGGCCGGGGAGCGGACACGCGCTGTGGTGGCGCTGCATCTCGGCGGGGTGCCCGCCGAAATGGGACCGCTCCGAGAACGGGCCGCCGAATCCGGCTGGCTGCTGATCGAGTGCGCGGGACACGCCGCGGGCGCCCAATATCAGGGCCGTCCCTGTGGATCGTGGGGGGATCTGGCCGTCTTCATGTTCTCCGGCCGCACCTCGCTCAGCGCGGGCGACGGCGGTTTGGTACTGACCAACCACGACACATTGGCCGCGCGGGCGCGCGCCCTTCAAAACTGCACTCGCTCCCCTGCCGAGGCCCCGGACCCGCCCGAGCTCCTGGCCGGATGCGAGGCCATGACGGAGTTCCAAGCGGCCGTCCTCAACGGCCAACTGGACCGGTTCGAGTCCCAGGCCAAACGCCGCGACCAGCGCAGCCGCTACCTGGCCGAACGACTGGTGCAACTGCCCGGGTTGCATCCCCAACAGCGCACGACCGGGTGCACACGTCAGGGAGACGGCGGCTTTGCAATTCGCGTGGATCCCGACGAGTTCGGCGTGTCGCGTGAGGCACTGGTGCTCGCGTTGAACGCGGAAGGTATCCCCTGTTCCAAAGGCCGGGCGCTTTTTCTGCCCCAACTGCCGGCCTTGCGGCGCAGGGACCGGGGGCCCTTCTTACCGGGCTCCTTGCGCGAGGGCAGCTTCACCCGGGGTACCTTTCCCCAGGCCCAGAAGTGGAGTCGCCAAGCGCTCTGGTTGGAGCCGCGGCTTCTATTGGCGGATCAACGCGACCTGGACGACATCGTACGGGCCCTCGAGAAGATTCACCGTCAGCGCCAACAGCTGCGGGAGTGGATGCGACAGCGGGTGGCTTTGGGCCGTCTAGCCCCTTCCTGATCACGGGCCGTCCTTGGCGCGGCAATCCGGCCCGGGCCAGTACGGCGGCTTCGGCCGCGGCCGATGGGCTCGGCATCTGCTGCCCTGCCCGGGCGGACTGCCGGCTTGCCAACGCCGGAGCGGTCCGTATGTTCGTCAACTGTGAACACCATCATGGTTGACAGCGGAAAGTCCGACCGAATCGCCGAGTTGGGGCGGCGGGTGCTGGCCGGGGGTGAGATTACTCGTCAGGAGGCGCTGGAGCTGTTCCACCTGGACCGCAGCGCTGACATCTACGACCTGATGGCCTGGGCCAATCGGATTCGGGAGCGGTTCAAGGGTAACCGGGTTCACCTCTGCTCAATTGTGAATGTAAAGGCGGGTGGATGCCCGGAAAACTGTCGGTTCTGCGCGCAATCGGCTCTGTACCAGACCGGGGCGCCGCGGTATGGCCTGTTGCCTTTGGAAGAGGTGCTGACGGCGGCAGCCGAAGCCGGACGGAACGGTGCCGTGGGATTTGGTTTGGTGGCTGCCTGGCGCGGGTTGGAGGAAGGGCCCGTACTGGATGCGTTGTGCGAGCAGTTTCGGGCGCTGAAGTCGCAGGGGCGGGTGCGGCCGGACGCTTCCTTGGGCATCATTAAGAGTCCACAGGTGGCGCGTCGGCTGAAGGAGGCCGGTTGCGAGTGTTACAATCACAACCTGGAGACCTCGCGGCGGTTTTTTCCTGAGGTTTGCGACACACACACGTATGAGGAACGGCTTCAGACATTGCGTTATCTCCGTGAGGCGGGCATCCGGATCTGTTCGGGCGGCATCATCGGGATGGGAGAAACGCGCGAAGACCGCTGTGAGCTGGCTTTTGCGCTCAGAGAGGTGGGTGCCAGCATCGTGCCCATCAACATCCTGAATCCCATCCCGGGCACGCCCTTTGCCAATCGTCCACCGCTGCCACCGCTGGAGATCCTGCAGACCATTGCCTGTTTCCGATTCATACTGCCGCGGCAGGAAATCATGGTGGCAGGGGGTCGGGCAGTGAATCTACGAGACCTCCAGAGCATGTGTTTCATGGCCGGCGCCAGCGCCCTCATGATCGGGAACTATCTAACCACCCTGAATCGCCCGGTCGAGCAGGACCTGCAAATGATCCGTGACCTCGGCTTGGACCCGCACTGGAAGGAGGATGGCTTTGGCGCGACACCCGCACCAGCGGCTGAGCTCGCGGGGGAGGGGGTGTCGGACTCGGCCATTCGGACAGTGTCGCCGTGTGAAGCGACGCCGGCCCTGGCCTGAGGGCGGTGGACCGCCCGTGGGGAGGGACCGGTGCGTGAGCTGCCGCGGCATGCAGCGGCTGCACCAAAATCATGGAGGCTACCGGGGCGAGACTGTCGACCCACAGGTCGTGCTGACCCACTGCGAGTCCGCTGCACGGCGGCACGGCTGGTGCATCGACCGGGTCCCGGTGACGGGGCGCGCGCCTTTGCTCGTGCTGCGGCGCGGTCCGATCGGGGAGACGGGGGCCCCGCCGCGGCGGGTTTACATGAGCGCCGGCATTCACGGCGATGAACCCGCCGGCCCGCTGGCCATACAGCGACTGCTCGAGACCGACGCCCTTCCCTCCGGATGGGCATTCTGCGTCCTACCATGTCTGAACCCTGCGGGACTGGCCGCCAACCGACGCGAAAATCCGGATGGCCTGGACCTGAACCGGGATTACCGGCATCTGCGTTCTCCGGAGGTGCGGGCCCACGTGGAGTGGCTGGAACGGCAGCCACGGTTCCACCTTTGTTTCTGCCTGCACGAGGATTGGGAAGCCTCGGGCTTTTACCTTTATGAGGTCAATCCCGACAACCGGCCCTCGCTCGCGCCGGCCATGTTGGAGGCCGTCCGAGGCGTCTGTCCCGTGGACCTGTCGCCGCGGATCGAGGGTCACCCCGCACAGGGTGGCCTGATCCGGCCGCAGCTCGATCCGGACTTGCGCCCGGAATGGCCGGAGGCGTTTTGGCTGCTCCAGCACGGCAAAACGCGCTGGTCCTACACGTTGGAGGCACCCTCCGATTATCCCTTGGAAGTGCGCGTGCAAGCCTTGAGCTTGGCAGTGCAGGCCGCGCTGCAGGCGTGGAAGGCTCTTTGGGGTGCGGCCGGAACTTCGCCGGAGTTCGAATGCGGCCCCCGGTCTGTCGGAGGGGTTGAAACCGGTCACGCAAGCGCCTGAGTCGGCCCCTGGCTGGCCGGCCTTTCAGGTGGGCAGCGCATCCCGCTTTTGCAGCCAGGCCTGTCCCAACTCCCTGAGGGTGGTGGCTTTCATGACCTTCTCGGCCAACGGGAAGACGATGCGTTCTTCGTGGTCGAAATGCTTCCGGGAATAGGTCACCGCATGCTGCAGCAGCCGGCGCGCCTCCGCCACGGTTTTGGCCTTGTGGACCCGCATCAGATTGGCGTCGATCTCATGATGTTCCTGCTCGAAGCTGTCCCGCTGGCCCATCTGTTCCAGACAATGCTCCAAGGGGGCCAGCACAAGATCATCCTCGGTTTGCGAATGTCCGCGCAGCAAATCTTCCAGCAGCGCCGCCAGCACGCGCACCTCAGCCACCGTTTTGAGCCGGGGCAGTACCCGCTCGATGTGGTCGAAGATGTTATGGAAGACGATGTGCTCGGCCAGAAGGATGTCGGTGATTTTCATGGGGCCATGTTCTTGCTCGTTGCTTCGAAGACTTAAGCACAGACCGTCTGCCCGCTCAAGGTGGGGTAGCGAAATCGGCAACACTCCCGCAAGCACAGACCGGGTGACGATCGCCGTACACATTGTCCACGCGCGCGACTGCCGGCCACCATTTGTGCTCGCGCAGGGTAGGCACCGGAAAGGCCGCTTGTTCGCGCGAATAGCCATGGGGCCAGACGTCAGCAGCCACCATGTCGGCTGTGTGGGGAGCGTTCTTTAACGGATTATCCCGCGGGTCCATCCGACCCGTTTCGACGGCCTGGATTTCGGCGTGAATGGCCAGCATCGCCTCGCAGAACCGGTCCAATTCGGCCTTGGACTCGCTCTCGGTGGGCTCCACCATGAGCGTTCCGGCTACTGGCCACGACAGGGTAGGAGCGTGAAAGCCGTAATCCATGAGCCGTTTGGCCACGTCTTCGGCCGTGACGTGGTGGAACCTTCGCAAATCCAGGATGCATTCATGCGCCACCAGGCCGCCGGGCCCCTTGTAAAGGGTTGGGTAACACGACTCGAGTCGGCGCGAGATGTAGTTGGCATTCAGGATAGCGACCTGGGTGGCGCGCAGCAGGCCGGTCGCTCCCATCAGCGCGATATAGGCCCAGGAGATGGGCAAAATTCCCGCGCTGCCCCAGGGCGCGGCTGCCACCGGACCCACCGCCCGGGCCGGCCGCAGCTCCTCGGGCATCAAGGGATGCTCAGGCAAAAACTCCCGCAGAAACTCCGCCACTCCGATGGGACCAGCTCCTGGTCCCCCGCCCCCGTGCGGAATGGCGAAGGTCTTGTGCAGGTTCAAATGGCAAACATCAGCCCCCAGATCAGCCGGCCGGCACAGGCCGACTTGGGCGTTGAGGTTGGCCCCGTCCATGTACACCAACCCGCCGTGCTCATGCACAATGCGACAGATCTCCCGGATACCGGGCTCAAAAACGCCATGGGTCGACGGGTAGGTCACCATTAAACAGGCCAGCCGGTCCCGATGCGCCGAGGCCTTCGCCTCCAGATCGGCCAGGTCCACGTTGCCCTGCCGGTCGCAAGCAACCGAAACCACCTTCAGGCCTGCCATGGTGGCGCTGGCCGGGTTGGTGCCATGGGCCGAGGTGGGAATCAGGCACACGTCGCGGTGGCCCTGGCCCCGGTGTTCGTGCCACGCCCGAATCACCAGCAGCCCCGCGTATTCGCCTTGGGAGCCGGCGTTGGGTTGGAGGCATATGGCGGGAAAACCAGTGATTTCGGAAAGCCACTGTTTGAGCTCGTCCATTAGTTCGTGGTAACCCCGGGCCTGCTCGATCGGAGCAAACGGATGCAGGCGGGCAAACTCGGGCCAGGTCACGGGCATCAACGCAGTCGTCGGGTTCAGTTTCATGGTGCACGAACCCAACGGGATCATGGTTTGGCAGAGCGAAAAATCGCGGGATTCGAGCCGGCGTAGATACCGGAGCAGTTCGGTCTCCGACCGATACCGATGAAAGACGGGATGTTGCAGATAGTCCATGGGCCGCAGCCGGCTTTCGTCCAAAACCGGCAAGAGTTCCTCCACGGAAAACGTCACAGAGCGGCCCTCCTGAAACACCTGCCAGATTTCCTGCACATCCTCCGGCTGGGTGGTTTCGTCCAACGACAGTCCGATCGTTTGTTCGTCCACGGCTCGAAAATTCATCTGGTGGGCCGCTGCCCGTGCGTGAATCTGCGCTGCCTGTCCGGGCGGGACCTTCACGGTAATCGTGTCGAAAAAGGGCAGGGCGGGTGCATCGGCCTCACCCGGCTCCGGCCAAGTCGGTTGCGGATACACCTTGAATCCCAACCGCTGCAGGCCTGCGGCCAAAGCCCACGTCAGACGATGGATCCGCAAGGCAATGCGCCGCAGCCCCTCGGGTCCGTGATACACGGCATAGGCCATGGCAACGATGGCCAACAAAGCCTGCGCGGTGCAGATGTTGCTGGTGGCCTTTTCGCGCCGGATGTGTTGCTCCCGGGTCCCGAGGGCCAGACGCAAGGCCGGGCGCCCTCGGGCATCCCGTGAAATGCCTACCAACCGTCCGGGCATTTGGCGTTTGAACGCGTCGCGCGTGGCCAGAAATGCGGCATGCGGCCCGCCGTAAAAGAGCGGTACGCCGAACCGTTGTGCGCTGCCCACGGCTACGTCCGCGCCCCAGACACCAGGCGGCGGCAACAACGTCAACGCCAGCAGATCGGTCGCCACCACCAGCAACGCGCCGGCCTCGTGCACCCGTTGCGAAAACCGCCGATGGTCCCGTACGGTGCCGTCTGTGGTCGGATATTGCACCAACGCGCCAAAAAAGGTCTCGTCCAGGACCGCCGTCTCGACAGGGCCGCAGACCAGCTCGATGCCCAACGCACGGGCGCGGGTTCGGACCACGGCGATGGTCTGCGGGTGACAATCGTGCCCCACGAAAAACCGGCACCGCTCCCCACCACCCCGCAACCGGTGACACATCATCATCGCTTCCGCCGCAGCCGTCGCCTCGTCCAACAGCGAGGCATTGGCAATGTCCAGACCGGTCAAGTCCCGGACCATCGTTTGAAAGTTCAGCAGCGCTTCCAAGCGGCCCTGCGAGATTTCCGACTGGTACGGCGTGTAAGCCGTGTACCAGCTAGGGTTCTCCAAAATGTTCCGCTGAATGACCGGGGGGGTCAGGCAGTCGTAGTAGCCTAATCCAATGAAGGAACGGTACACCCGATTGTGCGCCGCCCGCTGACGCAATAGCTCCAGCACTTCGTCCTCCGTCCGGGCCGCGGGCAACTGCAGGGGCCGACGCAACCGGATCTCGGGCGGCACGGCCGCATCCACCAACGCCTCTAGGCTTTGGAACCCCAGTGCTTCCAGCATCTGGGCCACCTCGCTCTCGCGGGGCCCGATATGCCGTTCCACAAACGGCGTGGGCCTCGGGCACGCTTGCGCCTGGCTACAACGGTCGCCCGTGCCCGCCGCCAACAGGGTCGCCGACACCGTGGTCGCTGTCATGGACGATGAATCGCGCACGGCGCGAAAGTAGAAGCTGCCGTGCACCGTGCAAGCTTCCTTTCACCGGCTCCATGCCGGCCTGCAAAAGGAGCCCTTAACGATGGCGTGCAGACCCTGCGAACCCGCCTACACCCAATCGGCTTCCGGAATAGGAAGCCGGGTTCCACCCCGGCCCGATGGTAACGATTCCATGGAGGGCCGGGTTCCACCCCGGCCCGTGTCCCGTAGCAGCAGCGAGCCACCAGACTGCTTGCACTGCCGCGGCTCCGAACGGCGCCTCCGAACTCGCGAAGCGCATGGAGTGCGCCAGCTTGCTGGCGCTTTTCGGGCAACCGCACTGCGCTGGGAGACCTACCACCCCACTCGTGCCTTCCACGAACGACCGAATTGCTTGCTCACCCGACGACATTGCTCACTCGAGGGCCGGGTTCCACCCCGGCCTAAATCCCATAGCGGCAGCAAGCCGCAGCACTGGAGTTTGGCTATCCCTGGGCCAAGAAAATGGCTGCGGGCAGGGAGGGGTTGAGTTTTTCAGGCTACTGGTCGGGGCCAGGGTTGTCCCAGAAGCCCCGAAAAGTCTCCGGGCGGAAGGCCCCGGCCCAAGCGTCGTAACGGAGTAGGTTGATCAGGCTGGCGGTCGAGACCCGCACCGGCGGTGCTTTGCCCCTCCACTTGGGGCGCGGCAAGCACAGGAACTGGGCCGGCTGGTCCTGTTTCTGGGCGCACCACAACAAGGCGCTGTAGGCGGTCACCTGCCTAGCCGGCACCCGCACCACACTCTTCGGACGACGCACCGGGGCTTGGCCCACCCCCAAGAGGGTTTTCTCATCGCGCAAGTTGACCTTCCCTTCCCAACGCCTGACATAGCCCTGGACCGCCTCGAGCAGACTCACCCCCGGATCGGCGACCCACAGCCAGGCCGCATGGCGGTAAAGGAGCTTGCCGCCAGCACGCAGCCGGTAACCCAGCGGGGCCAATCCGATCCAGTGCCCGTCCGCCGGGCTGGTCATCCGGCTGCGCCACGGGGCCATCGTCTTGATCTTCATCGGATGATCCCGACCGGCCGCATCCACCCGCACCGTTTGCCAGGGGTGACGCTCCTCCTGGCGCAACGCTTCGGGGCGAACCGCCGCCGGGCCATGGAGTCGGGGGCGTCCGGTGGCGCACCGCTGCTGGGCGGATGAAACAGCGCCGCGTCTTTGGGGATGCGCGCCACCGCGCTTTCCAGTGCCGGCGCAGGCAGCGCAAAAATCTCTTGGGGCCAAAGCGCCCATCCACCGCCGCACCACCCGACGGTTCCTAGCAGGTAGCCGGCCAGCTACTGGCATGGGCACGCGCCGGCCTCATTGACGTTGGCCTGAGGCTGGGCTTCGCACCCCCCCAGCCTCCAGCCGGGCGCACGCGCGTGGGCAAGGCCGGTGAGGCAGCAGCGCGAAGGCCACCGGGAAGGCCCGCGGGCCGCCCGGCTTCTCCGGACACAACAGAACATGCTACTTTGCAGCACCCGTGGGCCGCACTGGAAGTCGACGGCAAACGGCAGCGGCAGCGGGTGGCGTCGCCAGGCTCTGCGCGAGATTTCCCGTCCGCTCTTACGCAACGTTGAACCGTCCAAGGCCAACCAGACTCGGAAGGCCGCCGGTGGGCGGGCCAGCGTTTTCCTGAAGCACGGCGCGAAAAATCAGGGCCGCCTCCAGGCCCCCGGCGCTGTAGGCGCGGGAACGGCGCTACCATCCTGGTGCTGCCGCCCTTGCACGGTCAGGGCAGTGGTGAGCGTGTGCCGCCCCAAGCCCAAGAGCTTGACCTGAGCGTGCGCTGCTCCGCGATGGCGGCGGCCGGCCGGCAGAGGGGCTGGGCCGCGGTTCAAGAACTCTTGAAGTTCTTGGACGAGGCTGGCGTTTTTTTAGACTGGCGTTTTTTACGGGGACCGGATCAGAGCTGCCGGCTGTAGGTAGGACTGCCAAGTTTCCCCGAGCAGCGGAGCTGCTGGCCGTGCGGGGGTGGTAGACGTCGTAAAACGGAGGCAAGATGCAAGCAGGCTCTTTAGGGCAAGAGGCAGCTCCAGCACGGCCCATGGTGGGCCAAAAGAGACTGACGGGCGCCGAGTTGTCCACAGGTAGCCCTTTGGGAGATGGTTTGGGGTGCCCAAGACGATTCCAACGGCTTCTTGGGGCCGATGTGCACCTTGGCGACTCCGGTGCCCACGACGAGGATGCCGCCTTCGGCCCGGGGCGAGGAGGTGAGACTGCGTTCCCGCACCGGGTGCACATTTTTCACGGTGGAGTGCACTCTTAAAGGGTGGGGTTTCGGAAACTGGTGTGATAGCTTAAAGAAGCAGGATTTGGCGCGGGCTGCGACGGTTGGTTGGGTGTGGCCCGGTGGCCCAGGACCGCAACGCGATCCACGAGCAATGGTCAGAACCAAGATGCACAAATCAGCGGGATCCCGCGGCACAGCATTTACCTTTTTACCTTAATCGAGCTTTTGGTGGTCATCGCCATCATTGCCATCTTGGCGGGCATGTTGTTGCCCGCTCTCTCGGAGGCCAAAGAGAAGGCGGTGTGGGCCCGTTGTCTAAGCAATACCTGGCAATTTGGCATGGCCGTCATGATGTACGCGAACGAAAACCGCGACTAGGTGCCGGCTCACACCGTCAATGGCCGCTGGTTGTGGGATGTACCGCGGCCGACGGCTGACGCGATCACCAACCACGGGGCGACCCGGTCCGTCTTTTATTGTCCGAGCGTGCGGGCTTCGGTGAAGGAGTATGATCCGGAGGTGGAGTGGTGGGACTACAGTCCGAGTCGGCGGATCATTGGTTACGGCTGGCTAGGGGCGCGACTGGACTCCAGCGGTCGTCCGGATCCGCAGATGGCCAGCTTCATGTACCCGGGCAAACAGTTTCACTTGCGCATCACGGGGCACACGAATCCTGCGATGGCGGAGCTGATTGTGGATGCGTTGTTGTCGCGTGGGGCCAACGATTTTGTCGGCGTGCCCAGCAACCTGACCAGGGACGGCTTGCACAAGAACCCACATCGTAAGGGCGCCTTTCCCGGGGGTGGGAATGCTTTCTTCCTAGATGGTCACGGGGCCTGGCGGACGTTCAAGCTGATTCGCGAGCGGTACAATCCGCAGGATCGGGACGTCCGTTGGTGGTTTTGAAGTGGCGAGGTTTCCGGGGGATGGACCCGGACCGTGAGGGATCGCGGGCTCCCGGCGGATCCGGAAGGGGCGTCGTGAAACTTTCCCCGGGAGGGAAGCCTGCCCGGCTGTTGGTTCTCGCGGCCCGAAAGAAGAAGTTCCGTTCCCGCATTGTTTGCTGGCTCGCAGGGAAAGCTTTTCCTTGTGGGTTGGGTGATTTGGCTTGGAAGCTTTCGATGGCTCGCGGAGCGGGATGGGCAAAGTTCTTTGCAGGTGCTGGGGGGCTTGGGCACGAGCCGGGCGACAGCATACTTTGGTGACTCGGAGGGCGAGGGGGCCACGGTGTAGCGGACCGTTTCGCGGGCAGGCTGCCACACGGGTGTCTGCAGGTTCGGGAGCTGTACCGGCGGCGGCAGGCAATTCGCAGGTGGACATGGTCAGGGCGGTGGCTCATACTGCAGGGGTCCGCGACGAATGTGGGCCGGAGCTTGGATCGTCGGGCCGAGTTTTTGTGGGCGTGCCGGGGGCGGTGGTTTGGGCCTACGGGCGCCGGTGCGGCCAGGGTTCCGGCTCTGTTCCGGACCGGGAACCATGAACCTCAGCCTTCAGTTCTCAGCCATGCAACGGAAACATACATCTTCTGGACCGCAGGGGTCGTGTCTCCAGCAGGGATCGCGACCGGTAAGTCCTCGTGGCTTTTTGCGCCGCGTGGTCGCGGGTGCGGCCGGTATGACATTTCCGTAGGTGATTCCGGCGCGGGTGTTGGGTGGGGCAGGTCGGACGCCGCCCAGTGAAAAGATCAATCTGGCCTGCATCGGGGTGGGTGGCATGGGCGCGGCGAACATCGAGGCCCTGGCGCCGTATTGGAACATCGTGGCGCCGTGTGATGTGGATGAGCGGCATGCGGGGGCCACGTTTGCCAGATATCCGTCCGCGCGGCGCTACAAGGATTTCCGCCGGATGTTCGAGGAGATGGCGGATCGGTTCGAGGCGGTGCTGGTGGCCACGCCGGATCACACGCATGCGGTGGCCAGCATGATGGCCATCAAACATCGGAAGCATGTGTATTGTGAGAAGCCGTTGGCGCATTCGGTCGTGGAGGTGCGGGCCCTGATGCGTGCGGCCGAGCAGTACGGGGTGGTGACGCAGTTGGGGAATCAGGGGCATTCGTTCGACTCGATCCGGGACTGTGTGGAATGGTTGCAGGCGGGGGCGATCGGCCGGGTGCATACCATTTACTGCGGTTGCGAGGCGGTCAACTCCGGGCTGGATCGGTTGGCCGAGGTTCGGCAGGGTCAGCCGGTTCCCCCGACGCTGGATTGGGATCTTTGGTTGGGCCCGGTGTCGTATCGGCCGTATCATTCGGCGTATTTGTCGGGCAGTTGGCGTGGTTGGACCGCCTTTGGCAATGGAACCCTCGGCGACTGGGTGTGTCACGTGGTCGACCCGGTGTTCTGGGCGTTGGATCTGGGTGCGCCGCGTACGGTGGTGGCACAGGTGAAGGACTACGATCCGCGCACCCAGGGGGAGGCCTATCCCAAGGGCGACATTGTCACGTTCGAGTTTCCCGCCAAGGGCAATCGTGGCCCGATCACCCTGCACTGGTACAGTGGCACGGAAAAGATTCCGCGGCCGGAGGGGTTCGATCCTGGGGAACCGAACGTGCGTACGGGTGCCATCGTGGTGGGGGATCGCGGGATGATGGTGTACGGATCGCACGGGGCCTCGCATGTGCATTTGGTACCGGACAAGTTGATGGCCGAGTTCCAACGTCCACCGAAGCGGCTGCCGCGGGGTCTGGAACACCATCGCGACTGGATCGACGCGATTCGGCAGGGGCGCAAGGCCGGTTCGGACTTCTCTTACGGGGGGCCGCTGACCGAGTTGGGCCTGTTGGGTATCATTGCTATCAAGATGCCCGGGGTGAAGCTCGAGTGGGACGCTGCGCAGATGCGTTTCACGAATTCCTCGGAGGCGAATCAGTTGTTGCACAAGCCGTATCGGGAAGGCTGGACGTTGTGAGCAGCGGGGCCGGGACAGGGGAGGGGCCCGGGCCCCTCCAGAGGACCGGCTTTTGGGTGAAATGCGTGTGGCCAGGCGGGCCCTCGAGCCGGCGTTGGGTTTTTCGGAGAGCCGGAACGCAGGCTGCCGTGCTGCCGCTGCGAGTGAGAAGCCTGGATGTGGCAGGAGGCTCGCTGGGTCGGTAGGGATTGCGGGCCCAGGGACGCGCACGCAGCCGTTGGGGTTCCACGCTACAGAGAACGGCTGGGCTTGCAGACGCAGAGGCGGCAGGTAGGTGAGGTGGGCTGGATTTGCGCGCGTCCTCTGCTATGGTGCGGTGGTATGCTCGGTGAAGGGTTGGTCCAAGGTTTGTTGACGACAGCGCGGAATTTCGTCGGGAGCTACGTTTCCGACGAGCGGCTGGTTACGATCCAGTACCCGGAAGAGCGGCGGCGGTTGCCGGAGGCGGCCCGTTCGTTTCCGTTTTTGGTGTATGACGGGGACGATCCGGTGGCGGGGTTGCGGTGTGTGGCCTGCAAGATTTGCGAGGCAGAGTGTCCGCCGCAGTGCATCTACATCGTCAAGGACAAGACGAAAAAGCCGGACCACACCGGCAAGCTGCAAAATCAGCCGCTGATCTTTGACATTGACGTGTCGGTGTGCATGAGCTGCGGGATTTGCGCGGAGGTGTGTCCATTCGATGCGATCAAGATGGACGTGGCCTATGAGCTGAGTACGCACGATCGGTTCGAGGGGTTGTTGTGGCACAAGGAGCAGCTCAGCAAGCCGAACAGCTATTTCCACAAGATTCACCCCACGGAGGCGGCTGAGGCGGATGCCCGGTTGGCGGAACAAAGGGCTCGGGTCCAGGGACGGAGTGGGGAGACGTTGCCAGGGATGCGCGGTGCGGGTGAGGTGGGTACGGTCGGTGGGCCCGGGACGCGGGGTTGAAGCATGGCGGAGACTTTGCCGGTCCAACTGAAGGCGGCGCTGGTGCAGTGGGTGATGCAGTGGTTACCGACGGGTGCCGAGCCGTGGGTATCAGCTCTGGTGTCGGCCGGGGCCATTTTGGCGTTGTTCGGGTTGTTGTTCGGGGTGGTGACGGTGTTGGAGCGAAAGGGGCTTGCCCGGATGCAGAATCGGTATGGTCCGAATCGGGTGGGATTGCCGTTGAGCTCGTTGCGGCTGGCCGGGTTTGGGCAGTTTTTGGCGGATGGGATCAAGGCTTTGACGAAGGAGGACGTGGTGCCGCGGGGGGCGGACCGTGTGGTGCATGCGCTGGCACCGGTGGTGATGGTGGTTCCTGCGGTTTTGGCCTTGTCGGTTTTGCCGATGGGCCGGCATCTGGTGGCGGTGGATTTTGAAGCGGGTTTACTATTCTTTTTCGCGGTGGGATCGGCGACGGAGCTGGCGGTGTTCATGGCCGGTTGGTCAAGTCGTAACAAGTACTCGCTGTTGGGGGCCATGCGGGGGATTGCGCAGATGCTGAGTTACGAGGTGCCGCTGGTGTTGGCGGTGGTGCCGGTGGTGATGGCGGCCGGCTCGTTGTCGCTGGTACGGATTGTGGAGGCCCAGGGGGCAGGGGCGGGGGGCTGGATGGGATGGTATGTCGCCACGCCGTGGGGGTTGGCGGGGTTTCTGTTGTTTCTGGCGGCGGCGTTGGCGGAGGCCAACCGATCTCCCTTCGATTTGCCGGAGGGTGAATCTGAGATCGTGGCGGGTTATTTCATCGAGTATTCAGGCTTCAAATTTGCCTTGTTTTTCCTGGGGGAGTATCTGGGGCTGTTTGCTGCGCTGGGGTTGGCGGTGACCTTGTTTTTGGGGGGGTGGCAGGCGCCCTTGGCCGGCTTGGGCTGGGTACCCTCGTGGATTTGGTTTTTCGGGAAGCTCTTTTTGCTGGTGGCAGTGGCCATCTGGATACGCGGGTCATGGCCGCGGTTGCGGGTGGACCAGTTGCTCGGTCTGGCCTGGAAATTCATGGTGCCGCTGGCCCTGGTGAACTTGGGGGTTGCGGTTTTGTGGCGGTTTGCACCCGAGGGGCTGTTGCGCTGGCTGGTTTGTGGTGGTGTATGGGTTTTGGCCTACGTGGCGTTGGCCCGGGGACTGGCCGGTGCCCGGGGGTTGGGGCCCCGGGTGTATCATTGGGCAGAATGAGTAGCAGAGCGGCCGCGGGGCTCAGACCGCATCGCGTTCGAAGGCCAGAGGCGGATTGGCTGACGGGATCTGGAGACGTTCCGGGCTTACTTCCACGGGCCATTCCAGGGTTTGGCCGTCGTGTTGGAAGCGTAGGATGTACTGACCGCCTTGGGATTGCCAGCGGCCCGTGAGTGTGCGGTGTTCGGTGCCGGGGCCGGTCTCGCCCGGTCTGGGTGTCCGGGTAATGGGATAGTTTTTCAGGGCGACAAATCCGGACGGTGCGACGACCAGGGAGGTGTTGAGGAAAATTCCCGAGAGATGTTTTCGGGCGTCGCGGAGCTGCAGGGCGGTCATGCGGGGATTGGCTTTGCGATAGAGGGTAAAGGCCGTCGGGAAATCGAAGGCCCAGACGCCCAGGATCGGTTCGCGATCGTACTTGGCCGACTTCCCCGTTTCCAGGTAAGCCACGAGGTCTTCCAGGTCTGGTTCCAGGGTGCTCCAGATTTCGCGGAGGAGATCGGTGTTTTGAAAGAGGGCCGAGACCTGCGGAT
>Ga0209809_1000563_pt1 | contig 33911 bp, 30 predicted proteins | sample YNPMSTMetaG_FD_186172 | JGI IMG/M metagenome (GOLD analysis project Ga0209809, IMG submission 186172) | Anoxygenic and chlorotrophic microbial mat microbial communities from Yellowstone National Park, USA - YNP MS-T MetaG (SPAdes) (version 2) ...
CAACAATTGAAGAGTGTCACGGCTGTTGCTCAGGCGGCCGGACCAGTTGCCGACCACGTTGGTCACGTCGGGATGCAGGTTCGTAAAAGTGGCCAGGTCGGCCGCTACCACCAGAAAACCGCCCGCAGGAATGGTCACGTTCGGAAAGGCAAACTCTACTCCTCGAGCCAGACGCCATCCGGCCAGAGAAACCACCCCGGTGCTTGCGTTGTAAAGTTCGATGAATTCCTCCCGGATGTCTTCAGAGGCCGGGTGATAATGGATTTCATGGATCAATACCGTTGGCTGAAGCGCACCGGTGAAGCAGAAAACCGCGGCCGCCACTAACCCGCAGGTTCGGCGCCATTGCCGACAGCACTGGCGGAGGGTCCCGGTCTTGGGCGACACTGCCACATTCTTATGGCTATCACGCCGCTGCCAGTTGTTCAACTTCCAGGTGGACAGGGCGTCTGTCGGTTTGCGTCTGTGGCGGGAACCGATGTGCAGCTTGGTGCTCGTTGGTCTTTCAGGGATGGGCCAAGAGGCCACGCAGTCGGAGAGGTTTGCCGCAGGGCCCACGTGACCGGGGCTGTTCATTGACACTGTGGTTCGGGATTCCTAGGCTTGGCCGGATGTCGCGTTTGCCCTTCGAGTTGCTGCTGGCGCTGCGGTACCTGCGGCCCAAGCGAACGATTGTATCCGTCATCACGCTGATCTCGGTGCTGGGGGTCACCCTGGGGGTGGCGGTGCTGATCATCGTGATCAGCGTCATGAGCGGTTTCGATCACGATTTGCGCGAGCGGGTCTTCGGGTTCAACGCGCACCTGAAGGTGTTTCGCCGCGACGCGGCCATGACCGACTGGCCCACCGTCTTGGCCCGCGTCTCCGATCATCCGCGGGTTCGAGGAGCTGCGCCGTTCGTGCTTGGGCAGGTATTGGTGGAGACCCAACCTTTGCAGGGACAGCCGCGGGTCTATGCGCCGGTGGTGCGCGGGTGTTGGCCGGAGTTGGAGGCAAAGGTGAGCACCCTGCCCCGGGATGTGGTGTCCGGGCGATTCGAGCTGGGGGCGCGGGATCTGGTGGTGGGGACGGTCTTTGCCGACAACATGGGCCTGAGCGTGGGGGACCGAGTCACCATTTATTCCTGGCAAGAGCTGCGTCGACTCAAAGAAAGCCACGAGCGACAGCAACCGGAGGCCGTCCTACCCGAAGAGTACACCGTGCGCGGGATCTTCGACGCCGGTTATTACGAATTTAACGCCAATGTGGTGGTAACCAGCTTGGAGGACGCCCAGGAGCTGTTCGATCTGGCGGCCGACGACGCCGTGCACGGGCTGATGGTGGCGCTGCATGATCCTTTACAGCCCCAGACGGCCGCACGCGAGCTGCGGGCCCGGCTCGGTCCGGAGTACCTCGTGACCACCTGGATGGAGGACAGTCCCCTGATGCTGGCCGTGTTGGTGGAGAAGAACGTGATGTTGTACATCCTTTTTTTTATTGTGATCGTAGCGGCCTTTGGCATCACCTGCACGCTCATCACGTTCGTGGTCATGAAAACGCGGGAGATCGGAGTGCTCAAGGCGTTGGGGGCGACCCACCGACAGGTGTTGTGGGTGTTTTTGGGTCAGAGCCTGATCGTAAGCTTGGGCGGTGTGGTGGGGGGCGTGGCTCTGGGCCTTGCGGCGATCGCCTATCGCAACGAGTTCCTGGCGTTTCTGCGTCGGGCCACCGGATTCGAACTGTTTCCGGCCTCCATCTATGGTTTCGAACAACTGCCGGCGCTGGTGCTGCCGCGAGATGTGGCCATCATCTGCGGTGGATCGCTCCTGATCTGCCTGTTGGCGGCCGCCTTTCCGGCGCGCCACGCCAGCCGGCTCAATCCCGTGGAGGCCTTGCGGCATGAATGAGGCGCGTCCAGGGACAACCGGGCTGGCGGCCGGTGCCTCGACTCCGGCGCCGGCGGCAGGCTCGGCTGTGGCGGGTCAAGGCCAGCGGTCCGAGCCGGAGCCGATCCTGAGGGCCCAGGGCGTGGTCAAACGCTATCGCATGGGCCTGCGAATGTTGGAAGTGCTGCGCGGAGTCGATCTGACCGTGGCTCGTGGCGCGTTTCTGGCCCTACGCGGAGCTTCCGGGGCGGGCAAAAGCACCCTGCTGCACCTGCTGGGTGGTCTGGATGTGCCGGATGCGGGGGAAATCTGGTTCCAGGGGCAAAACCTGGCGTGTCTGCCGGAGACCACCCTGAGCCGGCTGCGGAACCGACACATCGGCTTTGTGTTCCAGGCCTACCACCTGTTGCCCGAGTTGGATGCTTTGGAAAATGTCTGTTTGCCGGCCCGTATTGCGCGGCTGGACCCGGCGGTGGCGGCGCGGCGCGGACGCGAGTTGCTCGCCAGGGTCGGCCTGGCCGATCGCATGGAACACAAGCCCACGGAACTGTCGGGCGGCGAACAGCAGCGTGTGGCCATTGCCCGTGCCCTGATCAACGAACCGGATCTGGTGCTGGCCGATGAGCCCACGGGCAACCTGGATTCTCAGACCGGAGAAGAGATCCTCCGCCTTTTGCTGGAGATCCGGTCCGAACGGCAGGTCACCCTGATCATGGCGACCCACGATCATCGGGTGGCGGCTCACGCACCCGAGGTCGTGGAGTTAGTGGACGGCCAAATTCGAAGAACCGTGGGGCCCCAGGAAAGTCTGCGCTGAGCATCGTCGATTGCGGGCGATGAAACTCCAACCCGTCCATCGGTCTGACTACTGGGAACAACGATACCGCTGCGGCGACACCCGGTGGGACAAGGGCGAGCCTGCTCCCGGCTTGGTGGATTTTCTGGCCGCGCATTCGGAGCTGCCCCGGGGCACGGTGTTGGTCCCCGGTTGCGGCACCGGGCACGATGTGGTGGCCTTGGCTCGGGCGGGCTTCGAAGTGGTGGGCCTTGATTTTGCGCCCTCGGCCGTGGCTCGCGCCCGACAGCGTCTCACCGAGGCCGGACTGCGTGCTGAGGTCTACTGTGCAGACTTTCTGCGCGACCCGCCATTGCGGCAGGTCCAATGGGTCTTCGAACACACCCTCTACTGTGCCATCGCGCCATCCGACCGCCCTTTGTATGTTGAGGCGGTGCTGCGTTGGCTGGCTCCAGCAGGACAATTCCTTGCCATCCACTATCTGATCCCGGACGCCGGGCCGGAACCGCCCTTTGGCACCACACGAGAGGAGGTCGTGGAGCGTTTTCAGCCGCATTTCGAACTGGTGGCCGACTGGGTGCCGCGCTCGTACCCGAACCGCGTCGGTCTGGAGCGCATGTTTTGGTGGCGCCGGCGCTGTCGACCCCCTACGTCTCCGGGAGGTTGAGGAACACACCCGGGAAAAGTTGTCCGAAACTGCGGGCCTGCCATCCACCAACCCTGCGACTGGCCCCAAGGAGTCCGTGCGCGGCCGCAGGCCGGCGTGCTTCCGGCTCCTATGGGCCGGACAACTCCCCAGCCACTCAGCCAGGGGTCTGGCTTCCATGCGACAGTTGCCCGGCTCGGCCTCTCCCCACGTTCACAGGGCTTCAACGGTCGATCGCTGGTCGTGGCCGCGTCGCTCTCCCCATGCGCCTCCTTGGCTCCAAGTCTAGCTCGACTTGTTCATCAGGAAAACGCAGGTTGGTCCCCCGTGAAGTACTTCCGGCACCTACTTCTGAACTTGGTCTTGGCCATACCCGTGGTGGGTGCGGACCCAGGCGCGGCACTGGTGGAGTATCGGCTGGAGATGGACCGATTCCGCGCGGAATACGGCGGCACACGCCCTTTACCTGAGGTACGGTTTTTCCTGTTCGGCATGGGGCAGCGGCCCAAGTTCATTTACCGGAACGGGCAGTTGCTGGACGCGCGGAGCGGCGCGGTGGTGCGGCAGTGGCCATTGGGCACCGAGACGATTGTGCCGCCGGATTACGTGGTGGCGCTGCAGACTGCCGACGGCGCTCGGGTGCGGATCGTTGAGGACGAAACGGCGGTGTGGATCGAGTCGGCCGAGCGGCGGGAAGCCATACCCGGCACGCGCCTGCCGGTGAAACTGCCGTGCTTCGACGGTCATCGCTACGCACGGGTGTTGCGGGTGCTGCACCAGGAACTCCTGGTCAATACAATATCACGCCAGCCGGGCCGGTCCCGAACTTTTTCGTGTACACCAAGCCGTGGTATCGGGACGCCGCAATGATGGCGCTGGCATTTCAGAAGACCGGCAATCTGGATCTGATCCGCAACTGGGTTTTGGCTCTGCGCGAGCCCTTTGACCGGAACAACGCCGGCGAGACCGAGGCGGACAACCTCGGCCAGGTGTTGTTCCTGGTCTCGCTGGTCAGCAATACCAACCATCCGGTGGTGCCCACAGTGTTGGCCGAGCTGCCGCGTTTCGAGCGGGTCGGACCGCAAGGCCGGTTTATCCAGGGCCGTACTGATTTTGCCGAGCATCCGGTTTATCAGACCAAGTGGCTCAAGTTCGGCCTGCGGGCACTGGGGTTGCCTGACCCTTATGGGGTGCCGTCTGTGCCGGACAGCTATAGTGCATTGTTTTGGATGGATTACCGCGATCTGCACACGCCCGGCAGAGACGCAGAAGACCGGGACGATTACCCGTATCTGGGCTGGGCGTGCGATCATTTCTACCGCACCAAGAAAAGTCCCATCAGCAACCGCGACTACCCCTTGACCTGGGAACGCAACGCCAGCCAGGCGAATTACGCCGGTCTGCGCGTGCTCGATCCGGCCTATGCCGACCAGAGACTGGCCGCGCCGCACACCTGGCACGCCGCAGAGGTATTCCTTTACGTGCTGGAGGAAGAGCGGGCCAGGTGATGGCCGGGCGAAGGGGCGTACCCCGAAACCAACCTGTTTGCTCCGCGCTCATCGCCCGGCGGGTGCGCGAGCCACAACCGCGTCCATCCTCCGGCGCCACTCCAAGACCCGCGCCCGCTCGCTGGCTCCGGCGGTGAGCGGATCCTAACAGCACAGGTCCAGGTCCCCATACAGCGGCCGATGCCGCGGGGTCAAAGTCCGGATAGGGCGCGTTGGTCTGCGGCTCCTCTCGCGTTGCGCCAGGCCCCCAGCCAGATGCACAGTTGATCCACTTGGCCCGGCTCACGCGTACGCGGGTTGCGGGTTTGCCCGAGAGCATGCGCGAGATTGAACGGCCTCACCCGGTCGCTTTCGTCATGTTCGATCAGGTTCCAGTCGTCCGCGCGCATGACGTCCGCGGACCGGCCGCCCTTTGGCACCACGCCGGTGGAGGTCGTGGAGCGTTTTCCACCGCATTTTGAACCGGTGGCCGACTGGGTGCCGCGCTCGTACCCGAACCGCGTCGGTCTGGAGCGCATGTTTTGGTGGCGCCGGCGTCCTGCGGGCCAACCGTCCCGGGCGGCGGAATGACGGGCCAGTGGGAGCGAGGCGAGCGACCATCCATTATCGCTCCAGAGCCACCACAGCCACGCCTTCGGCCGGCAGTTCCACGCGCCAGCCCTCGCCCGCTTGGGGCAGGCGCCGGCCCGTGAGGAGCTCCGCGGCTACCGCCGGCGGTCGTGCCAGGCCGGCCCCGCGTTCTACGAGCAGCACGCCGCTCTGGGCGGTGGTGGCGGTGTTCAACACCGTGAGGTACACCACACCCTGGGCGTCGGGGCCGAACCGTTCCAGCCACAGGTGCGGGTTGTCGCAGCGGGCTCCGGTGACCGGTCGCCAGCCCGCTTCGGCCACACGCCGAATGAGCGGGATGTACTTTTTGAAGAGCGGTCGGTCGCGGTTGTACCAAGCGGGGTTGCGCCAGTAGGGATTGTCTGCGGCGTTATGGCTGAACATCGAGGGAAACATGCCGTAGAACAGACAGCGCTGGAAGTAGCGCTCCACGTAATTGGTGCCGAACCGCTCGTAATCGGTGTTCATCAGCAGCAGATAGGGTTTGGCTCCGGCCAGGGTGCGCCAGAGGGCCATCTGGGCGTGAGAGGCCGGCCGGTACTCGCCCCCGGGCATCCAGTCGGTTTCCGTGCCCAGCACATCCAGCCAACCGCAGAGGAAGCCAAAGCGGTACGGTACGCCGTTGGCGAAAACCAGTCCACCGAGCCGGCGCACGTCCGCACTGATCCAGCGGGTGAACTCGTAAATGGCCAGTCCCTTGAACAAGGCCGGGCGGTGTGTATCCGTGGCGAAACTCAGTGGCACGGTGGTGAACCGGAAATGCTCGCGGCGAAAGTTCAGGTCGGCGGTGACGTAGCCCTCGAGCGAGTCGAGGTACTCGCCGTCCAAGCGGGCGGAAGCGTTGGGCCCGTAAAGTCGCTCTTTGACGGTGTCGTTCCAGTAGAGGGTGGCAGCGTTGGGCGAGCCGGGCAGGGCGGGGTTGGGATTGAGGCTCCAGACCGCGCCGTTGGCCCAGGGTGCGTTGCGGAAGAGCAGGGCCGGCTGGCCGTCCGCGTCGTACATCGCGGCGTGCCGGCTCACCCGGGCCATGTCGCGGTGGAATCCGGGCGGGCCTTCGGCGTAGGTGTCGCGCACGCGCAGCGCCTCGGCCAGCGTGCGCGGCAGTTCAGGCGCCATGGGCATCCACCAGGTCATCGGCTCGGTGTAGCGAAAGCTGAGAATGTCGTGGGCGTCGTCCCAGGCCACCGCGTTGTCGCCTTCGTGGAAGCGGAAGCCGAAGTCTTCCCAGCCCTGCACGGTGCTCACGTCGGTGAACGGCATCCAAATGCCCTGCTGACGCGCACGCACCACGAAGTGTTCCGGCCAAATTTCCATGAAAGGCCGCGCGAAAGCCCCAGGCCGGGGCGAAATGGTACAGCACCAGCCCGAACTCGGCGCTGTTTGGGAATTGCTCGCTTTCGGGCACCAGTCCCAGATCGAACGCCGCACAAAACTGGCGCGTGCCGGCGTGGTAAAAGAGTCGGTATTGCGCCGGCCGATCATAATCCACCCCCAGCGCCAGGCCGGCGTCCGGTCCGCTGATCGCGGCCAGCGGGTAGGCGGACATCGTGCCGGTGGTCCCGGCGCCGACCGGGTTGGCCACGACGAATTCCGCCGCGCCGCTGAGGGTGCGGCTTTCTCGAATGTTGTCGTGCCACAGCCAGCCGGTTGCGTCCACGGGCAGGGCAAACAGCAACAGGACGGCACGGTCCCCGCCCCGCAGGTTCGTCAACCGACCCCGGATGGCCAGGTGGTGCGGGTGAGCGCGTACACTGAACTCGAGTCTCAGACCCAGCTCCGGACATTCGCCGTTGGCAAAGGCGAACACATCCGAGTTGGCAGCCACATCCCGGACCAAGAAACCGCCCGGGGCAGAGCCGGCCAGTTCACGCCCGTCGAGTTGCAGCGAAACCACGCGTGAGCCGGCCAGACCCAGCCGCAGACCATCGGCCGTGGCAAAACTGGCCGTGGCAGCGGGCGGCGGGTTCGTGGACGGCACGGGAAGCACCGGTGTGCCCTGGAACAAGACGGCCGGACCGGCGGCGGTGACTTCCGTGACCGAGACATCATCGAACCACACCGTGCCCGCATGGCCGCGCAACAGGCAGTGAAGGGTCAGGCTGCGGACCGGTTTCTCCGGGAGGATGATCACCTCGCGCAATTGCCAGTCGTGGGTGCCGGTGGAGAAGTTGGCCGTCTGCCCCCACAGCGGGGTGCCGTCGTCGTAAATCAGGTCCGCGTACAGGGAGTAGCCGCTGCCGGCGCTGCCCGAGACACCCTCGGCCCGGCTCCAACCGCGAACGATCAGCGGGGCGACGCTCTGGCGATTCAGCGTCAGTGTCTGGCTGGCGCCGCGCCAACCGGTTGCATCCGGTGCGGTGCAGCGCAGGGCCGTTGAGCCGTTGCGGCCTTCGCCGGTGGCCACGTGGTACCCCTGGGGTGCGGCCGCCCAATCCAGAAAACGGCCGTTGCCGCTTTGCTCGAAATCGCCGTTGCGGAGCAGGTTGTTTCCGGTCACGCCGCCGACCACGCGCAACACCGGCTGGGCGGCCATGAGCGTGCCTGCCAGCCCGCCCACCAACGTCCAGCCCCACCACCATGCGAGCCGTTTCATAGCTCGCCCCAACTTCGGGGAAATCCCCGCTTCGGCCAAGCCGGAACCGGTGCAGTGTACAAAATGTAAAAGTTACCCGGGGCCGGGACGAAGAGGCTCGAAGCGCCATAGGTCCTGTTGCCCAAGCGCCCACCTGGAAACGAAGGTAATCAAAAAAGTGTGCCACCGGTTCCTGCCTGCTTCCAGCCCGGTGTGGCAGTGCCGCCCGCTCGCGTCGGGCGATGCCACGGACTTTCGGCGCGCCCGGTGGAGTCGTGTCAGGCGCATCGGCGGTCCAGATACTCCAGCTCGCCCATGGGAAGAGGCCAGGTGATCTGCGGGCATCCGGCCTTTTGCGGTACACAGCCGGACGCAGCCGCGTCGGGAAGCCAGCGTTTGTGAGGTACGCATGTTCGCCGCCGTCATCCTACGGGATAGACGCCATTCCGAAAGGTGGCAAGCCATCGGCCAATGCGTTTCCTTTGCTGGCAGGCCGGCCTGGGTCTGGGCTTAAGCGTCGCGGGTGAAATCCGCTGCGACGTGACCCGGTTTGGCGCGAAGGGGGACGAGTTGACGCTGGCGACCTTGGCGATCAACGAGGCGGTGCGCGCTTGTCATCAGTCGGGCGGCGGGGTGGTGTTTGGCACGCCGGAAAGCCCGATCGAAGACCTCACGATCCAAAACCTGCGGCTGGTGGTGTCGGCCGGGCCGCTGACGCAGGATTGGGGCGGCAACTTCGACCTGCGCCCCAGCAACCCGGCGTCCAAACAGTTGTACCGGCACGACATTCCGGCCTTGTTCTTTCGTCATGCCGCCGGCCTGCGGGTGGACGGGGTGGACGTGAAGTGGCGCGGCGACTTGCCGGACTTCTACACCTCCGCCCTCGAATTCGAGCGATGCACAGGCCGGGCGACGGGCTTCAGCGGTTCGGCGGCACACTCGAAGCTGCCCACGATTGTCCGATACATGAGCCGGGTGGAACTGCGGTGATGGGCCTCGATGGCAGCCCGCCGGGGAACGGCAGCCCCTGCCGCCCATCAGAATTCCCAGGTGAACCCAAGGAAGCTTGTGAAGTTGGGGCTTTCGCTTCCCGCGGCGGAACCGAGCAGGGCGGAAATCAGCAGGTTCTCCCGCACCTTGAATTGCGCGCCGCCATTGAAGAAGACATGGGTTTCGGTGTCGCCTCCCGCCGACGGCACGAAAGCGTAAACCTCGCCCAAAAGGGTCCAGCGCGGGGTGAGTTCGTGGCGCACCGCCTGTCCGACAAACCAGAAGTCATCCGTCGCCCCTCCTTCGGCGATGGCGTTGGCCGCGTAGCCGAAGTTCCAGTCCAGGCTCGTCCGTCCCCAGGTGCCGGTGGCGATCACCACCCCGCCCAGGTCGGCGTGGCCGGTGCCCAGCCCGTCCGCCTCGGACGCCGTGGGCAGCTTCAAGTCCAGCCGCGCGGCGACGCGGAACCGTTCCGACGCCGTCTGCCACAACCGCCACTTCGTCGCGAGGCTCAGGTCGGTCAACCCGGAAGCATGGGCGGTTGTTCCATCATCACCTTTCTCCGCCAGCCACTGACCGCCGAAAGTGGCGCCCAACTCCCCTCGCGGCGCGAGTCCGAGCATCGGATTCACTGCCAGCGCATGGTGCGACGCCCGCGTGAAATCGGTGAACTGCCATCCGGCGTTGAGCTGCAGATGGCCGGCCGCCACCGTGTCCGCGTCGTCCACCACCAACGGAAAGACGGCCAGCGCGGGCAGGCCGGCCGTGAGCAGGAACGTGGTTGGGAGGACCAGGCTGGAGCGCATCGGTCAGGAAGCAGGCTCAGTCGCTTCGTTGAGCGGGCAGCAACTGCCAGCTCAGGCCGACGACATTCTTTTCGAGGCTCAGGCGGCTAATGATCTGCTCAATCTGGGCGTCCTGTCGCTCGGCGGAGGAGAGCACCGCCTTGAGCACCGTGTGGTTTTGGTTGGCGCCCACCGCGCTTTCGAGTTCATGCAGCACCAGCGGGGAGACGGTCGTCAACTGTACGAGCAGGGTGCGAAGCTGGGTCTCCTGCCGGCCGAGGCAGGTCAGGTGCAGGGCGTAGCGGAATTCCTGTTCGCTGGGGTCCAGCGGCTGGCGGTTGATGAGCGCCACCAGCGGCCGGAGCAGGAGATTGATGAGCAGCACCGCGCCCGTGCCGCCTAGTGCCGGCCAAAGGTGGCCCGATCCGGCCAGCGTGCCCACGGCGGAGGAACACCAGATGGTGGCGGCGGTGTTCAGCCCGCGCACGTTGATGCCGCTGCGCATGATGACTCCCGCCCCGAGAAACCCGATCCCGGTGACCACTTGCGCCGCCACCCGGGTCGGGCTGGCTTCGCCGGGGGTGAGCACTGCTACCATCACGAAGAGCGCCGAGCCGGTGGCGACCAGGGTATAGGTCCGCAGCCCCGCCGTGCGCTGCCGCCACTGGCGTTCGACGCCGATGGCCACGCCGCAAAGCAGGGCGCATCCCAGGCGAAGAAGAAATTCGGTTGTGCTCATGGCGCTACAGCCAGCCCTTGAAGCGGCGGATGTAAAACTTCTTCACAAACTGCGTGAGCAGGCAGTAGCACAGCAGGAGCGTCGGCAGGAAGATGAAGTAGGCCGGCGGCAGCGGCTGCAGCTTCAGCGCCGGCGCCAGGGGCGAGAACGGAATCCAGATGCCCACGGCCATGATGATGCCCGTGCAGAGCAGCACCACCGGCGCGGCGGTGCTCTCGATGAAGGGGATCTTCTCGGTGCGGATCATGTGGACGATGAGCGTCTGCGTCAGCAGCCCCACCACGAACCAGCCGGACTGAAATAGGCTCTGTTCCGCCACCGTGTTCGCGCCAAAGATGTTCCACATGACGAAAAAGGTGGCGATGTCAAAGATCGAGCTGATGGGGCCGATGCAAATCATGAAGGTGAAGATGCTTTTGGCCTCCCATTGCCGCGGTTTCTTGAGGAATTCCTTGTCCATGCGATCCCACGGGATGGAAATCTGCGAGAGATCATAGAGCAGGTTCTGCACGAGCAACTGGATGGCGAGCATGGGCAGGAACGGCAGAAACGCGCTGGCCACCAGCACGCTGAACACGTTTCCGAAGTTCGAGCTGGCCGTCATCTTGATGTATTTGATGATGTTGCCAAAGGTGCGCCGGCCCTCGAGCACGCCGCGTTCGAGCACGAGCAGGCTTTTCTCCAGCAGGATGATGTCGGCGGCTTCCTTCGCCACGTCCACGGCGGTGTCCACGGAAATGCCCACGTCGGCCGCGCGCAGCGCGGAGGCGTCGTTGATGCCGTCGCCCAGGAAACCGACGGTGTGCCCGCGCGCCCGCAATGCCTGCACCACGCGGGCCTTCTGATCAGGCGACAGTTTGGCGAACACGGTGGTGCGTTCGGCCAGCTCGCCCAGCGCTTCGTCCGGCAGATCGCGCAACTCCGCGCCCGTCACCACGTGGGCCACTTCCAGGCCGACATCGCGGCAGATTTTCCGGGCGACGACGGCGTTGTCGCCAGTGAGGATTTTGACGGCGACACCGTGCTCACGAAGCAGCCGCAGCGCTTCGGCGGTGGTTTCCTTGGGCGGATCGAGAAACGCGATGAACCCCGAAAAAATCAGGCTGGTTTCGTCGTCCACATTGAACGGTTCATCGCCGGGCTGGATGGCCTTGTAAGCCACGGCGATGACGCGCAGGCCGTCTTCGTTGAGCTGATCCCGCAGACTCTTGAGCTGGCGGGTCAGGTCCGGCGTGAGCGGCACGACGCGCGCGCCGTCCTCCATCTGCGTGCAGATGTCCAGCATCTCCTCGACCGCGCCTTTGCAGACGAGAATCTTCACCTTGCTGGACTGCTCGAGCACCACCGACATGCGGCGGCGGGTGAAGTCGAACGGGATTTCGTCAATCTTCCAAAAGGACTTGGCGATCTCGCGCAGGCCGCCCACTTCGTTGGCGCGGTCAATGACGGCGCGGTCGAGCAGGTTTTTGAGGCCGGTCTGAAAGAGGCTGTTGAGGTAGGCCAGTTCCAGCACGCGTTTGCTGTCGTGACCGTGGCCGTCGAGATGTTTGATGAGCACCACCTTGTCCTGCGTGAGCGTGCCGGTCTTGTCGGTGCAGAGCACGTCCATCGCGCCGAAGTTCTGGATGGCGTTCAACTGCTTGACGATGGTCTTTTCGCGCGACATGGCCATCGCGCCGCGGGCGAGGTTGGCGTTGACGATCATGGGCAGCATCTCGGGCGTGAGGCCCACCGCCACGGCGATGGCAAAGAAAAACGCCTCCATCCACTCGCCCTTGAGCAGGCCGTTGAGGAAAAACACAATGGGCACCATCACCAGCATGAAGCGGATGAGCAGCCAACTGACTTTGTTGACGCCCAGGTCGAAGGCCGTGAGCGGGCGGCGGCCGACCAGCTTGGCCGCCATCGCGCCGAAGAAGGTGCGGTTGCCGGTGGCCAGCACGACGGCCTTGGCGGTGCCGCTGACCACGCTGCTGCCCATGAAGAGAAGGTTGGGCTGTTCCAGGATTTCGGCGGCGGACGCGCTGTTGGCCTTGGCCGCCGGGGTATCCGGCGTGCCTGCTTCCACAGGATGGGAACGGCGCTCGCCTTCAACTTTCTCCACGGGCATGGCTTCCCCGGTCAGCGCGGACTGCGTCACGAACAAGTCGCGCGATTCGAGCAGGCGCAGATCAGCCGGCACCATGTCGCCGGCGGAGAGTTTCACGATGTCGCCCGGAACGAGTTCCTCCATCAGGATGTCCGAGGCCAGAGGATCGAGGGAGTTCGGCTCGCGACCTGGGCGGGCGGCATTGTTCGTGCGCAGCACCGTGACCTTGTTGCGGACCATTCTGCGCAGGGATTCGGCTTGAACGAGTGACTTGAGCTCCTGCCAGAAACGCAGGCCGGTGGCCACCGTGATCATCGTGGCCATGACGATCGTGGCCTTCAGGTCGTCGGTGAGGAAGGACACGATCCCGAGCACCAGCAGCACGCCGTTGAAGGGATTCTTCGCCGCGTGCCACAGCACCACCGGCCAGGCGGGCGGGCGGTGCGCGGCAACCTGGTTCGGCCCGAATTCGGCGAGGCGCCGATCCGCCTCTTCCCAGGACAACCCCGCCGTCGTGGTGCGGAGACGCGCGAGGACGTCCGCTGGTGCGGCCTTGGCGGCTTCACGAATGTCGGGCAACACCGTGGGCGGCACTGAAAGCGATGCTGACGTTTTCATGGCGTCAGCATAGGCGGCGGAGGCCGGAGCAGTGACTGAAGACGGTCTGAAGATTTCTTCAGACTCCGGCTCCGCGGACGCCAATGGCAGCCGCATCCGGAACACGCTGCCGCGCCCGGGTTCGCTTTCCACCTCCACCAGACCGCCCATGCGTTCGACCGCCCACTTCACGATGGCCAGACCCAGTCCCGCGCCGCCGTCCGCCCGCGCCCGCGCCTTGTCCACGCGATAGAACCGCTCGAAAATCTTCTGGTGATGTTCCGGCGCGATGCCCGGCCCTTCATCCATGACTTCCACGCAAGCCTGCCCGCTGCGCGCGAACGCCCGCAGCCGGATCGTTTTCCCCGCCGGACTGTAGCGGATGGCGTTCTGCACGAGGTTCATCAACGCCAGCCGGAGCAAACCGTCGTCCATGACCGCCGTCAGGTCACGCGGACATTCCACCTCGATCCGCTGTTCCTTCTCGCCGGCCACGAGCGAGAGCGCGTCGCTGATTTCCAGCAGCGCGCCCCGCACCGGCCGCGCTTCCAGGCGCAGCGGCGTGGCGTCCCCGTCCGCGCGGGTGAGCAGCAGCAGGCGGTCGAGCAACTGATTCATCCGTGCGACCTCCTCCAACATGCTGCCGACGACGTCGTAGAGAATGGCCGGATTGCCTTCGCGCAAACCCACTTCGCCCACCGCGCGCAGGGCGGTCAACGGCGTGCGCAACTCGTGCGAGGCGTCGGCGGTGAAACGCTTCAGTTCGGCGAAGGAATGTTCGAGCCGCTGCAATGTCTCGTTGAACACCGTGGCCAACTGGCCGAGTTCGTCATGGGGATTGGCCACCGGCAGGCGTTCGTTCAAGGACTCGGCGGAAAGCCGGCGCGCCCGCTCGACCATCTGCCGCAGCGGACCGAGGAACGTCCCCGCCATCCAGTATCCCGTCAGGGCGAACAACAGGCCCGCGCCCGGCAAGCCCACCGACAGCACCAGCACCACCTCCGCGCGATCCGCCGGCCGCCACACCGCGAACACCAGGGCCGCCATCAGGCACAGCACCCAGACCCCGACGCCGGTCGCGGCGAACCACGCCGCCAGGCGCACGCGCACCGTGCGCCGCTGCCACCAACCCGTCATGACGCCGCCCCCTCCGCGCGCAACACGAAGCCCACGCCGCGCACGGTTTGAATGAGTTTGACCGGATGACCCTCGTCCACCTTGCGCCGGAGATGCGCGACATGCACATCAATGACATTGTCCAGCGGCGTGGCGCGATTCGTCTCGCGCCACACGTCCTTGGCGAGCATCTCGCGTGTCACCACCTGATTAGGCTGCCGCGCCAGATACGCCAGCAGATCGAACTCGCGGGGCGTCAGCTCCAACGCCCGGCCCGCGCGCCAGGCCCGGCGGGTTTCCAGGTCCACGACCAGATCGGCCAGCGTTCGGCGCAAAGGTTCGGCCGTGACGCGGCGCAGCAGCGAGCGAATCCGCGCCAGCAGTTCGGGGAACGCGAACGGCTTCACCAGATAATCGTCCGCGCCGCTCTCCAGACCCTGCACCCGGTCCTCCACCGCATCGCGCGCCGTGAGCAGCAACACCGGCATTCGCGCGCCCCGCGCCCGGAGCGTCTTGAGGATTTCCACCCCATCCCGACCGGGCAGCATCCAATCCAGCACCACCAGATCGAACGACTCCGTGTTCAGCAGAAAAAAACCCTCCTCGCCCGTGCGCGCCGTGCTGACGGCAAAGCCCTCCCGCGTCAGGCCGGAAGCAAGGGCGCGGACGGTCTTCTCGTCATCTTCAACAATCAACAGGCGCGAGGCCATTTTCCCTGAAAGATTGGCGGAGATGCCCGTGCCACGCAAGCTGAACCCACCTGAAGGTTTCTTCAGCCTGGCCTGCTGTCACTCCGTCGCCGCACCCCGTTGGCTGGCCGGACCTTGAATGCCATTTCTGTTGGCTCGATCTGGTCTGGTGCCGGGTCGAGCTGGCTCAACGCATGTATCAGCCCTAGCGCGAGCGGTTCGAGTGGGACAACGCCGAGATGCGTACGCTGTATCGTATCCTCGATCTGTGCGAGGCCAACCGCGTGGACGGGTTCTTCACCCAGATGTGGAACGACGTGGACTGGAACGCGCACGAAGGCGTCCACCCGCTGCAAAGCGCGCCGAAATCCATTCCGGACTTTGCGCGCGGCCTGGGCGAGTTGTGCGAGCACCTGCTCCGACACCGCCACTACACCTGCATCCGCTGGTTGTGCATCAACAACGAGCCGGGCATTGCCGACTGCTGGTGGTTGGGGCCGGGCCGCCGGATCGAATCCATCACGCCGGTCCCGCGGGCGGTGCGGGAGGAACTGGACTGGCGCGGCTTGGCTCTGCCGCTATCGGCGCCGGACTTCTACACCCTGGCCTACATCGGCCAAGGTCCATTCGATTTCGATGCATGGGTGGGCGCGTTCGATGCCCACACCTACGTCGAGTCGCCGGAGGACTACGCCCGCTTCACGCGCCAGTGGGTCGAATACGCCCGTGCGCGGGGCAAGCCGTTTTTCATTTCCGAGATGGGCGACTTTGCATTGGGCTGGCAAGGCAGCAGCCCAGGGCCACGTCTTTACGGCACCCAACAGTCCATCGCCCGCAAGGTGCTCACCGGACTGAACCTCGGCGTGGACGGTTTCAGCCGCTGGAGCTTCGTCAACCGGGGCGACCTGGACGGCCAGTTCCAACTGGTACGCACTTGGGACATGGACCGGCGCGCATACCTGCCGCGAGTCGAGCCTGAGCCGGTGCCTTACTACGCCTACGGCCTGCTGACCCGCTTTCAAGCCAAGCATTCCGAAATCTTGAAAGTCACGGGGGCGGAAGGTACCAGCCTTGTGGCGGCGGCATTGCGCAGCCCAGCCGGTCAATTGACGGTGTATTTGTTGAATCAGGAAACCCGCGATCTGGCAGTGAACCTGCGCCTGCACGGCGTAAAGTCGGACCGCAAGTGGTTTGAATACCAAGCGGACGAGAAGGCACTCGCCGAACCCGGCTTTCGGCTTGCGCCCAAGGCACTGGCGGTCGGGCCCGTCGCGGGAGCGCGGATAGCACGGCTTACCCTGCCGGCTCGCAGCCTCACGGTGTTGACCACCTATCGCCTGGCAGCCGACGCGCCGAGGGTGTTCGCCGATGAACGCGCCGGAGTTCCCAGCCGCTGATCCGGCGGTAGCTGGCCTGCATCATTGCAATGCGTCGGTTGAACACGAACGGGGAACCTCCCGGGCGGCTGCCACCCCTCGCGGCACGTCCGCTCATGGCGCCGTGAGGCTTATTGGGCCAAGCCGGTGCGCGGTCGTTGAGCCGTCTTGCGCCCGGCGCGCGGATGGTCCCCTTGCGGGGAACGCCCGGGAGTTCGTCGGCTAGGTCCGCCAGCTTGACAAGGTGTCCCCAGCAGGCATTAGCGTAACGCCGCCGCCGCCAACCGGGCCATGACTGATGGCTGAGTTTCGGGGCACAGATCGGCGTTCCACGTGGGTGACACCGTCTTTTTTTGGGGGGCACGAACCCGTTTCTGCGAACCGGTCATCCCCTTCGCCGGGACAAATCTTCCTGGCGCGAATCGGCCTGCAGGGGCGGCAGAAGGCGGCGCTTCCGCTTCCCGGGCCGGGGGCCTATGCTGCCGAGCACCATGAACCATGCGCTGAGTCGTTTCCCCGTGGCCCGGCCCCGCCGGTTGAGGCAATCGCCCGCCTTGCGGCGGCTAGTGGCCGAAACGCGGTTGAGCGCCGACCAGTTGGTGCTGCCGTTGTTTGTCCGGCCGGGCCGCAAGTTGCGTCGGCCTGTGGCCGCCATGCCCGGCGTGTGCCAGCTTTCGCCGGATGAATTGTTGGTCGAGGCCCGGCAGGCGTTCGCGGCCGGGGTGCCGGCCGTGTTGTTGTTTGGCATTCCGGACTGCAAGGACCCGCGGGCTTCCGGCGCTTATGCCGCCGACGGCATCGTGCAGCAGGCCGTGCGGTTGCTCAAACGCGAGCTGCCTGAGTTGCTGGTCATTACCGACGTCTGCCTCTGCGAGTACATGAGCCACGGCCATTGCGGCATCGTGAAGCCGGTCCGCGGCGGCGGCGCGCGCATCGTGAACGACCCGACCTTGCGGCTGCTGGCGCGCACGGCCGTCAGCCACGCCGAGGCCGGCGCCGACCTCGTGGCGCCCAGCGACATGATGGACGGTCGTGTGGCGGCCATCCGCGCGGCCCTGGACCGGGCGGGGTTCACCGAGACGCCCATCATGGCGTACGCGGCCAAGTACGCCTCCGCGTTTTACGGGCCGTTCCGCGAGGCGGCGGAATCGGCGCCGCGGTTTGGCGACCGTCGCAGTTACCAAATGGCGCCGCCGAACGCGGCCGAGGCGTTGCGCGAAGTGGCGTTGGACCTGGCCGAGGGCGCGGACATCGTGATGGTCAAGCCCGCCCTGGCCTACCTGGACATCGTGTACCGGGTGAAGGCGGAGTTTGGCTACCCGACCGCGGCTTACGCGGTCAGTGGCGAATACTCGATGATCAAGGCGGCCGCCGCCAACGGCTGGCTGGATGAACGGGCGGTGACGCTGGAAGCCCTGCTGGCGCTGCGCCGGGCCGGGGCGGACATTCTGATCACCTACGCGGCGGTGGACGTGGCGCGCTGGTTGCGCGAGGAGGCGGACGGCCGGCTCAGTTCTGCACGTTCATGATCGAGTACACGATCAGCGCGATGATGATCAGGCCCAGCGCCAGCCCGCCGTAGAGGAAAAGCTTGTTCAGCTTGTCGCTTTTCTTGGCAAAGGCGGTGGCGACCACCGGTTTGCCGGCCTTGTCCAGCTCGCCCAGCTTCACCCCGCCGATGGGCATGGTTTGTTGGGCCGGCTTGCGCGCGGCGGGCGCTCCGGGCGGCGGCTGGCGGCCGTCCTCCAAGCGCAACTCGACCTTGCCCAGCCGCAAAATCTGCCCGGGCTTGAGCGGGGCCTCGGTGATGGGCTGGTCGTTGATGTAGGTGCCGTTGGTCGAGTTGAGGTCTTTGACGATTACCTCGTCGCCCCGGAGGATGATTTCGCAGTGGTGACTGGAGACCGAAGGCTCGGAAATCTGAAAGTTGTTGTCTTCCAGGCGCCCTACCGTCGTCCGCTCACTTTTCAATTCGTGGGCGGTACCGGCAAACCCTTCTGTCAGGACAACAAGCTTGGCCATGGACGGCAGGTAACTGCGGGCGATTATTCGGCGGGTGGGGCGCAAGTCAAACGGTTTCTGGCCGCGAGGAACGCGCGGGCATTTGGGCCTCGGGGGCGACCCGCGTTGAAAAAAACCGAAAACTGAGATCCAAAGCCCGAGCAAGCCCGCGCTCGAAGCGGAATTCCCAAATGGATGGGTCGGCGCTGTTCGGCAAAGGCGCGGCACTCGCGGAGAGCTGGAAGCCGTGAAAGCCCCGACGCGCTGACACGGATTGCGGCCTCGACGCCGCCGGGTGACCACTTGGTTTCAGTGGTTGTGGGCAGAGCCACGCCCTTGAGGCTGACACGAAATTGTTGGCGCAGTGAGGTTCGGATTTGGAATAAAGCGGCTTGGCAAGTGGGGAGAAGGCTTGGAGATTCTTTCAAATCTTGCGCGACATAGTCATGATTGAGCAAAAACAGCCGGAGCGGACCCGCAACGAGGTCCTCAAAGAAGCCATCCCCACGCTGGCCGGGACCATCGCCACGACGCTCGCCGACACGGCGGCGGATCATTTTACGCACGACGACTACGAGTTCCTCAAGTTCCACGGCGTTTACCAGCAGGACGACCGCGACCTGCGCAAGACGCAGAAGACGTGGATCATGATGGTGCGCAGTCGGATTCCGGGCGGGCTGATGACGGCGGCGCAGTGGCGGGTGTTTGACGATCTGGCGAGCCGTTACGGCAACAACACCCTCCGCATCACCACGCGCCAGACCATCCAGTTCCACGGTGTGCTCAAGGCCAACCTCCGCGCGGTGGTCAAGGGCATCAACGAATCGCTGCTCTCGACGCTGGCGGCGTGCGGCGACGTGAACCGCAACGTGGTGTGCTCGCCCACGCCCGCCCGGAGCAAGGCCCACGCAGCGGTGCAGGAAGATTGCCGTCGCGTCGCGCTGGCGCTCGCGCCAGCCGGTTGCATCCGGTGCGGTGCAGCGCAGGGCCGTTGAGCCATTGCGGCCCTCGCCCGGGGCCACGTGGTAGCCCTGGGGTGCGGCGGACCAGTGCAGAAAACTGACTCCACTGCGTTGCTCGAAATCGCCGTTGCGGAGCAGGTTGGTTCCGGCCCCACTGCTGACCACGCGTAACACGGGCGTGGCGGCAGCCAGTGTGCCTGCCATGGCACTGACCATCACCCAGCCCTGGACCAACGCGATCACTTTCATGGAGGCCGTTTAGTGTGGAGCTGCAGCTCCTGCCAGCCAAGTCTCGGAAGGGTGTGGGGTACCGGCGGTCCCGAGAGTCCGCAGGGACTGCGGAGTGGTGGTCGTGTCGCACGGCGTTTGTTCTTCGATGGGACGGGCTTTGGGGGTGGAGGAGAGGATCAAGGCGGGCTGCAGTCTCGCACACGGACAATCGTTGACATGGGCCCGAGGCTGGCGCGATCGGCTGGCCTTTTTTAGCATTGCGGGGTTGCGGGGGGAGGGGCGCGGTTTTTATTGGGCCGGCATTGCGGGACGGTCATGGAAACTAACTGGAAAACATCAGGCAGTCCGCACGAGAAAGCACTGCGCATCAATTTAGATGCGCGGTGGTACGGCACCTTTGCGGAGATCGGGGCGGGGCAGGAGGTGGTTCGCTGGTTTTTTCGGGTAGGCGGCGCTTCCGGCACGGTGGCCAAAACAATCTCCGCCTACGACATGGCGGTGAGCGATGCGTTGTACGGGCCGGCTGAGCGGTATGTTAGCCGTCAGCGGCTGCAGGCCATGCTGCAGTACGAGTTCGATCTGGTCGTCCAGCGACTGGATCGGATCTGGGGTGCGGAGAGGAACTTCTTTGCGTTTGCCGATACGGTGGCTACGCGGAGTTATTCCCGTCCGGAAGATGGACACGGTTGGATGGGCGTGCGGTTTCAACATGCACCCCGGCAACCGCCGTCGGATCTGGTGATTCACGTGCGGCTGCTGGACAAGGAACCGGTGCGACAACAGGAAGCACTGGGCATCTTGGGGGTCAATCTGTTGTTCGGGACGTTTTACCAGCGCGACCAACCGGATCGGCTCATCCATTCGTTGCTGGATTCCCTGACCTGGGAGCGGATCGAAGTGGATTTGATCCATTTTTCCGGGCCGGCCTTTCGCCACGTGGACAATCGTTTGATGGCGCTGCAGTTGGTGGAACAGGACCTTACGGAGGCGGCCATGTTCACCGCCGCGGGCGAACCGGTCCAGTGGGCCGAGGTCTTGTACAAGCGGCCGGTCTTGGTGCAGCGGGGGAGCTTTCGACCCTACACCAATGCGGCGCTGGACGTGCTGGAGCGGGCTTACGACCAGTTTGTGCGGGAGCCCGAACTGGCAGGGCAGGAACCGGTGGTGTTGCTGGAAATGACCTTGCGGCATTTGACCACCGGCGATGCCGTGGACCATCAGGATTTTCTCCAGCGTGCCGACATGTTGCGTGCGCTGGGCAAGCCGGTGCTGATTTCCAACTTTCGCCGGTTTCATCGGCTGGCGTGGTATCTGAGTCGTTATACGAACCGGCCCATCGGGTTGGCGCTGGGCGCCTCCAAGTTGTTCGAGATCTTTGACGAGAGCTTTTACAACAGCGCGGAGGGCGGGCTGCTGGGCGGTTTGGGTCAGTTGTTCAAAAATCCGGGACGATTGTATGTGTATCCCAGCCTGGAGGCCCGTTCCGGCCAGGTCCTTCGGGTGGAGAATTTCCCCATTGCTGCCCGGTTGCGGCATTTGTATGCGCATTTGTGTGAGAACCGGTACCTGGTGGGATTGACGCCCACGGATGAGGCCTTCGTGTCCATCCGGCGGGCGGAGGTGCTGGCCAAGATCCAACGGGGCGATCCGGACTGGGAAGCCTACGTGCCCCCGCCGGTAGCGGCGGTGATTCGGCGGGATCGACTGTTTGGCTATCGACCGCCCGCGGAGGATCCGGACCCGGCCGGCGCTGCGGAAAGGTCGTCGTAACGGGTGGACCGCGTTTGATCTGTCGCTTGGGGCTGTGAAAGAGATGCGGAGCTGGTTGGTTTGGGCGGAAGCGCGGCCGGTGACGCGGACGCGCATGGCGCTGGCACTCCTGGTGGCCCTGGCGGCGGATTTCGTGCAGGTCGGGCTGGGACCGCTCGGGTTTACCGGGTTGGACGATGTGTTGGACCTGGTGGTGGCGGGTGTGGAGATCGCCTTGCTTGGATTTCATCCATTTTTGCTTCCCACGTTTGTGCTGGAAGTTCTGCCGGTGGTGGAATTCATGCCGACCTGGACGGCTTGTGTGCTGGCGGTCATTTTGCGGCGCCCGCGAACCCCGCCGGTGCGGGAGGACTTGACCTCGGAACGTGCCTCAGCTGGACCGAAGAAGACCGGGCCGGTGATCGACATTTGAGCCGTCCTCAGAGACCGGGCTGGCTCGGGGCGGGTCGGAGTGTTTGCTCGGCGGGCGGAATCTCCCCCACGAAACCCTGCTGGCGGAGGGCCTCGAAAAGGACCACAGCTACGCAATTGGCCAGGTTCAGCGACCGCACATGGGCATGGAACATGGGCAGCCGAAGCCAGCAGGAGGGATACGCGGCCAGCAGGGCCCGCGGCAATCCGGCCGTTTCCCGGCCAAACACCAGATAATCCTCTGGCTGGTAGCGAACCTCTGTGTAAAGTCGGGGCCCGCCCGATTCGATGAACCACAACCGTGCCTGTGGCGGCAGGGCCCGGGCAAAGGTGGTCCAGTCCGGCCAGCGCTGCCACTGCAAATGCGCCCAGTAGTCCAGTCCAGCCCGGCGCAGGGCGGGCTCGTCGAGTCGGAACCCGAGCGGCTCGATCAGGTGCAGACGCGTGCACGTGGCGGCGCACAACCGGGCAATGTTGCCGGTGTTGGGCGGGATTTCCGGTTCCACCAGCACCACGTTCATTCCGAAGCCTCTTCGACCTCGGGCCCAGCCGGCGCCACGGGCACTGGCCGGCCCGATGGATAAAAGACCTTCCAAAGGATCAAACCGTGCGCGGGGGCAGTCATGCCGGCCATGCGCCGGTCTCCCGAGGCCAACATGCGTGGGATGTCGTCCGGATGATACTTGCCGAGGCCCACCTGGACCATCGTGCCGACCATGCCGCGGCACATCTTGTACAGGAAACCATCGGCTTCAATGATGCAGGTCAGCAGGTGACCCTGCCGGCGCCATTCGCAGCGGCGCACGGTGCGCCGGGTCGAGCGCCGGGGATAGCCGGGGTTGGCCGTGAAGGCCTGGAAATCGTGAGTGCCCACAAAGTGGGCGGCAGCAGCGCGCAGGGCGGTCCAATCCAACTTCCGCGGCACGTGCCACGCGGTGAACCGGAGCAGTGGGTTCATGACCGGGTGGTTCCAGACCTGATACCGGTATTGTTTACCGAGGGCACTGAACCGGGCGTGAAAGCCCGGAGGCGCGCGCTGGACGCTGAACACGCGGATGTCCACCGGCAAATGCGCGTTGAGTGCCAGGACCAGTTTGCGTGGTGGGATGCGAAATTCCGTGCGAGGCACATCCACATGCGCCACCAGCCCGAGGGCATGCACTCCGGTGTCGGTCCGACTGGAGCTATGCACACGAGGGCGGCTGGGGAAGAGGGCGGCCAGTGCGGCTTCCACCTTTTGCTGGACACCGGTGCCGATGGTTTGTACCTGCCAACCTTCATAACGCGTGCCGTCGTAGGCGATGATCAATTTGAGACGCACGCAGTCCTCGGGCGGCGACGCCGAAAGACCTGCCCGGGCAGTTGGGTCGGTCGAGCTCACGGTGCGCGGTCCAGATAACTCTGCAGCAGAATCGCCGCAGCGGAGCTGTCGGCGCGCAGGCGCCGTTGGCGTTCGGAGTAACCGGCTTGGCGGAGCATCCGGTGAGCCTGCACGGTGCTGAGGCGTTCGTCCCAAAGAACCAGGGGCACCGGCAACTGGGGTTCCAGCACAGCCACCCAGTCGCGCACGGCTGCTGCGGCCGGACCGTAGGTCCCGTCCATGTTCCGGGGTAAACCCACCACGATGCGTTCCACCCTGTGTTCCTGGATAAGCCGCTTCAGAGTCTCCACCAGCTCGGCCAACGGATGAGCGGGCAAAAACCCCAGGGGCCGGGCCAGCATCCCCAGCTCGTCACTGACTGCCACGCCGACCCGGCGTGTTCCATAATCTAGGGCCATCACACGCATCCCGACCAGCATGCCTGGTTGGCGTCCTTGGCGCCATGCTCGAAACGGACGGACTCGCAGAGGGGAAAGGATCAGCCCGGCGCGGCCTGGTTGTGGTCCCCTTGCGCAGCCAGCTCCGTGCGGGTCCAGGACCGGCGTTTCCAGATGGGCACGTCTTCCTTCAAGCGGTCCATGAACCGCGCCAACAACTCGAATGCTTCCCGGCGATGGGCAGCAAAGATGCGGACGATGATGGCGGCCTCGCCCACCGGCACCACCCCTAACCGATGCAGCACCTGTACACTCAGGCAGGGATGGCGGGGCTGCAGTTCGCTCAGCAGTCGTTCGATTTCACGCTCGGCCATCGGCTGGTAGGCTTCATATTCCAGGGCGGCGATGGTGCGTCCGTCCTCTTGATCACGGACGATGCCGACAAACTCCACGCGGGCCCCCACCGGACCCGAAGGACTGGAGAGTGTGGGCAGGCCTTCCAGCCGTTCGTGGGTCAAATGCACGTGGATCTGCATGGACCGGGTGACTCACCCTCCTGAAACGGGCGGGATGAGCGCCACTTCGTCGGAGGGCCCGAACCGCGTTTGGGGGCCCGCATAGCGGGCATTACAGGCCAAGCGCACTGTAGCCCGATACGGCTGCAAGCCGGGATACCGGCGCAGCAAGGCGGCCCACAACCCCTCCGCGTCCACCTCGCCGCAATCCAGTTCCGTGGCGGCACAGCCGGTCACATCTTTCAAGTGGGCGAAAAACAACACGCGCATGGGGCAACTCAGCCGCACCCCGCGGCAGGGGAGTCAGACGGTCATGATCTCCTTTTCCTTGTGAGCCAGGTGCTGGTCAATGCGGGCGATATAATCGTCGGTGAGCTTCTGGAGCTCCTTTTCGGCCTGCCGTTCCTCGTCTTCCGTGATGCCGCTGTCGTGTTTGTGTTTGCGCAATTCTTCCATGGCATCCCGGCGCACATGCCGAATGGCTACACGGGCGTCCTCGGCCATCTTGCGGACGATCCGCACAAACTCCTGACGCCGTTCCTGGCTCAGCTCGGGGAAAAAAAGCCGGACCGTTTTGCCCTGAATGGAGGGGGTCAATCCCAGATTGGCTTTTTGCAGGGCCTTTTCAATGGCGTGCACCAGACTGGCATCCCACGGCTGGATCACCAGCACCCGCGGCTCCGGCGTGGTGATGCCGGCCAGCTCCCGAATCCGCATTTGTCCTCCATAGGCCTCGACCATGATATTCTCGACCAGAGCCGGCGAGGCCTTGCCCGTGCGTACCCCGGCAAACTCACGCAAGACCACCTGTTCGGTCTTGGACATTTTTTCTTCGGCCTCCAGCAGGATCTCGTCGAGCGTCATAGCAACCGAAACGCTAACAAAATCCGGGCCGGCTGTATAGGGGCAAGCCATGGAAAAATCGGCCGCGGGGTCGGGCAGTGCCCAGGGGAAAGTCCAACCGCCAAGACTCCCTACCCCCTCGGCAGAGGCCATGGACCGGCTGGGGCGGAGTTGACAGCGTCCACACTGCATGCTGGCCCGCCACTGGAGGTGCGGCCTGCCCCATCGGCCGCGAGTGGGCGGCAACGGCGCGTTACCGAAGCGCGCCCACGTTGGTGCCAGCCGGTTCGAAACGAATGACCGTTTCCCCCGGGCGGGCATATCCGAGTCGTTCTCGCGCCAGGCGTTCGACGACCTTGGGATCCTCGCGCAATGCCTGAATGGCCGTGCTCATTTGGCGTGCTTGTTCCTCTTCGCGGTGGATTTCCTGGTCCAGACGCATCAGCTCCCGCCGCATTCGCTCGTTTTGGCGGATGACCGGCAAATACCATTGGGCAGCCAGGACCAATACCCCCATCACCACGGCAGCCACTAGCAGCCGCGTGGTCCAGCGGATCAAACCACCCCATACTCCCGGCCCGGAATTCACAAAGCCAATTAAACAGGGATGGTCCCGGCCGAAAAGCCCGAAAGCGCTTAAAACAGAAAACGCGAGGCCCCCCTGACCGCATAGCCCAACCTGCAGCACGTTCCGACGCCAAGACTCGGACTGACTGGTTCGGTTACGCTGGTAAATGGCGATCCTTCCGACGCGACGGGACCGCGCGGCTGTCGACAGCTCACCGGCCCCCTGGGCCGCGGCGTTTCCGGCCGAGGCGCGCCTCCGAGATCAGACCCGCGGCCTCAAGATCAAGACCGGCCGGCAGAGGGCCGTCCATACACCCCACCTATGTGCAAGCGGGCCTTCCTCGGGCCGCTGCAGCTTTCTTGCGTCAAGGCTCCGCCCCCAAAGGCAGGCCAGTGGGCGGGCACTCAGATCGTCAGAGCCCCGGGATTCTCGGCGCACGCGGTTCCGGTTAGGCCCAGGGAACGGTGCCTCAAGCCGGTCGGCGAGTGTAACGTTCCGCCACAAATTCCCAGTTCACCACGTTCCACCAGGCGCTCACATAGTCCGCCCGCCGGTTCTGGTACTTCAGATAGTAAGCGTGTTCCCAAACATCCAGACCTAGCAGCGGATGCGCTTGCTCGGCCAGCGGGGTGTCCTGATTCGGGGTGGTCATGATCCGCAGTTGACCGGCCTGCCACACCAGCCAGGCCCAGCCGCTGCCAAACACGCGCAGGGCCGCTGCCGTAAACTGGTCTTGGAATGCTCGAACGCTGCCAAAGGCCGACTCCAGCGCACGAGCCAGCTCACCTGCAGGGGCGCCACTACGCGGGGTCATCATCTGCCAGAACAACATATGATTGTAATGGCCGCCTCCATGGTTGCGCACCGTGGTGCGAACGGCCTCCGGCACAGTGTCCAGCCGGCTCAGCATGTCTTCCAAAGATCGTCCTGTGAGTGCCGGACTGGCCAGCACGGCCTTGTTCAGGTTGGCCACGTAACCGCCGTGATGGCGCTGGTGATGGATCTCCATGGTGCGCGCGTCAATGTGCGGTTCCAGCGCGTCCACGGGATACGGCAGCGGCGGCAGAGCAAAAGGTTCCGCTGGGGCCGGCCCAGGCTGCGAAGCAGTCCGGTGGACCGCGGCCAACCCGAGCACCGCCAGAGTGGTCTGTTTGAGGGCTTGGCGTCGTGTCAACATGCCGCATCATTAGATCCAATGCCGCTGTCGTGCAAGCCCCGCCGCTCTTCCTTTAGACCCGCCTGAGCTTTGGAATAGCGCAGTCCGAGCGGCAAAGCCGCAAAGCTCCGACATCCCATCGGCCGGAAAGGAGGAGATCGAGAAGTCCGATCCCGCAGCAAGTCGAACGAGCCGGTTTCGGGTCGCGGAACCTGCTCGCTGGGGGGCATGGGCTTCCTGCATTCCAGGCCCATTTCACGGCCGGTGGCAAGGCAGGTGCGGCGGCTTGGCTCTGCGGACGGGAGCCCTGCGGGGCGGATTTGCGATGCTTGAACAAATGCCGGCGCTTAGGAAAGCAAGCTCCGCCTCCTGCACGCCACTGAGGGCGCGGCCTGACGGACCGACCGCGCCGGCGGTGCTGGACGCCACAACGGCTCCTCCTTGCGCCAAATCAGCAGGGGCCCGCGCTCAGCACCGACAGGCCGCAGCACAGGAAGGTTCGGGCGCGCATCATGACGAAACTACGAGCCCGCAGGCCTCCAGTCTCCCGGTCAAGGGTTTGCCGCATGGTGCCACTACCGCCCTATTGCACCTGGCAAGTGGCCGGTGGCAGAGGCGACAGCTCGTGTTATCCACCCCGCGCCGGCAGGCGCACAGGAATCCCGGCAAGTTGCACCGATGCTTGGGCTGGTCCGAAAGCTTGGTCCGGAAGCTTCGATTGAATTGCGGTGTAGGATGGGACATCCTGAGCCGCTGTGAGGCAACGGAATATGGTTTGGTGGGCGGCGACCTTGGGACTGTGGGGGATGACTCTGGGTTGCGGCAAGGCGCCGGCGCCTCCGGCTGTCACGCCGGAGCTCGACCTCCACTATGGTCACCTGATGCATGCGCAGCCGCCCCTGCCCACGATCAAGCTGTGGCTGGGCAGTCAGGAGGTGGTGGCCGAAGTGGCTCGGCGTCCGGTGGAAATTGCCACCGGCATGATGTTCCGGGATCATCTGCCGGAAGGCCACGGCATGCTGTTCGTGTTTCCCACTGCGGACCGGCGCAGCTTCTGGATGCGGAACTGTCGGATACCGCTTTCTGCGGCGTACATCGACCCGGAAGGGATGATTTTGGAGGTGGTGGACCTGGAACCGATGGATGAGCGGCCGGTGCCCTCGCAGTCCGACCGAGTTCAATATGTCCTGGAGGTGCCGCGCAACTGGTTTCGGAAGCATGGACTTGGACCGGGTACACTGATTCGCACGGAGCGCGGTAGCTTGCGCGAAACGTTTTTCGTTTCTCGCTGAGTTGATTCCACCGTCGTTTCCCCTTTCGCCATGAAACTGGCCCTGGCTCAGCTCAATCCCACCATCGGCGACTTTACTGGCAACGTCAGACGCCTGTTGGGCGCGTACCGGGAAGCGGCTGCCAGGGGAGCCGACCTGGTGGTGGCACCGGAACTTTACCTGACGGGATATCCGCCGCGTGACTTGCTCTACGATCGGAGTTTCCTGGCGGCCAACCGGGCCGCACTGGCAGAGGTGACGGCGGCCACAGGTTCCACCGCGCTTTTGGTGGGATTTGTGGACGAGAGTGCTTCACGCCCGGGCCGAGGACTGGCCAATGCAGCTGCACTTTTGCATCAGGGCCGTGTGGTGGCCGTGCGGCACAAGACCTTGCTTCCCACGTACGACGTATTCGACGAGGATCGGTACTTCGATCCGGCCCCCGACAATGCGCCCGTCCCCTTCGGCGGTCATGCCCTGGGCATCACCATTTGCGAGGATATCTGGAACGACGAGGATTTCTGGCCGGAGCGGCGCTACCGGGCCAATCCCCCGGCGGCCCTGGCGGAAGCCGGGGCGGAAATCCTGTTCAACCTATCCGCCTCGCCCTGGTGGCTGGGCAAGACCCGGACTCGCTATGCCATGCTGCAAGCGCTGGCGCGCAAACTGCAACGGCCGGTGGTCTTCTGCAATCAAGTGGGGGGGAATGACGAGTTGATCTTTGACGGGCACAGCCTGGTCTTTGACGCCCAAGGCCGGCTGATCGCAGAAGGCCGCGCCTTCGAGGAAGACCTGGTCCAGGTGGATCTGGAGCAGGCCACTCCCTTGACGTTTCAAGAGGCGCCGGAGGAAGCTATGGTTTGGGCCGCACTGGTCCTGGGCACCCGCGATTACTTTCGCAAGTGCGGCTTTCAGCAGGCCGTGCTCGGGTTGAGCGGGGGGATCGACTCGGCCCTGACGGCGTGCATCGCCGCCGCAGCTCTGGGGCCGGACCACGTGCACGGGCTTTCGCTCCCCTCGCAATATTCCTCGCCCGGCAGCTTGCGGGACGCGCGCGAGCTGGCCCAACGACTGGGCATCCGGTATGACGTGCTGCCCATCCAGCCGGTGTTCGACGCCTGCCGAGCCCAACTGGCTCCCCTGTTTGCCGGACGGCCCGAGGACGTGACCGAGGAAAACCTGCAGGCACGCATCCGCGGTCTGCTGTTGATGGCGCTATCCAACAAGTTTGGTTCCCTCCTGCTGACCACGGGGAACAAGAGCGAGCTGGCGGTGGGTTATTGCACCCTCTACGGCGACATGAACGGCGGACTGGCCGTCATCAGCGACGTCCCCAAAACCATGGTGTACCGCTTGGCCCGATGGGTGAACCGCGACCGGGAGATCATCCCCGAAGCTTGCCTGACCAAGGCCCCCTCCGCCGAGCTCCGGCCCAACCAAACCGATCAGGACACCCTGCCGCCCTACGAAGTCCTGGACGCCATCCTCGAGGCGTTCATCGTGCAGGCTCGAACCTTCGACGAAATTGTGGCCGCGGGATTTGACCCTGCGACCGTAACACAGGTGCTGCACATGATCCAACGCAGCGAATACAAGCGGCGCCAGGCCCCCCCGGGGCTCAAAGTCACCACCAAGGCTTTCGGTATCGGCCGGCGTGTGCCGGTGGCACACCGGTTCGATCCCCTGGCCGCTGCTGGGCTCTGCGGAAGCTTGCCCACCGGGCAGGCTGCCATCTCCTCCGGCGGCCCTCGTTAACCGCTTCGCGATTTACGTGCCCATGGAGTACGAAGCTGTCATCGGCTTGGAAACCCACGTCCAGCTCAAAACCCGCTCGAAAATGTGGTGTGCCTGTCCCAACCAGTTTGGTGCACCTCCGAACACACTGGTTTGCCCGGTTTGCCTGGGCCTGCCGGGCGTGCTGCCGGTGCCCAACGAAGAAGCCATTCGGTTGACCCTTCTCACGGGTATGCTCCTGCATTGTGAACTGCCGCCGTACGCCAAGTTCGACCGCAAGAGCTATTTCTATCCCGACATGCCCAAGAACTACCAGATCACTCAGTACGACTGTCCCTCCACGCGCCATGGGTATGTCGATTTCGAGTTCGAGGGGCGTGTGGCCCGGGTGCGTATCGCCCGCGCGCATCTGGAAGAAGACGTGGGCAAAAGCTTCCACTTCGAACGCCACAGCGGCGTGGATTTCAATCGAGCCGGCGTGCCGCTGCTGGAGATCGTGTCAGAGCCGGACATCACCAGTGCGGACATGGCTTACGCCTATCTGACGGCGTTGAAAGAGATCCTAGTCCAGGGCGGAGTCAGCGATTGCGACATGGAAAAAGGGATGGTGCGCTGTGACGTCAACGTCAGCGTCCGGCCCCGGGGCAGCGACCGCCTCGGCGCCAAAATCGAAATCAAAAACATGAACAGCTTCTCCGGCGTGCGTCGTGCCCTCGATTACGAAATCCGCCGCCAAATTTCCGTCTTGCAAAGCGGCGGCGTGCTGGTCCAGTCCACGCGCCGCTGGGACGAGGCCACGGGGACCACGGAGGAAATGCGGTCGAAAGAGGAAGCTCACGATTACCGATATTTCCCCGACCCCGACCTGTTGCCGTTGGCGCCCGATCCCGCTTGGATCGAGTCCATCCGGACCTGTTGCATCGAGCTTCCTCTGGACCGCAAACATCGCCTGATGCGGCAGTACGGTCTGCCGGCTGCCGATGCCGAGGTTTTCAAGGCCGATCCCGATTTGGCGGCGTACTTCGAGCGCTTGGCTCCCCGCACTCGGCATCCGAAACTGGTGGCCAACTGGATCATTAACAATCTACGTGGCAAACTGGCAGAACTCCACGCCGAGCAGACAGCTGCGGCCCGTGCTGCCGATCCGGACGCTCCCGCTCCGCCCCCGCCGTCGCTCGAGACGCTCAAGTTCCCGCCTGAAGCCCTGCTGGAACTGATTCAGCTGGTGGAGAATCAAACCCTCAGCAGCAGCGCAGCCCAACAAGTGTTTGCCGAAATGTTTGCCACTGGCCAATCGCCGGCAGCCATCGTCGCGGACAAAGGCTTGGCCCAAGTAAGTGACACCGCCCAACTGGAAGAGTTGTGTGATCAAGTGCTGGCAGCACACCCGGGCCCGGCTCAGGACTATCGCAACGGCAAAGCCGCGGCCCTGAACTTCTTGAAGGGCCAAGTCATGAAACTCAGCAAAGGCAAGGCCAATCCCGTGCTGGTCGGTCAGATCCTCGAGCGGAAGCTGCGGAGCTGAAGTTCGGTAACCGCCGCCTCCCCACCTGGCCGCCACACCGTTCCGGACGACCGCCCGTGTCGGAAACCGCCCTGTCCGCCCGCGGCAGACCCACAACAGACCCACTTGCCCATGGGCTCCGCGGGGGCGGTCCGCCCAGCAAGCCAGCGGGGTAAAGCCGACGTAAATCGGTCCCCCGCCCCCACCCGCCGGCAGTGGGCAGTGTAGCCACAACAGGTCGGCTTGGGCCTGGCCGGCAGCCTGCAACCTGGTCGGCCGCGCGCCGCTAGGCCAGGCCGGTGTCGGTGGTGATCATCCACGGGACTGTTGGAGCTACCTCACCCTCTGCGGCTTCCCCGCCGGCCACACAGCACGTGTCCCGACTTCCGCTGCAGGGCTAGGCATAGCGCAGGCGGCCGGCGCCTGGGCGGAGGTCAGAACCCGTGCGCCTTGGGGCCTGCGCTCGCCGCGGAACCCATCCAGTGTGAACGGCGCCCGCCTGCGCGAAACCTGCCCGGAGGCCCAAAACCCGCCCACGAGGATTTTCATCCTCGGCACCGCCGGCGCCGGCTCTCCTTTCGGCCCCATCGGACCTTCTCAGCGTAGCGCGGTGCCAACGGCAAGCTTTTGGTGGATCCGTGACGCCGCGGGGCCGCCTTTGCCGGATCGCTTCGGACTGCCAAGGTTGTTACTTGGCCAGGTCCGAGCGTTGATACACCCGCACGTAGTCGATCTCGAAGCGTTGAGGGAAGATTGTATCATCGACCCCTTTTTGCCCGCCCCAGGCGCCGCCGATGGCCAGATTGAGAATCAGATATTGCGGTGCGTCGAATGGCCAGGAATCCACACCGGTGCCGTCGTTTTCCAAGGTGAAATACTTCCGATCGTTCACGAAGAAATCCAGCCGCTGCGGGGTCCACTCCACCGCATAGACGTGGAAGGTTTGCTCAGCGTCTGGGACCCGGATGCGGGAACCGCGACCGTTACCCCGGGTGTGATTGAATCCCCGGGTGTGAACATTGGCATGGATGACGCCGGGCTCGTGCCCCACGTACTCCATGATGTCGATTTCGCCGCAGGCGGGCCAACCGACCTGGCGGATATTGGTGCCCAGGGTCCAAATCGCGGGCCAGGTGCCCCGTCCGGAAGGGAGTTTGGCTCGGACTTCGATGCGGGCATAGGTCCAGGCTGCCCGCCCTTCGGTGGTCAGACTGGCCGAAGTATATTCAGCATATGGACGACGCTGTTGCCATCGGGATTCGGGAGCATCCGCCCGATAGCGCGGATTCGGATACCGTTCCTTGTGTGCCTCGATGATAAGGCGACCGTTTTCCACGCGGGCGTTGTTGGTCCGGGCCACCGTGTAATACTGGAGCTCCTGATTGCGAATGAACCCTTCCTCGTACGTCCACTTGGTCGCGTTGGGAAGACCGTCGCGATCAAATTCATCAGCCCAGACCAGTTTCCAACCGGCAGCCGAAATGGGAAAGACACCGGCTAGCACAAGCGACAGGGTCCATACGTTACGCATGCCACCACAAAAACACCGGTCACGCCCCCGGTAAAGCCTGATCCTCCTAGGTGGCCCCAACCCGATCGGTCCCGATCTGCCGCAAATCTTGGGCGGATGGACTCTCGGCGGTGGGCGCCCGGCCGAGGGGCTGACGGGTACGGGCGCGGGGGAAGCGGCCTTTCGGCTGGCGCAACGCCGGTTCCATCGGCCCGAACAATTCTGGACCCCGCACCAACGAAGAAGTGTGCTTTGGTCTTCCACGCTCTCTGGCGTACCCTCCTGGCAGACCCGTCCCTCCCCACAAACCGCTCGTAAACCCCGCGAACAACCGGGGTGCGCCTTCGCGTGCCCTGTTGTGCTGCCGGAATCCCTTGACAACTCGATGGCCCGGGCTATGATTATCTCCCAATGCTCCCTCTGGCGAGACAGCTCGAAGCGGAGGTGCTTGTCTGCGCGAACCCGCGCAGGCTTGCCCACACCGGCGAATTCCGCCGGCCTCCGCCGGGGCGTCTCCCTGATCAAACCCGACAACCCTGTGGCCGGGCACAGGCATTGCGTGGCCGGCCGACGTGACAACCAGAATCCAGCCATGAAAAACCTCCTCTGCAAGTTGGTTTTCGGAGCGATCCTTTCAATGGGGACCTCCCTTTGGTCGGCGAACATTGCCTGGATCAGTTTCCACCCCGCAGATAATTCGCCTTCGGCACCAGCCGCCGGCCTGGGATTCACCAACGCGCCTGATGCGCCCTATACTCAACTCCTGAGAAGCCAGGGACACACGGTCACCCGCGTGGTGACCTTCGACAATGCCACCGTCGAAAGCGTGGGCTTTTTGAACCAGTATGATCTGGTGATCATCAGCCGGTCGGTTCTGAGCGGTCATTACGAAACCGCCACGGAGAATGCCGCTTGGCACAGCCTGCGAGTGCCCGTGATGATCTTGGGAGGATACGTACTCCGCAACAACCGCCTGGGATTCACTACCGGTACCACCATTCCTGATACGGCGAGCTATGAACTGCGCTTGCGGGTGAACGATCCAACCCACCCTATTTTCTCGGGCATTGCGTTGGATGCTAACAACCTGACCGTCCAGCCCTATGCCACCATCGTGGAGTGGAACAGCGTCGTGCAACGCGGGATTTCGGTCAACACCGATCCCGTGGCCGGGGGCGGCCGGGTTCTTGCCGTGGTCGGGACGGAAGGGGACCCGGCTTACAATGGCATGATTATCGGGGAATGGGATGCCGGCGCTGTCATGGCCGGAGCGGGCAACGCCCGGCTTGGCGGGCCGCGC
>Ga0209809_1000564_pt1 | contig 33890 bp, 29 predicted proteins | sample YNPMSTMetaG_FD_186172 | JGI IMG/M metagenome (GOLD analysis project Ga0209809, IMG submission 186172) | Anoxygenic and chlorotrophic microbial mat microbial communities from Yellowstone National Park, USA - YNP MS-T MetaG (SPAdes) (version 2) ...
TTGAGGAGTTGAAGAAGTATGTCGAGCAGCAGGCAACGCCCAGATTGTGAGACTCAGGGGCATTGAACCCCTTCGTCTCACCGCCTATCCTCCAGCCCGCCAAGCTGCGCTGTGGCGGGAGTACCCCAGAGGTTCTGATGGACGCAAGCCAACCGCTCGCTTGAGAATACCCGCCTGGTGCTCTGGTACAGCTTTGGCTGCAACCATTTCCCCCGCACCGAAGACTGGCCGGTGATGCCGGTTAGCTACATCGGCTTTCTGCTCAAGCCGTTGGGCTTCTTCGAGTGCAACCCGGCCCTGGATGTGCCTCCTCCCCCCCCAAAGAGCAAAAGCTGCTGTAGCTCATAGCTGCAGGGCTTGCCAGTTGGGCTAATCTTCCCCTTCTAGGATGCGGGGCACCTTGAAGAACATGTCAGCGCGGTCGGGAGCGTTGGCCAGGATCCCTTCGATATTGGGGTAGGGCTCCACTTGGTCGGGGCGAGTGGGCAGCTCCGCATCCAGCACATGAAAGGTGGGCTCTACCCCTTCCGTATCCAGTTCTTTCAGTTGCTCCACGTAGGCCAAGATATCGGCCAGTTGCTCGGTAAACTGGATTTCCTCTTCTTCCGTAAGCTCCAGCCGCGCCAGGTGGGCAACATGTTGCACCTCTTCTCGTGTCAGCATCCTTCCTTTCCGCCAGCAGGTTTGACTTCTGGTCAATCTAGCTGAACTGGGGTACTTGGGGGAAGACTCAATACAGCTCCAGGTTGGCGCGTCCCGTGGTCTTGAGCCAGTTTTGCGCCTCGATGTAGTTGTTGGGGGCAATGCGAATGGCGCGGATCCAGTATTGAGCCGCCTCATCGAACAGGGCCTCTGCCGTCTCCTCATCCCCGGCCTGCAGGCTCTGCTCGCCCTTGTGGTGCAGCAAGACGGCAATGTTGTTTAGGGCAGAACAGAGGCGGGGGTTCAGCTCCAGGGCCTGGTGGTAGTACTCCAGGGCTTTGTCCAGTTCGCCATTGCTCTGGTAGATCAGGCCCATGTTGTAGAGGATGTAGCTGCGGTCTTCGTCGTCTTGCTCCAGGGCCAGGGCTTCTCGGTAGTTTTCTAGAGCCTCGGCATATTCTCCCTCGCTCTGGGCCGCCATGCCGTCCCGGTAGTAGGCAAAGGCCTTCTTCTGCTCAGGACTCACCCCCGGCATCAGCTTCAGGATCAGGTCAGCCATGACGGTGAAGGTTTTGTCGATGAAGTTGTCGTTCTTCATGCTGCGCGGCATGATTGACCCCCTTAGAGCGCAGGACAGGGTATCTCTTCTTTGGGTTGTAGCATGCCTATGGGATCCCGTGCGTGGCCTCAAGCCGGATGCTGGCCGGGGCGAGAAGAAGCTGAGGGGCGCTTGCGCAGGCGTACAGGATGCCACTGCACGGTTTCGCCAGGGGAGACCTCCACCTCACAGGCCGTGTCGATGAGCCGTTGCGCCTGGGCTTGAGGGGTGGGATAGCGGGCCAGATCTGCATCCACCAGATGGGGGTGCTCCTGCAACAGCCGCACAAGGAACTCCTGCAATTCCTCGGGGGTGAGAAATTGCTCTGGCAGGCCCGGGATCAGCAGCACGTAGTGGTTGGCAGCACGCAGCAGTTCTGGCTCCGGGTCTGCCATGGTTTCGGGTTGCTGTCTTTCTTCCCTCATAAACCAACGGGTTGCGGCTCTCTTGATATCCTGAACAAAGACTTTCTTGGTTCTCGTCCTCCCTCTTGTTGGCGTTTGAGATCGCTTTTCCTATGGCCAAGCCGCGCACGCTTTCTGGAATCCAGCCCTCCGGCGAGTTGCACCTGGGCAATTACTTGGGGGCCATTAAAAACTGGGTGGCCGAGCAGGAGCGCTACGAGAACTTCTTCTGCATTGTGGATCAACATGCCATTACTGTGCCCCAGGATCCCAAGCTGCTGAGGGAGCGCACCCGTTCTTTGTTTGCTCTCTACCTGGCCTGTGGCCTCAGCCTGGAGCACTGTGTGCTGTTTGTGCAGTCCCACGTGCCCGCCCACACGGAGCTGGCCTGGCTGTTCACCACCATCACCCCTATGAACTGGGCGGAGCGCATGATCCAGTACAAGGAAAAAAAAGAGAAGCAGGGAGAGGAAACGAGTGTTGGCCTGTTCAGCTACCCGATTTTGCAGGCAGCGGATATTCTCCTCTACCAGCCCAAGTATGTGCCGGTAGGGGAGGATCAGCGGCAGCACATCGAGCTGTGTCGGGACATTGCCCGCCGCTTTAACGACCGCTTTGGGGAGGTGTTTGTGATCCCAGAGGCGCTGATTCGCCCGCAGGGGGCGCGGATCATGAGCTTGACCGATGGCACCCGCAAAATGTCTAAGTCGGATCCCTCGGATTTCAGCCGCATTCACTTGCTAGACGACCCCGACACGATCCGCAAGAAGATCCAAAAATGCAAGACCGACTCGATTCGGGGCATTGCCTTCGACGACCCGGCACGCCCGGAGGCCCACAATTTGCTGACGATCTACATGCTCACCTCCGGCAAAAGCAAGGAGGAGGTGGCGGCTGAGTGCGCCGAGATGGGATGGGGACAGTTCAAGCCCCTCCTCGCCGACAGCATTATCGCCACCCTGGAGCCCATTCAAAAGCGCTACCGGGAGCTCTCGAGTGACCCCGACTACCTCCACGGGCTGATGCGGGAAAATGCCGCCAAGGCCCGTGCCGTGGCCGAGCAAACCCTCCAAAAAGCGCGGGATGCCATGGGGTTTCTGCCCCCCTAGGAGAAGGCTCCCTTAGTCGGGTCGGCCATCGCGGATCTCGACGGTGCTGAACTCCAGGCCCAGCTCCGAGAGGATCCCTGGCCAGGCCAGGCGCAGGCGCTCCTGCCACTCCTGCCGGTGGTTGATGACATACACGCAGACCAGGGTAATGCCCACTCCCACCCATTGCACCGGCGTCAGGGTCTCGCCCAGGAAGGTACTGCCGAAGAGGAGGGCAAAGATGGGGGTGAGAAACGTGAGGGAGCTGAATTCGGTGAGATTTTCCTGAGAGGCGAAGTAGAAGAAGAGGGCGTAGGCCACGGCGCTCCCCATCACCGAAGCGTAGAGCAGGCCCAGCCAGTGGGCGCCGCTCAGGTGCTGCCATTGCTCGCTTTCTGTTAGCGCCGAGAGCAGGATCAAGGGCAGGCTGCCCAATACCATGTGCCAGCCTGTCGCCAACACCGGATCCGCCACCTCCGCCACCTTCGGCATCATCACGGTGCCAATGGCCATCGACAGGGAAGCCAGCAACATCCAGACCACGCCGGCCCCCACCTGCAGGGATCCTTCCCCGCCGAGGCCGATAAGGCTGATACCGACCACGCCCAGCCCCAGACTCAGCCAGCCCAGGGATCCCATCCGCTCCCGGTAAAACCAGGTGGCCATCAGGGCCACCGCCAGCGGCTGCGAGTCGATCAGCACGGATCCCAGCCCGGCGCCGGTCTCTCTCAACCCTTGCGCCAAAAATCCCTGAAAACAGGTGCCGTCCACCAGGGCAAAGGCCAAGACCCACAGCCACCCCCGCAGCCCCTGGGGATGCCAGGGCTGAGAGGCCGCAGAGGCCCGCCCTTGCCAAAGCCGAAAGGCTAAAACCAGGATCCCGGCTGGCAACAGCCGCAGAATGGCCATGAAGAGAGGAGTGGTCTCGGAGAGGGCATCTCGCATGGCCACCATCGCCGAGCCCCACAGGAAAAAAGGGGCGATCATCAACAGGCGTTGCCAGATAGGCTGAGGAAACAGGCCAGATTGCGCCATAGGTGCTTCCAACTCGCAGACAGAAATCAACCCTATGTTAAGCGCTGCGGCAGTTCGGTTACAAATCTTAATTACTGATCAATGACTGATGGGTGATGGGCAGCATGGGATCCCTGGAGGGCTTTCTCAACCTGGATAAGCCGGCCGGGCTCACCTCCCACGACTGTGTGGCGGTGGTGCGGCGGGTCTTGCGCACCCGCCAGGTGGGGCATGGCGGCACTTTGGATCCGGCGGCAACGGGAGTTCTGCCCATTGCCGTGGGGCGGGCGACGCGCTTTTTGGCGTTTTTGTCGGGGGACAAGGTCTATCGGGCCACCTTTCGCTTTGGGCAGCGCAGCGACACCGACGATGCCGAGGGGCAGATCCAGGTGGGATCCCCTTGTCCGGAGCTGAGCCGCGAGCAGGTGGAGGAATGTCTGCGGGAGTTTGTCGGCGAGATCTGGCAGGTGCCGCCTCTTTACAGCGCCATCAAGCGGCAGGGGAAAAAGCTCTACGAGCTGGCCCGGGCCGGGGCAGAGGCGGCAGAACTGGGGCTGGAGCCGCGGAGAGTAGTGATTCGACACCTGCAGATCTTGGGCTGGCGCTCTGGCGAGTTCCCGGAAGTGGATCTGGAGATCGCCTGTGGCCCCGGCACCTACATCCGCGCCCTCGCCCGCGACGTGGGGGAGAAATTGGGCTGCGGAGGCTTGATGAGCCGCCTGCGACGGCTGCAAAGTGGCCCTTTTCGCAGCGAAGAGAGCCTGCCCCTGGAGCAGTGGCAGGGATCCGCCGATCCCGCTGCTGCCCTGTTGCCGATTGAGTGGGGATTTCGCAGTTGGAACTCAGTATTCTTATCTCCGGCTGAGGCGCAGCGCTGGCGACAAGGTCAGGCCATTCCTCTGGATCCGGCTCAGGCCACTGCCGAGACCCTGCGGGTCATGAGCGGAGAGGGAGAATTTTTGGGCTTGGGGCACAGCCAAGCAGGTCAGCTCAAGCCGCTGCGGGTGTTGCTGCCGGATCCCTAGAGCGTTGCAGAAAAGTTACATTTTCGTAACAACATCTGCCATTGGCTGAGGAGAAGGCGGGAAAGAACCCCCCGCATGCTAAACTTCTGGGGGCAAGCGGGGAGCTCGGAGCGCTGCCGGTGTTGGGCTCTGGCTCGATTTTCCAAGGTTGGCCTTTGGACGTTGCCGGCAAAATTCTCATCTCAAGCTACTTTTACATAGAGTTACAGGAAGGGAGTTGGGGATATGCGGGATGCCGTAACCACACTGATCAAAACCTATGACCTGGCCGGCCGCTACTTGGATCGGAATGCCATGGACGCGCTCAAGGCCTTTTACGATTCGGGTCTGCGGCGCATCCAGGCCGTGCAGGTGATTAACCTCAACTCGGTGGACATTGTCAAGACGGCTGCTGCGGCCATGTTTGCCCAGGTGCCGGATCTAATCCGTCCGGGCGGCAACGCCTATACCACCCGCCGCTACGCCACCTGTTTGCGGGATATGGACTACTTCCTGCGCTACGCTTCCTACGCCCTGGTGGCCGCTGATACCAGCATCTTGGACGAGCGCGTCCTGGCTGGTCTGCGGGAAACCTACAACTCCCTGGGGGTGCCGATTGCCCCGACAGTGATCGGGATCCAGAACATGAAGCAGCGCACCCTGGAGCTGCTCGGCTCCGACGAGGATTACAGCTTTGTGGCCGAGCCCTTCGATTACATGAGCGCTAAACTCAGCGAAACCGACATCTAACCTACTCGTCGGCGTAGGGATTGGCCGGCACCGGTATTGGCTCCACCTGATCGGCCAGGATCACCAACTGAGGCTGGCCATCCCGTTGCTCCACGGCCATCCGCCCTTCCAGACGCAGCCAACTGTCCGAAGCCAGTTCCTCCGAGCGGGGCCAGCGCACCGGCAAGCCGACCGGGTAGGCATCGGCAGCGCAGCAACTCACCAAAAAGCGAGCGATGACAAAGTGGTCAGGTTGCTCGTCAGGAACGACGAACCCCTGCACCTGCACCGGCTGGCCTTCATAGGTATAGGGATCCGGGTAGACATCCAGGGTGCGCACCCAGTCCAGCAGGGTGCGCTGGCGTGGATCAATCTTGGGACGAAAAGCCTGCGGCTGGCTGCGAGAGGCACCCAAATAGGGAGATACCCCCCGGTTGAGGGCCGTCTGGCTGGAGAGGGGACGGGGCTCGACCCAAAACCCCAGCAGCGCCGTCAGGATCAAGAGCGCCGCCCCCAGGCGCGACCCCAACAGGGAGACATGGCTTTCCGAGGGCGCGACTTTGGCCCCCCGCCACCGGCCAATCCCCAGGCCCAGCAGGCACAGGCCGGCCAGCAGAGCCACGTTTACATAGGCGGGGTTAATCAACAGCAGCAGGGTGCCCCGCCAGCGGTAGACGATGAGCAGGCTCCCCAGGAGCATCAGCCCAGCAGCATCCCAATAGGCTGGGTTACCCCAGCCGAGCCAGGAGCGCGATCCCAGGCCAGCTCTAGTTGCTTTTGACCGTGCCTTGCCGCCGAGAGAGCCAGAACCACCTGCGGGCATGGGCTACCGCTTGCCTCCACAACTCCGAAGCTTAGTTTAGGGCAAGGGATCCCTGGAGCGGTTCTCTTGGCTTATGCTACTAACCATTGTTCAGAGACCCCCTTGCCGGTGTATCCTCAGGAGCGCGGCGGCAATCGCGGGGCAGCAAGTCGAGCAAACCGAGCCTGAACACTTGAGAAGATGAAAGCCATCCTCATGAGCGTGCCGGGTGGGCCGGAGGTTTTGCAACTGCAGGAGGTGCCCGACCCGCAGATTCGCGGCGAGCGGGAGCTGCGTGTCCGCCTCAAGGCCGCCGGCGTCAACCCCATCGACACCAAGCTGCGGCGGCGAGGCACCTTCTACCCCGAGGAGATGCCGGCCATTTTGGGATGCGATGGCGCCGGCGTTGTAGAAGCCGTGGGATCTGGGGTCAGGCAGTTTCGGGTTGGGGACGAAGTTTACTTCTGCCACGGCGGCCTGGGCAGAGAGGCGGGGAACTACGCCGAGCTAATCGTGGTCGATGAGCGCTTCGTCGCTCCCAAGCCCAGAACCCTCAGCTTTGCCGAGGCTGCCGCCGCTCCCCTGGTGCTGATCACCGCCTGGGAAGCCCTCTACGACCGGGGACGGCTGCAGGCCGGCCAAAAGGTGCTCATCCACGCCGGGGCAGGGGGTGTTGGCCATGTGGCCGTCCAACTGGCCCGTCTGCGGGGATGCCAAGTGGCTACCACCGTGAGCACGCCGGAAAAGGCCGAGTTTGTCCGTTTGCTGGGGGCCAGCTTGCCCATCTTCTATCGCCAGACCGACTTTGTGCGGGCCGTTCTGGATTGGACGGAGGAGGAGGGAGTGGATCTTGCTCTCGATACCCTTGGCGGCCCAGTGCTGGAGCAGACCTTCCCTGCCGTGCGCGTGTACGGCGATCTCGTGACCCTGCTGGCGCCAGCTCCAGAGACCGATTGGCGGGTGGCCCGCGACCGCAACTTGCGAGTGAGCTTTGAGCTGATGCTCACCCCTATGCTGAAGAACCTCATCGTTGCTCGGCAAAACCAGGCGGAGATCCTCCGGCAGTGCGCCCGCCTCATCGACCAGGGCCAACTGCGCATCCGGCTCAGCCACACCTTTCCCCTGGCCGAAGCGGCTGCCGCTCACCGGCTGCTGGAACAGGGATCCGTTTTGGGCAAAATTGCCTTAACCATCTCCGACTAGGCATGCTGGAGGAGGCCCTGCCCAGATCCGAGTCTATGGCCGCTCCCCTCACCCCTCACCTGTTGGAGAACGAGAGCTTCTACGAGAATGCCCTCTGCTGGCTAGGGCGACCGCAGACGGCCTATCGGCTGCTGAGCGAGGCGGTTTTTCCGGCCATCTCCTCTTGGGTGCGGGGAGAGGTGGACAGCTACTCCTTCAATCACTGGCAGCCGGAGGACGTGCGCACCTTTCTCTACCCGGTGGTGGCTCTGGGAGACCAGGAGACCCTTGTTCTCGCCAGCGAGGCCCTGCTCCTCTGCGGCAGTGGCAACTACTACAACCCCTGTGACTTGGCCATTGTGGTCTTCGTGCAGCAGCCCCAAGAGCTGTTCAGCCAACTGATGCAGCGCATCCGCCGCGCCGAGGCCATCATCACCCGCGGGCCGGAGGTGCGCATGCTCTCTGAACAGGTGAGCCTGGCCAAGCGGGGGCGAGACTACATCAACACTAAGTATCTGGTCTGGCCCTACGCCCTCTCTGCTGCCGCTCAAGATACTTTGGTTAAACAGGGGATCAGCATTATCCGTCTTTCACCGCAAGCGGCCGCCCTGCCCTTGGGAGACTAAGCTGAGGGCAATTTGGAGGAAAATGGGGATCCCTGACTTTTCCGTCTCCATCTTTATGGCCGATGCCCACCTGCCGCCGCTAATCCAAGCGATGTTGGATCCGGGGTTTTACCCCCATCCGGTGCGGGAGCCGATTCAGCTCGTCCAAACCCACATTTCCTACATTTTCTTGACAGGGAACTACGCCTATAAGGTGAAGAAGCCTCTGGATTTTGGCTTTTTGAATTTCACCACCCTGGAGCGGCGACGCTACTTTTGTCAAGAAGAGCTGCGCCTGAACCAGCGCGGAGCGCCAGGGCTTTATCTACAGGTGTTGCCCATTGTGCAAGCCGAGGGCCGGTTTCAGCTTGACGGCAGTGGCGAGCCCGTGGAGTACACCCTCAAAATGCGGCAGTTTCCTCAAGAGCAACTCTTTAGCAACCTCCTCGAGCGGGGGGAGCTGACGCCACTCTTAATGGAGGAGCTAGGACGGGTGGTGGCGGCCTTTCACGCCCAGGCGGAGACCAACGACTACATCCGCAGCTTTGGCCGGCCAGAGCAGGTGCGGCAGGCTTTCGACGAGAATTACGCCCAAACCCAGCGCTACATTGGCGGCCCTCAGACGGCAGATCAATATCGGGAGACCCAAGCCTACACGGATCGCTTTTTTGCCGAGCGACAGGAGCTGTTTTACCAGAGAATTGAGCAAGACCGCATCCGCGAAGGCCACGGGGATCTGCATCTTGGCAACCTCTGTTGGTGGGAAGGCCAGATCTTGCTGTTTGATTGCATTGAGTTCAACGAGGCCTTCCGCTTTGTGGATACGATGTACGACGTATCCTATGCAGTGATGGATCTGGATGCCCGCCATCGCCCCGATCTGGGCAACGCCTATTTGAACAGCTATCTGGAAGAGACAGGCGATTGGGAAGGACTCAAGATCTTGCCCATTTACCTCAATCGCCAGGCCTACGTGCGGGCCAAGGTCACCTCTTTTTTGCTAGACGATCCTGCCGCCTCGGAAGCTGCCAAAGCCAATGCCTTCCACACTGCCGCCCGCTACTACCGACTGGCCTGGGAATACACGCTGCCCAAACAGGGGCAGTTGTTTCTGATGGCCGGCCTGTCGGGAGCGGGCAAAAGCACGGTGGCCCGCCACCTGGCCCGACAGCGAGGGGCCATCCACATCCGCTCCGACGCCGTGCGCAAGCATTTGGCTGGGATCCCTCTGCGGCAGCGAGGGGGGCCAGAGGTGTATACGCCCGAGATGACCGACAGGACTTATCGCCGCCTGGTGCAATTGGGAGTGGAGTTGGCCCGGGAAGGTTACAGCGTGATTCTGGACGCCAAGTTTGACCGGCAAGCGCTGCGGGGCATGGCAATTGAACAAGCCCAACGGTGCCGGATCCCGTTGTGCATCCTCTACTGCCACGCCCCTGAACCTGTCCTCCGCGAGCGGCTGCAACGGCGAACGCTCCCTGCTTCGAGCCTGGGTGAGCCGCTGAACCTCGCCGACATTGCCGATGCCACCGCCGATCTCCTTGCCCAGCAGCAGGCGCAGTGGCAGGATTTTTCCGAGGGGGAGCGGCGCTTGCTGCAGGTTTTGGATACCAGCCAAGATTGGCAAGCGCAACTGCAGCAGATCTAGGTCTCGACTCCAACTGACCAAGGTTACCGGCAAAGCGCATGCTGCCGTTTCCGGGTTAGAGGCTGACCGCAGCCCCTGCTGATCTCAGGCGGCGGTCAGGTGAAGAGTTTTTCTCTGGGAAGAGAGTTGGGCAAGAATCGAGGCGGTGCAGGAGGAGACCCCAGTGAGCGAGGTAACGGCTGAAGATTTACGCCTGATGTTTCTGTTTGAAGGCTTTTCCCCTGAGGTGCTCGAGCCGCTGGCCCGCCAGATGTTGCTGCGCTCCCACCCTGTTAACCAGGCCATCCTGCTACAGAACGACTGGGGCAACGCCGTCTATTTCATCCTGGAGGGTTGGGTCAAGATTCGCACTCACGATCTGGAGGGCCGGGAGGTTACCCTCACCATTCTTGGCCCAGGGGAGATCTTCGGGGAAATGGCCGCCTTGGACGAGGCGCCCCGTTCCAGCGATGTGATTGCCCTGACAGCCACCAAGGTCTGCTCTCTGTCGGCCCAGAACTTTCTGGCCCTTTTGGCTGCCGATGCGCAGGTTGCCATCCGCCTTGCCCAGCTCTTGTCGCGACGTTTACGGCAGATCAACCGTCGCCTGCAATTGCGGGAGGCCAGCAGCGTCGCTCGCGTCGCCGATATCCTGCTCTTCTTGGCGGAGTCCCGCGGGCGGGTCGGTTGCAAGGGGGTAGAAATTCCCAATTTGCCCCACCGGGAGCTGAGCAGCTTGAGTGGCCTGGCCCGGGAAACGGTTACCCGTGTCTTGTCTAAGCTGGAGCAGGAGGAGCTGATCCGCCGGGATCGGCAGCGGGACATCCTCTGCATCCCCCAGATGGATGCCCTGGAAAAGCTAATTGGCTAAAGCGAGGGTTGCCACCTGTTGCCAAAAGCCCTCTTGGCATTCTAAAATGATAGTCCCAGAGCCGGGATAGCTCAGTTGGTAGAGCAGAGGACTGAAAATCCTCGTGTCACCAGTTCGAGTCTGGTTCCTGGCATCTGCCAATAACAGGTCAAGATGGGCTCAGGGCTGCAACCTGAGCCTTTTTGTTGCCGGGAATTCCCAGTTCTTGCCTTTTGCGAAACCGCTTCTGCCGGCTCTATGGCAAAAATTAGTTCTCGCGGCGCACAGCGCTCTCGTGCCACCTGCCCAGTATCTTGTCCGACAAAGCGCTCAAGGCCACAAAGATCAGGATCCCTAGGCCGGTAACCAGCACCAAGGCGGCAAACATGCGAGGCACCTGCAAATTAAAGCTGGAGATCAAGATTTGGTAGGCGATCCCGGCCCGTTGCCCACCGGTGCCGGCGACAAACTCCGCCACCACGGCCCCGATCAAAGAAAGGCCGCCGCTAATGCGCAGACCTCCCAGGAAGTAGGGCAGGGCACTGGGCAGACGCAAGTAGATCAAGGTTTGCCAGCGATTGGCCTTGTACAGTTGAAACAGGTTGAGCAGGTTGTGATCGACACTGTTTAATCCCAGGGTGGTGTTGGAGATAATGGGGAAAAAGGCGACAATCCAAGCGCAAACCACCATCGCAGCAAAGGTGTTGTTGCGCAGCCAGATGATGATCAACGGCGCGATGGAAACGATGGGTGTTGTTTGCAAAATCACCGCATAGGGAAAGAGGCTGCGCTCAATCCATTTGCTCTGGGCAAACAAAATCGCCAGCAAAAGCCCCGAGACTGTGGCCAAAAGGAACGCCACCACCGTAATTTGTAGGGTGATCAAAAGGGAAGGGAAAAGGGATCCCCACTCCCGCACCAGGGTTTGCGCCACCAAAATCGGCCCCGGCAATAGATAGGGAGGCACCCCCGTCAGCCGCACGGCCACTTCCCAGCCCACCAGAAAAAGGATCCCGACGATCCCAGGGGCAATCACGTCCAGGTTGAACCACTTGCGCAGATCCAACCCTTGCCCAGAGGTCGGCGGCGCAGAGCCAGGTACCTTAGCCGCATCGGTGGGTTGGGGCCTGAGTTGTTCTTCCACCGCGCTGCTCAGCCGAGGCAGCTCCCCATCCAGCCAGAGCCCAAAGGGGCGCTCTGGCGCGCCAAGCAGGGATCCCAGCCAGCGAGACAGCCAATCGAGAAGGAAACTGAAAGGACTCAGCATAGGGTAGGGGGAATCAAGGGGCTCTAACACCGGGAATGCTGCCAAAGGGGGATCCCGTCAGCCCAGCCGTCCGGCGGAGAGGGGGCGCAGGCAGGGATCCCGCTCCGTGTCGTGCATGGCCTCCCGCAAACGGGTCGCGACCTCCCGGCAATAGTCGTTGTAAAGGGGCGAGGTGCGAAACTCTTCCGAGCGGGGGTAGGGCGCCTCAATGGGGATATCCGCCACCACCCGCCCTGGGCGGGCTGCCATCACCACCACGCGGTTGGACAGATAGACGGCCTCGTAAATGTTGTGGGTAACAAAAATCACCGTCCAGCGCTTCTCCTGCCACAACTCCAGCAGTTCGCCGTTCAGCTTGCTGCGGGTGATCTCATCCAAAGCACCAAAAGGCTCGTCCATCAGCAACACCTGCGGCTTGGTTACCAAGGCGCGGGCAATGGAAGCCCGCATGCGCATACCGCCGGACAGCTCGCGGGGAAAATGGCGCTCAAACCCCCGCAAGCCCACCAGGTGGAGGGCTTCCAAAACCTCTCGATCGGCTTTTGGCCGAGGCTCACCGGCCAACTTCAGGGGCAGGCGCACATTGTCCATCACCGTTGCCCAGGGCATGAGGGCCGGCTCCTGAAACACAAAGGCCAATTTGGGCTTCCCTTGGGAGGTGTTTTGCCCCCACTCGATAGAGCCGGTGGTTAGGTCACCTAACCCTGCGATCAGCCGCAGCACCGTGCTTTTCCCACAGCCAGAGGGCCCCACCAAGCTGACGAACTGCCCCTCCTGGATGGCCATGTTCATGTCTTGCAAAGCCACCGTGCCATTGGCATAGACCTTGCTGACATGGTTAAGGGTAATGACAGGGGCGGGCATGGCTCGCGGTTCCTAGAGCAGAGGGCAAAGGGATCCCTTCCCAATCCAGAAAGAGAAGGGCGCACATTACCATTAAAACAACACTATCTGTCGCCTCTGCTGCGGTAGGCACAGCTACACCCCCCGACCTGGTTTCCAGAGAGTTTCTCGGGCAAAACTTGCCAGTTGCCAACCCTGGCCCTCAACCCCGATCTGAGCGCCAAGCCGGTATGATAGTGCCGATCACCCCCTGGCCCCAGAATCTATGGGATCCCAATTTAAACGGGTTGCAGGCGCCGTTACCGCCCCGCGAGGGTTCCGCGCTGCTGGCGTGGCTGCTGGCCTCAAGCCCTCCGGCGCTGCCGATCTCGCCCTAATTGTTTCCGACTGCGAGGCGGTGGGGGCTGGCGTTTTCACCAGCAACCAGGTCAAGGCCGCCTGTGTTACCTACAACCAAGGGATCCTCGCCCAAGGGCAGCCGGTGCGGGCCATTCTCTGCAATGCCGGCCAAGCCAACGCCTGTACAGGAGAAGAGGGGGAGCGCAACAACGCCCAACTGGCCCTCTGGGTAGGAGAACGGCTGGGGATCCCGGCCCAACAGGTGCTCACTGCCTCGACAGGGGTGATCGGGCGGCAATTGGAAATGGCCAAAATCGAGGCGGCCCTGCCCCGCCTGATCGACAGCCTCTCGCCGACAGGAGGAGAGAGCGCCGCCCGCGCCATCCTCACCACCGACCTGGTGACCAAGAGTACAGCCCTGGAGGCCGAGATCGACGGCTACACCGTCAGGCTGGGAGGCATCGCCAAGGGATCCGGTATGATCCACCCCAACTTGGCGACGATGTTAGCTTTCCTAACCTGCGATGCAGCCGTGGATCCTCCCCTCTGGCAGCAGATCCTCAAAGAGGCGGTTGACCTCAGCTTTAACCAAATCACCGTGGACGGGGATACCAGCACCAACGACATGGTGCTGGCTCTGGCCAACGGCCAAAGTGGGATTCCCACCCTGCAAGCTGGCACGAGAGCTGCCCAAGCCCTCGCCGAGATGGTTGTCCAGGTTTGCATTCACCTGGCTAAGGCCATCGCCCGCGACGGCGAGGGAGCCACCAAGTTGTTGCAGATCCGGGTGCAGGGCGCCCCCGACGACAGGTCAGCTCGGCAGATAGCCCGTGTCATTGCCAGCTCTCCCCTGGTGAAGGCGGCAGTTTTTGGCAACGATCCCAACTGGGGCCGGGTGGCCGCCGCCGCCGGACGGGCTGGGATCCCCTTTGACAGCCGTCGCTTGGAGGTTCGCCTGGGGGATTTTCTGCTGCTGCAGGGGGGAATGCCTCTGGCTTTTGATCGCCAGGCGGCCTCTGAGTACCTAAAGAGAGGGGATCCCGTAACCTTTACGGTAGACCTCCACCAGGGATCTGGCCAGGGCGTTGCCTGGGGCTGTGACCTCAGCTACGACTACGTGCGCATCAACGCCGAGTACACCACCTAGACAGCCCGCGGCAGCCAGGAGCCCTAGAAGCTGAGGCTCTCCCAGGAGACGTTGATGTCTTCCAGGAGCAGCGACTTGTTGTAGATCTGCAGGATGATCAGCAAGAAGATGCCGAACAGCACCATAAAGACCGCCATCAAAGGCGTGGTGCCCCAGCCAGGGGCCACCTTGCCGTATTCCGAGTTGAGAGGACGCAGCAGATCGCCCAGTTTGGTACGAATCGCCATAGGTTCTCGCGATAGGTCAAAGAGAGGACAGGTTTGCCAACTTGGAGGTCAGCACGGCGGCAGATCCCAGCCAGACAACCTCCTTTTAAAATCACGCTAACAGAATCTGGTCACTCCCCTTTGCCGCCGGCAATGAATTGTAAACTTGTGTAATATGTAGGGAGATTCTCTCAGAACTGAAGAGCTAACCATGGAATCCACCCTTTCGCTGGTTGTGGCCATTGCGGCAATAACCATCTGCATCACCGCCTTTGCCATCTACACCGCCTTTGGCCCCCCTTCCAAAAACTTGCAGGATCCCTACGAGATGCACGAGGATTGAAGCCGGTTGTTGTGCGGTTCCGCTGCATGCCTGTTCGGTTGCCCTCCCGTCTCTCCTTCCACAAATACCAGGGGCTGGGGAACGACTTTATCTTGGTGGACAACCGCCACCAGCCGCAGCCCTGTCTGACGCCTGAGGAAGCCGTTGCCCTCTGCAACCGCCGCTTTGGCGTGGGGGCCGATGGGGTTATCTTTCTGCTGCCGGGGCAGGAGGGGGCCGACTTCAGCATGCGCCTGTTCAACAGCGACGGCTCGGAGGCGGAGATGTGCGGCAACGGCATCCGCTGTTTGGCCCGCTTTTTGCAGGATCTGGGGATCCCTGGCCAGGACGGCGCCTACCAGATCCACACCTTGGCGGGGCGGATCGTGCCGCAGGTGCGGCCCGATGGCTTGGTAACAGTGGACATGGGGATCCCTCGCCTCTTGGCCGGGCAGATCCCCACCACGCTGGCCAAACCAGAGGAAAAGGTGGTGCGGCAGCCCCTGCAGGTAGGCGGGCGGGAGTGGGCGGTGACGGCGGTGAGCATGGGCAACCCCCACTGTGTGGTCTTTTTGGAAGAAGGGGGATCCCTGGAAGAGCTGGACTTGGAAAGGGTGGGCCCCCTGTTTGAGCATCACCCGGCTTTTCCCGAGCGCACCAACACCGAATTTGCCCAGGTGCTCGGCCCAAATTACCTGCGGCTGCGGGTTTGGGAGCGGGGGGCAGGGGCGACGCTGGCCTGTGGGACGGGTGCCTGTGCTGTTTTGGTGGCTGCTGTTTTGGAGGAGCGCGCAGAATCGCAAGCTACAGTAGAACTGCCGGGAGGAAATCTGGAAATTCGCTGGGATCCGAGCACACAGCACGTGTGGATGACCGGCCCTGCCCTACACGTCTTCAGCGGCACCACTGCCGGTTGAGAACTAGGCTCCCAGACCCAACAGGAGGATGGCCAGGAGGCCGAGGATCCCATAGGCAACGCTCCAGCCCTGCCGCCAGATCAGCGCCACTGCCAGGCCCAATAAGACCAAGCCCAAGCCCAGGCCAAGGCGGAGAAATAGAGGGTGTACAAACTGGCTGAGGGAGCGTTTGAGCCAGGGGAAGATCACCCCCAAGGCGAAGGCCAGTCCTACGGGGATCCAATCGATCCAACCTGTCTGCTCCCAGCCCCCCAACAGGTAAAAGCCGCCCAGACAAAGGCCCAGGCAGAAAAACAGCACCCGCATGCCGGGATAGTCTTGTCGATAGTTGAAAGCAAGGCTTCGGAGCTCCTTGGGGTGGGCCAAGACCAATGGCTCTACAGCAAAGCTTTCGCTCCACTCCGGCGCTTCTTCAGTTTGTCCGCGGCACCAAAGGTAAACGTTGACCTTGCGCAACCCTTGCAGCAGAGAGGCTTCCACCGCACTGCGCACCACCTCCATCACCTGCAGGGTATCCACCACATCGCCCGGCAGCCGTTCCAGCAGCACGTTGAGAACAGGCCCCTTCAGCTCGGCTCGGCCAAACAGCCGCAAGTTGGCAAGCTTGTAATCGAGGATTTGGTTCAAGATTTTGAGCTGGCGGCGCATGGGATCCCGCGAACAGAGAGCCGTCGTTCGACCGGTTGACTTCAAGCTTCAACATGACCGGTATGACCAGTTTAATGGCTTGGGCCAGAGCAGCAGAAAAGAGGCGTTGCCGGTGTGAAAGGGAAGTGGGACTATCCCATGAGGGTGCGAATGCACTGACGAATGCTGAGGTTGGACTGGTCCAGGTTGGCGAACCCGCTCAAGAGGGTGCCTTGCTCGTCCAAAAGCAGCAAGGCGGCCTGGCGGCGAAAATCGATCCCCGGCAAGGCTTCGGCGGCCACCTCCTGCAGCTTCTGGATGGTGGATCCCTCGAAATCGACAGAGACATGGACAAAGGGAGAAACCAAGCGCGGATCTGTGGGCACGCTCTCGCGAATAACCTGCAAAACCAGGTTGCGCACCAGCAGCAGCCCTCTGCCATCAACCAGCACGATCTGGCGCAGGCGAGGGTTTTGCCCAAACTCGAGGGCCAAACTTTTGGAGAGGGCCTCCGATTGGGAGCGGGTTTGGCTGTTGGTCAAGATCAGCGCTTGAAGGCCGTCGTACCGACTTAAGTCGAGCTGATCCCCAGCAACGCTTTCCACCTTGAGGTCAAGAGATGTTTTGGGGTTGCCGTTGCTGGGGCAGTTGCCAGCTTGGGCGGGATCGAACGCACCTTGAGAAAGCAGGGCAAGGGTGGCAAACCCCAAAGCCACAAGTCTCTTTTGAACGCAAAGCCAGCAGCGGTTAGCCGGGGCACAGCAGCAGGACAGCACTCGGTTCATGGCGGGGAGCTCTGGAGCGGGCCGGCCAAATCTTAACCGATCTTCATCTTTGGTGCTCCAAAATGCCCTCTGGGCTTCTCATCCCCATTGGGTTGGTGCCCATAATGGAAGGCAGTTTCTGGTTTGCTGGCCATGACTCACGCCTCTTTGCTGGATGCCCTCAACCCTTCTCAGCGCCAAGCGGTGCAACACTTTTGTGGCCCGCTGCTGGTGGTGGCGGGGGCAGGTTCCGGCAAGACGCGCGCCCTCACCCACCGCATTGCCTACCTGGTTCGCCACTATCGGGTGGATCCAGGAGAAATTTTGGCCGTGACCTTCACCAACAAGGCCGCCCGTGAGATGAAAGAGCGCATTGAGCAGCTCTTTGCCGAACAAGAAGCTCAAGAACAATTTGGGATCCCCTTAGAGGAATTGGAGCCGGCCCAGGCAACGCGACTAAAATCTGCTGTTTACCACCGCTGGATTAAGCCTCTTTGGATTGGCACGTTCCACAGCTTATTTGCCCAGATCCTGCGCCTGGAGATCGAAAAATATCAGGATCCCAAGGGGCGAAAGTGGACTCGCAACTTCTCGATCTTCGATGAATCAGATGCCCAATCCCTGGTGAAGGAGATTGTAACCAAGCAACTGAACTTAGATGAGCGCAAGTTTGACCCAAGGTCGGTACGCTACGCCATTAGCAATGCCAAAAACCAAGGTTGGACTCCTGCCGACCTGGAGCGCAATCAGCCCAACTTCCGTGGCCGTACCATTGCCCAAGTTTACGAAATCTATGAAGACCAACTGGCAGCCAACAATGCTCTGGACTTTGATAACTTGATTTGGATACCAGTGCAGCTTTTTCGACAAAACGAGCAGGTGTTGGCTTACTGGCACCAACGATTTCGACACATTTTGGTGGATGAATACCAAGACACCAACCGCACTCAGTACGAGCTGATCCGGCTCCTGGCCACCAACGGCGAGACCCGCCGCTCCGAGTGGGACTGGACCAATCGCTCCCTCTTTGTGGTGGGCGATGCAGATCAAAGCATCTATCGCTTTCGGGGGGCCGATTTCACCATTTTGCTGGAGTTTCAAGAGACCTTTGGCGATGGCCTGCCGGACGACGATACCCGCACCCTGATCAAATTGGAAGAAAACTATCGCTCCACCGCCACGATTTTGCAGGCGGCTAACGTCCTGATTGAGAAAAACACCGAGCGCATCGATAAAATTCTCCGGCCAACTCGCCCCCCCGGCCATCCCATCGTTTGCTACCAGGCGGAGGACGAAATGGCCGAGGCCGAGTTTGTGGTCAATACCATCCGGCGATTACACAGCCAAAATCCCAACTCTTCCTGGGGAGATTTTGCCATTCTCTACCGCACCAATGCCCAATCTCGCCCTTTTGAAGAGGTTTTGCTGCGGTGGGGGATCCCTTACACGGTGGTGGGGGGGCTGCGATTTTACGATCGCAAAGAGATTAAGGATGTGCTGGCCTATTTGCGGGTTGTGCTCAACCCTGCCGATTCTTTTAGCCTGTTGCGCATTATCAATGTGCCGCGGCGGGGCATCGGCAAGTCCACTCTGGACAAGCTAAGCGAAGCGGCGGCTGCCTTAAATGTGCCCCTGTGGACTATCCTCAGCGACGAGGCCTCTGTTACCAACCTGCTGGGGCGTTCGGCCAAGCCGGTTCTCCAGTTTGCCCAGCTTATCCAGCATTGGCACAGACAGATGGCCCAGGTTTCGGCTGCCGCCCTTCTGGAGGGGCTGCTGCGGGATTGCGGCTATCTGGAAGATCTCAAGGCCCAGGGCACAGAAGAGGCCGAGGAAAGGATCGCCAACGTGATGGAACTCTACAATGCCGCCCGCCAATTTGAAGAAGAACAGGAGGATCCCAGCCTCGAGGCTTTCTTGAGCAATGTGTCTTTAGCTTCCGATTTGGACACCCTTCAGGAGGGAGCTGAGAAAGTTTCGCTAATGACGTTGCATGCTTCCAAAGGGCTGGAGTTCCCGGTGGTGTTTTTGGTGGGGTTGGAACAAGGCCTGTTTCCCAATTTTCGCGCTTTGGAGGATCCTGCCGCGCTGGAAGAAGAACGGCGCCTCTGCTACGTGGGCATCACCCGCGCCCGCGAGCAATTGTTTGTCTGCCACGCCAGCGAGCGGCGGCTCTACGGCAACCGCGAGCCCGCCATCCCTTCCCTATTTTTGAGTGAGCTGCCCCAAGAGCTGATCCAATGGGAAAAAGGCAGGGGGCTTTCGTTCTCCGCCGACAACACGGCTGCGGCCACGCCCAAAGCAAAGGCTGCTCGCCGCCAAGGCCGTTCCTCCCAGTGGGCCGTTGGGGATCGCCTGCAACATCCCCAATTCGGACAGGGGCAAATTACCCACGTGTTCGGCAGCGGCGAACGGATCACCCTGGCGGTGAGGTTTCCCGCCATCGGCCAGCAGAAAATCTTGGATCCCCGCATCGCGCCCATTCAAAAGCTCAGCTAGCTGGCTGGGCTCGAAACCGCTTTGGAGATGGATGGCGTAGCGGTATGGGTCTCATCCTTTTTTGTAGGTGCCTTGATCTCGCCCAGAACTTGCTTGGAATAAGGCGGCTTGGCAGGGATCCCTTTTGTCTTGACACTCCCACCTAGGGGATTCTTACGCAGTCCACAAAAGAACCCGTAACGGCGTTGTCAAAGCGCCTCTAGACAGTTCCTGAAGGCAAAGCCCCAAGGTTCTGCTGACTTTCTTAAGCACAGGTTGGCGGCAGCATTCGCATCAGCGTTGACCAACCACCCCTCTGCCGTTTGGTACAGGCCCCGCTTGACACGCTTTCCAGAAGGTCTCCACCCGTCGGGTTTTTCACCATAATTAGGTTCCATCTAGGAAGCTTGCCTGCGAGCTGTACGCCTCCTCTACCTCAATAAACTCCATCCATAATGCTGACATAATTGCGCAATACGCTCCTTTAACCGACCTGTTGGGACGAAAACAAAGTTTTGGTTAAAACCGCATTCTTGTTTTTGTTCTTTGTTCCAACCGAAGAGGATTCTCCCAATTGAGTGGTGCAAACAGAAGTCAATGACCTTGCGCGCAGCTTTGTGGATTGCATCCCGCATCCGCCGGTTTCCGTAGTTCGGTCAAGCTGCTGCAACCAAAACCCCTGCAGCTTGTGAGTCTTGAGCCTAGCCAGCTCCTTGTTGTGCCACTGGTTGAAGGACTTGACTTTGCGGCCATCAATGATGAAGCTATGTCCTAAGTTGCTAACGCACGTAAGCCAGTTGTTGACTCCGTGGTCAATTGCTAGAGCTTTTCTCGGATCCAGCGATTTGGGCTGGGCAGGCTTGGCATAGACCCACTCCAGCTACAGACTTACAGGTCTGTTGCGCGGCGGAAACATACATTGCGATGAAGTGCTTGTTTTGGGTTCTCGCCATCTCAGCGCAAAGCTCACCATAGCTTGCCCATCGCTTCGTTTTGAAATAGACTTGTCTCGCATAGTACAAAGCACAGTTGTACACCTTATTAGACTGTTGACATAAGTACTCTAATAGGGGGACTAGCTCCCTGTTCCTGACTCGAACCTGCTGACAGCCGCACTCCATCATTGTTGGCAAGCGGCATGGCAACCGCAGTCTGACATGGGCAAGCGATAATGCGAGAGGAAAGTCAACGGTACAATCGCCGCGGTCATGTTGTGGGCGGGCGGTTGTTCATCTTATTTTTTGGCCAAAGAGAAGGAAAGAGGTCTTGGTAGGAGAAGTCAGGAAGAGGTTGTTTGAGCTATGAAACTATATCAACGACCCCCATCATGGGTAAGCCACTAAAGTGGCTAGCGGGCTTTTCCGCCCCGCACTCAAGTGCGGGGCTACCAAACTATCCTTTTGTGTAGGAGAGCCGCTCTGGGCCCTTCCAGGTCTGGATCCTTGAGATCTCCTCAAGAGAAGAGCCCCCTTTGCAATTATTGCGAATTGTTACGAGACTGGCGTCATGCCCCCGGCAGGGATCCGGTTCTCTGGTAGAACGGGAAACAGGTGCTAGGGAAGAATGCCCATTCCCGGCCCACTTGCTTTTTTGCATTGCACGACGGAGAGCGACCGCATGTTTACTCTGGTTAAGCCCATCACCCGCCACGTGGCCCCTGACGAGCTAGGGGGGCGCCGACTGATGAAGGTGGTGTACGTGGTGTTGGAGCCGCAGTATCAGAGTGCTCTGACAGCAGCGGTGCAGCGCATCAACGCCCGCAACCCCAAGCTGGCGGTGGAGCTGTCTGGCTACTTGGTGGAGGAGCTGCGGGATCCCTCGGGGTATGAGGCTTTCCAGCGGGATCTGGAGACGGCCAATGTCTTTATTGGATCCCTGATCTTTATTGAGGACATCGCCCAGAAGGTGGTGCAGGCGGTAGAACCCCTGCGGGAGCGGTTGGATGCGGTGGTGGTGTTCCCCTCCATGCCGGAGGTGATGCGCCTGAATAAGCTGGGATCCTTTTCTATGGCGCAACTGGGCCAGTCCAAGAGCGCCATTGCCCAGTTCATGCGCAAGCGCCAGCAGGGATCCAACTTCCAGGAGGGGATGCTGAAGCTGTTGCAGACGCTGCCCAAGGTGCTGAAGTACCTGCCCTTTGACAAGGCCCAGGATGCCCGCAACTTCATGCTTAGCTTCCAGTACTGGCTGGGCGGATCCCGCGAGAACCTGGAGAACTTTTTGCTGATGCTGGCGGATCGCTACCTGCCGGGGATGCGGGATCAGGTCAAGTTTGCCGAGCCGGTCACCTATCTGGAAATGGGCATTTGGCACCCGCTGGCGCCGCAGATGTTTGCCAGCCTGGCGGAGTATTGGGATTGGTACAACGCCCGCGAGGATCTGCCAGAGGAGGTGAAGGATCCCTTGGCCCCCTGCGTGGGTCTGGTGCTGCAGCGCACCCACCTGGTGACGGGGGACGATGCCCACTACGTGGCCATGGTGCAGGAGCTGGAGTCGCGCGGGGCGCGGGTGGTGCCGGTGTTTGCCGGCGGCTTGGACTTTTCCAAGCCGGTGAACGAGTTTTTCTGGAACGAGCAGAAGACGGCGCCAATTGTGGATGTGGTGGTGTCGCTAACCGGGTTTGCCCTGGTGGGCGGGCCGGCGCGGCAGGATCACCCCAAAGCCGTGGAGGCGCTGCAACGGCTCAATCGTCCCTACATGGTGGCACTGCCCTTGGTGTTTCAATCGACAGAGGAATGGGCCAATAGCGACCTGGGGCTGCACCCGGTGCAGGTGGCGCTGCAAATTGCCATTCCCGAACTGGATGGGGCCATCGATCCCATCATCCTCTCAGGGCGGGACGCCGTCACCGGCAAGGCCCATGCCCTGCAGGATCGGATTGAGTTGATTGCGGCGCGGGCCATCAAGTGGGCCAATCTGCGGCGCAAGCCCAAGCTGGAGAAGAAGATCGCCATCACCGTTTTCAGCTTTCCGCCGGACAAGGGCAATGTGGGGACAGCGGCCTACCTGGATGTGTTTGCCTCCATCCACCGGGTGATGCAGGCGCTGGCCCACAACGGCTATGACCTGGGGCCAGAGCTGCCCAAAACGCCGCAGGAGCTGATGGAGTCCATCCTGCACGATCCCCAGGCCCAGTACGCCAGCCCGGAGCTGAACGTGGCGGCCAAGCTGTCGGTGCGGGAATATGAGGCCCTGACGCCCTATGTCAAAGCCATTGAGAAATACTGGGGGCCGGCGCCGGGGCACCTGAATACCGATGGGCAAAATCTGCTGATTTACGGCAAACACTTTGGCAACCTGTTCATCGGGGTGCAGCCCACCTTTGGCTACGAAGGGGATCCCATGCGGCTGCTCTTTTCGAGATCGGCCAGCCCCCACCACGGCTTTGCCGCCTACTACACCTACCTGGAAAAGGTTTGGAAGGCCGACGTGGTCATCCACTTTGGCACCCATGGCTCTTTGGAGTTCATGCCGGGCAAGCAGATCGGCATGTCGGGCGAGTGCTACCCGGACAATTTGATCGGATCCCTGCCCAACTTGTACTACTACGCCGCCAACAACCCCAGCGAGGCCACCATCGCCAAGCGGCGCGGCTATGCTTGCACCATCAGCTACCTGACGCCGCCGGCAGAAAACGCCGGCCTCTACAAGGGGCTGCAGGAGCTGCGGGAGTTGATCGGCTCTTACCAAAGCCTGCGGGAAGGAGGACGCGGCATTCAGATTGTCAATGCCATCTGCGACAAGGCGCGCCTGGTCAACCTGGACAAGGATGTGGAGCTGCCCCAGGTGGATGCGGCCCAGCTCACCCTGGAAGAGCGGGACACGGTGGTGGGCAAGCTCTACGCCAAGCTGATGGAGATCGAGTCGCGGCTGTTGCCCTGTGGCCTGCATGTGATCGGGGCGCCCCCCACGGCGGAGGAGGCCATCGCTACCCTGGTGAGCATCGCCAGCATCGACCGCCCGGAAGAAGGGATCCTCGGCCTGCCGCGCATCCTCGCCCAGAGCCTGGGCCGAGACATCGACGAGCTCTACCGCAACCGGGATCAAGGGCACCTGGCGGATACGGAGCTGCTGGATCGCATCAACAAGGCCTGCCACAAGGCGGTGGCGGCCCTGGTGCAGGAGCAAACCGACGCCCAGGGGCGGGTCTCGCGGGTGGCCAAGCTCAATTTCTTCAACATGGGGCGGCAGGCGCCCTGGCTGGTGGCCCTCAAGGAGGCGGGCTATCCGCAGGTGGAGGCGGAGCTGCTCAAGCCTTTGTTTGAGTTTTTGGAAGAGTGCCTCAAGCAAATCACGGCCGATTATGAGCTGGGATCCCTGCTTCGCGCTTTGGAAGGGGAGTACATCCTGCCGGGGCCGGGCGGGGATCCCATCCGCAACCCCGCTGTGTTGCCGACGGGGCGCAACATCCACGCCTTGGATCCCCAGTCTATCCCCACGGCAGCGGCCATTAAGTCGGCGGAGATGGTGGTGGAGCGGCTGCTGGCCCGCGAGCTGAGCGCCAACGGCGGCAGGTACCCGGAAACCATCTCGGTGGTGCTCTGGGGCACGGACAACATCAAGACCTACGGCGAGTCGCTGGCGCAGGTGCTGTGTTTGCTGGGGGTGCGTCCCCAGCCGGATGCCCTGGGGCGGGTGAACAAGGTGGAGCTGATCCCCTTGGAGGAGCTGGGGCGGCCCCGCATTGACGTGGTGGTCAACTGCTCCGGCGTGTTCCGGGATCTCTTTGTCAACCAAATGGCCCTCCTCGACCGGGCGGTAAAGCTGGCGGCCCTGGCCGATGAGCCGCTGGAGCTGAACTATGTGCGCAAGCACGCTCTGCAGCAGGCCAAGGAGCTGGGGCTGACGCTGGAGCAGGCGGCAACGCGGGTCTTTTCCAACGCTTCTGGCTCCTACTCGGCCAACATCAACCTGGCGGTGGAAAACAGCTCCTGGGAGGACGAGAGCGAGCTGCGGGAGATGTACCTCTCGCGTAAGTCCTTTGCCTTCGGATCCAATCTGCCCAACCAGCAGATGCGGCAGCTGTTTGAGGCCAGCCTGAAGACGGTGGACGTGACCTTCCAGAATCTGGATTCGTCGGAGATCAGCCTGACGGATGTCAGCCACTACTTCGATGCGGATCCCACCAAGCTGGTGCAGAGCCTGCGCCCGGACGGCAAGGCCCCCTCGGCCTACATGGCGGATACCACCACGCCCAGCGCCCAGATCCGCACCCTGAGCGAGACGATCCGCCTCGATGCTCGCACCAAGCTGCTCAACCCCAAGTGGTACGAGGGCATGCTCAAGCACGGCTACGAAGGGGTGCGGGAGATCGCCAAGCGGCTGGTGAATACCTCCGGCTGGTCGGCCACGGCGGGAGCGGTGGACAACTGGATCTACGAGGAAACCAACGAGACCTTCATCAAGGACGAGGCGATGCGGCAGCGCCTGATGAACCTCAACCCCCACTCCTTCCGGCGCATCGTCGGCACCCTGCTGGAGGTGCACGGGCGTGGCTACTGGCAGACTTCCCAGGCCAACATCGAGCGCCTGCAGGAGCTGTACCAAGAAGTGGAAGACCGGATCGAGGGGGTGGAGTAGATGCCAAAAGGGATCCCTGCCGATCGTTGCCGTTGCCACTGGAAGAGGGGTGAGGGAGTTCTACCCCAGCAACCCCGACCAGCGTAGGTAGGCCTCGATCAGGGGGGATCCCGCCAAGGCGGCCACGGCGCCGCCTAGAGCCAAGTAGGGGCCGAAGGGGATGGGTTTGCCCAGGCGGGCCCTTCCCCCGGCCATGGCCAGCAGGCTGCCCAGCAAACCAAGCCCAGAGCCCAAGATGAGGGCCACCAACACCCCTTGCCAGCCCAGCCACATGCCGATCAGGGCCAGCAGCTTACCATCTCCTCCGCCCATGGCCTCCCGCCGCAAAACCCAACGGGCGACAAAGCCAATGCCTTCCAACAGCCAGATGCCCAGCACGGCGCCCGCGATCCCGGCCACCAGTGACCAGCCCATGGCGGCCAGGGATCCCGACCCTTCCAGCCAGGGCAGCGCCAGGCGGGCCAGCAGCCCCGCCAGCAGGCCGGAGCGGGTGAGCGACTCCGGCAGCCAAAACGTATCCAGGTCAACCAGGGCCAGCGCCAGCAGCCAGCCCAACAAGACACAGGTGAGGAGCCCGCGGGGAGAAAATCCCAAGATGGCGATGCTGAGGCCGAACAGCCCCATGGTCAAGGCTTCAACGGCAGGGTAGCGCCAGCTAATCTGCGCCCCGCAGTGGCGGCAGCGGCCCCGCAGCAGGAACCAGCCCAGAATGGGGATGTTCTCCATCGGGCCCAGGGGCGTCTTGCAGTGGGGACAATGGGAGCCGGGATGGAGCAGAGAAAGACCTTGCGGCAGGCGATAGACCACCACATTGAGAAAGCTGCCCACACAGGCCCCCAGCACCAACACCAGCACCCAGACCAACAGGCGCAGCTCCCAGGTGCTGGCAAGGAAGTCCACCATCGCAGCCGTCCACAGGGAGAAAAAGAGGCTTGCTCTGCTATCGTAGGCGCCTAGGCTCGGCTTGGGCAGAAGGGCCTCAGCGGAGCGGCTCCAACTGCTGCAGCGGAATGAAAGTTTCTTGGGGCAGCAGGATGGGAAACTCAGAAAAGATCAGATCCCCTCGCAGGGTACGGCGATGGATGACCACGCCCCGCGGCGGCTGCTCCAGCACCTCCGGTCGATACTGCAAATGGTATTGATAGATCTGGCGAGCTGCTTGCAGCAAAGCGCTGTCCATGTGCGGTTTCCCCACCTCGCAAAGCCCACTATCACCCTAACGACCCTGCCAAGATTCTCTGGGATCCCTAACGTTCTGTCCGCCCCTTTTGAGCATTTTTAGAAACGCTTAAGCTTCCTTAAGAGCGGCGGATCCCTTGAGCTAGACGCTCACTCCTTTGACCAGAGGCGGGCCGATCCGCCTCGCCTCTCGGTAGCTTAAACCCTAGGATATCGCCGTCAAGAGCCAGTGGGCCATCTTTCCCAATTCTTAAACTTGCAAGAGGAAGGATCTGGAGGGTGCGTTGCCCATCTGGCGGGAGCATGCGGCTGGTGGCGAGCGCCAGCCCTAGGCCGGATGCAGTTTGCCTCTGTCTTGCGGGGTCGGCAACCGGTCAAGGTTAAGACAACGCCATGGATCCCGCCTGAGCGCGAGAGTACAGTGGGGGCAAAAGCGCTGAAGAGGGATGGAGAGAACCTATCTGCTGGGGCTGGGCTGGATCCTGGGCCTGTTGCTGCGGGCCTGGCCGGCGGCGAGCGGCTGGGGCTGGGGGATCCCGCTGGCTTTGGGATTGGCGGGATCGCTGCTGTACCGGCGACGACCGCGCTTGGCCCGCACCTGGCTGGCGATGGGGCTGGTGGGGTGTCTGGCCTGGGCCTACCTGGGCTGGCGGCAGCCGGTTCCCGGCCCGACGGATATCAGCCTTCTGGCCCCGCAGCGGCAGATGAGCCTGGTGGGCACCGTTCTTTCGGAGCCCCGCCCCACCCGCAGCGAGCGGCGGCAATTTTGGCTGGAGGCGGAGCAGGTGCTGGAGGCCAACCAAACGGCCCGCCAGGTAAGCGGCAAGCTCTACGTCACTGCCAGCCCTGAGGCTCTCCCAAGCCAGGATCTCCATCCCAACCAGCGGGTGCGCCTGACGGGATCCCTCTACCTTCCCAGTCTCGCCTTAAACCTGGGCAGCTTTGACTTTCAGGCCTATCTGCAGCGGCAGGGGGCTTTTGCCGGCTTCATCGCCCGCGAGGTGATCCCCCAGCCGGGGGGAAGGGGCTGGGGAGGTTGGGTGCTGCGGCGGCGGGTGCGGGAGGCGTTCATTGCCGGGCTGGGGGAGCGGCAGGGGAACCTCTTGGCTTCCTTGGTGCTGGGATCCCGGGCTGCCCAGTTGGATTTTGATTTGCAGGATGCCTTTCGAGAAGTTGGCCTGGCCCATGCGCTAGCGGCCTCTGGGTTTCACGTGTCGCTGCTGGTGGGGGTGGTGTTTGTCCTAACGCGGCGGCTGGCGGTACGCCTGCAGCAGGGGATCCTCCTGGCGGTCTTGGGGATTTACCTGGCCTTGACGGGCTTTACCCCTTCGGTGCTGCGGGCGGCGGTGATGGGGGCAGCGGCCATGCTGGTGTTGACGGAGCCAAGACTGGAAGGAAAAGTTAGGCTTAACCCCCTGGGGACGCTGCTGGTGGCGGCGGTTTTGCTGTTGATCTACCAGCCGCTGTGGATTACCGATCTGGGGTTTCAGCTCAGCTTTGCCGCCACCCTGGGCCTGCTGGTGGGGGCAGGGCCGATTGGATCCCGGCTGGACTTTTTGCCGCCGGCGGTGGCCACGGCTCTGGCCGTTCCGCTGGCCGCCCAGATCTGGACGCTGCCGCTGCAGGTGGCCATCTTTGGCCGCATCCCCACCTACTCGCTGCTGGCCAACCCGCTGCTGCTGCTTCTCTTGGTGCCCCTGCTGGTGGCGGGGTTTGGGGTGGCTTTTGTGGCCTTGCTCTGGCCGGGGCTGGGATCCCTGCTGGCCCGGCCCTTGACGTTTTTGATCACGCCTTTGATCAACTGGGTGGGCTGGATGGCCAGCTGGCCCCTGAGCTCCTACTACACCGGCAGGGTCTCGCTGCTCCAGTGTCTACTTCTCTACGGGGCGCTGGTGGCTTTGACCTTTTGGCCCCGCTGGCGGCGGGCTTTGCGCTGGCAGGGCACTGCTCTGATAATGGCCGCCATCCTCTTGGGGCCAAGGCTGTGGCCGGGGCCGCCGGTCGAGATCACCGCTTTGGCCAGTGGCCGCCTCCCCGTCCTGGCCATCCAAGCCGAAGGACGCCACCTCTTGCTCAACAGCGGCGATCCCCGCCTGGCCGAGCGCACCGTGTTGCCCTTTTTGCGGCAGCAGGGCCTGCGCCGTCTGGAGGGGGCGGTGGCCATGACCTCTGCCGGCTCGGCCAATGGGGGCTGGGAGATCCTGCTTTCAGCTTTCTCCATCGGGCAGTTCTGGGACGGGGGCGGCGTCAATGCCGCCTCGGACAGCTACCTGCGCTCTCTTAGCGCCGTGCAAGCTGCCGGGATCCCCTATCAAGTCTTGCGGCCTGCCGACCGGATCCCCTTCTCGGAGCGGCTGAAGCTGCAGGCCGTCCACACCAACCCCTTGGTGTTGACCTTGGAGGCCGAGGGATCCCGCTGGCTGCTCTTGGGATCCGCCGGCCCCCCTGTCCAGGCGGAGCTGACCGGATCCCCCTTGCTGCCGGCCCAGATCGACTGGCTGTGGTGGGATGGGGGATCGCTGATCCTGGACTTGCTGGAGCGCTTTCAGGTGCAGGCGGGCATCAGCTCCGGCCCTGTTGGCGAGGCAGTGACCACCTGGTTTCGGCAAAAGCAGCGGCCCCTCTACATTGCCGAGCGCGTTGGAGCAGTAACCTGGTCGCCCCGGGGCGTGCAAACCCTGCGGGCGCCACTGGACGGATAGGTGGCTTGGGGGAGAAGGGCTTAGGCGACAGCTCAAGGCTGGATCAAAAGTTACTGATACATTTACGCTGAACACTGCTGAACATCACTGTTCAACTATGCAGCGATAGCATTCTGTTTGTTTCCAAACAGAATGGCGGTATCCCGCAAAGCTTTGAGTAGAATACCCAAAGCGCAGTTTCCGTGTCGTCTTACTACCAATTTTCTGCTTTGCTTTGGCTACCATGTTGGCAGACTCGAAAGTAAACAGAAAGATCAACTGGTAGTAATCCGTACTGAACATATTATACATTATTTTCAGTATAGTTGAGCTTATTATTGACTAGAGTCATGCTCTCAAGCTAGCCTTCCCACTAAGCCCACGACAAACCAACAGGCAGGACTGGATGGCAGCCAAGAAAACCGACACCAAACGCCCAATCGAATCCTACGAGCACCGCGACAAAGAGCGTGTCAATAATCCACCTGTGGGGTTGGTGACGCCCCAGACTGACCCGGATGCCGGGCAAACGAAAAAGCGCTATGCCTACGATCCTCACCTCGACCCGCAACTGGTCTGGGCCGGCAAGGCCGAGCACACCTCGTTCGCGGTGCCGACGATCTCGCTCCATGTCCACGAGCGCATCGACCCCCGTACGATCATCGAGGCGGTGAAGAAGCGGAACGGCAGCGGCGGCGCGGAGCAACTCAGCCTTTTTGAAGAGGAACGCCGAGAGCCGCTGCGCCAGGCCGTCGAGTTCTACCAGCACAAACACGGCTGGACCAACCGCCTCATCGCTGGCGACTCGCTCCTGGTGATGAATTCGCTCCTGGAAAAAGAGGGCATGGCGGGCAAAGTGCAGATGATCTACCTCGACCCGCCCTACGGCATCAAATACGGCTCTAACTTCCAGCCCTTCGTCAACAAGCGCGACGTCAAGGACGGCAAAGACGAGGATTTAACCAGCGAGCCAGAGCAAATCCGCGCCTTCCGCGACACCTGGGAGCTAGGCATCCACTCCTACCTCACCTACCTGCGCGACCGGCTACTGCTGGCGCGAGAACTCCTCACCGAAAGCGGCAGCATCTTCGTGCAGATCGGCGACGAGAACGTCCATCTGGTACGCTGCTTGATGGATGAAGTGTTTGGGGCGGGGAATTTTGTGCGACTTATCACGTTCGCTAAAACCGGCAGCATGGTATCCAACGAGTTAGGCCGGACGAGTGATTATCTGAATCTGGTATGCCAGGGATAAAAAATATTTGAAATATCGCCAGTTGTATTCTGAAAAGCTGCCTGATGCCTTCTATAGTAATGTGGAGCTACCCGACGGTACCGTGCGAAAGATTACCCGGGCCGAGATGGTCGATCCGTCGCTGTTGCCAGCGGGAGCAAAGGTCTTCCAGCTCGTAAGCCTGGAGAGCTCGGGGCCGCCGGGCGAGGATACGCCGCTCCAATTTAAGGGAGAGACCTTCAGACCGAACAAGAACAGCCATTGGAAGCTGATCTACCCCGATGGCATGGAGGCGTTGAAACGCACGGGTCGCGTGACTAAGGATGGCAGCAAACTTCGATGGAAATATTATATCGACGATTATCCGCTCAAGGTCTTGTCTGAGGTCTGGGACGACACGGCCGGATTCAATCCTGAGCAACGATACGTGGTTGAAACGCGTACGAAGGTTGTAGAGCGCTGCCTCCTGATGACCACCGACCCGGGCGATTTGGTGTTTGACCCGACGTGTGTGCGGAAGGGGACGCGGGTGTGGTGTGTGAAGGACGGGGGACGCTCCCTCCCCGTTTACGAGGAGGGCTGGGGAGGGGCTGACAGAGGAGAAGCTAACCAGGAAGAGGCCAACTGTGGAGGGGCCACACTGCTTTCCGAGGATGGAGGAGGCAGCCCCCCTGTAGTCCCCCCGCATGCGGGAAGCAGCCCCCCTGTGGTCCCCCCGCATGGGGGGGGGACACTGCTCCCTCCCCGCTTGTGGGGAGGGCTGGGGTGGGGCTGAATGGGATAGGGCCATCCTGCGCCCCATCGAATCCATCCAGCCCGGCGACTGGGTTTTGGGGCATGACGGGCAACCGCATCGCGTCGTGCGCGTGATCCGCCGGCCGTACCGCGGCAAGATGATCGGCATCCGCCACGAAAAAACTGACGCGACGCTCTGGCTCTCTGCCGACCACAAGGTGCTCGCCAAACGCCGCCCGCGCTCACTGGGAGGGCATAACGACTGGTCGGGCATTCCCCGGGGGTTGCGCGGGCGAAGCAAAATGCTGCGGCGTGAAATGACCCCGCCGGAGCGTAAGCTGTGGACGGCGCTGCGCAACAACCAAACCGGTTTCGCCTTCCGACGCCAGCATCCCATCGGTCGGTATATAGCAGATTTTTACAGCCGCGACGCCCAACTTGTCGTCGAGGTGGACGGCGTGCTGGCCCACAGCAGCGAAGAGGCACTGGCTCACGATCAGGCCCGCGATGCCTATCTCCGCGAGCTGGGCTTGGAGGTGCTGCGCGTCCCGGCCAGGGAGGTGCTGTCCAATCTGGAGGGCGTTTACGAAACCATTCGACACGCCTGCCAACTTCAGCTCAGCGTCGAGAAGGCCGAATGGGTGGAAGCGCAGGACCTGGCTGTGGGGGATTGGGTCTTCTTTGGTCCGCAGCGGGTCGCCGTGCGCATCGCCGAACTCCACACGCAAGAAACCGAAGAGGAGTTGTATGACCTGGAGGTAGAAGACGCGCACTCTTTCATCACGGAGCTGTGCGTCGTGCACAATTGCGGCAGCGGCACCACCGCCTACGTTGCCGAGCAGTGGGGCCGGCGCTGGATCACCTGCGACACCTCACGCGTCGCGATCACAATCGCCCGCCAGCGGCTGATGACTGCGGTTTTCGACTACTACGAACTGGCGCACCCGCAGGAGGGCGTCGGCTCCGGCTTCAAGTACAAGACCGTGCCCCATGTCACGCTCAAGTCCATCGCCAATAACCCGGAGATCGACGGCATTTACGCGCGGCTCCATCCGGCAGTGGCAGCGGCCCTTGCTGAGCTGAACGCTGCGCTTCATGGCCAGCCGGTCAAATTCCAGGTCACCCAAGGCGGTCGGGCCGGCCAGTTCGTGGACTTCGCCGCACCCGATGAAGCAACCTTCACCATGCCCGCTGGCCAGGTGGTCAAGGTCAACGAGCTGGTGGAATGGGAAGTGCCCTTTACGTTTCCTGCCGACTGGCCGGAAAAAGCGCGCGAACCCTTCGAGCGTTTCCATCAAGCCCGCCGCACCCTCCAAAAGGAGATCGACGCCGCCATCGCCCGCCATGCGCCGCAGGAGACGCTCTACGACCAGCCCTTTGTGGACAGGAAGAAGGTGCGCGTCACCGGCCCCTTTACGGTTGAAGCGGTGCCGGCACCGGCGGTCAAGTCGGTGGACGAGATTTTGGAGGAGAAGCCGCAACCTGCCGATACGTCTATTACCCGCTCCGGCGAGACCCTGCGCCAGGCCGAATGGCGTGACGAACTGCTGCGCACCGGCATTCGCGGCAAGAACGGGCAATACATCCGCTTTGCCCGCCTAGAGCCCCTGCCCGGTTGCCGCTGGCTCCATGCCGAGGGGGAAACGCGGCCAAGCGACGAAGGGGCAAATACCGTGCGCGAGACGGCGCCAGCCTACGATCCCATGCGCGTGGTCGTCTCCTTCGGCCCGGAATATGGCCCGCTCGAGCAGCGGCAAGTTGAGCATGCCTGGCAAGAGGCGCGGATGCTCAGCCCACAGCCCAAACTGCTGATCTTCGCCGCCTTTCAATTTGACCCCGAAGCAGCAAAAGATATTGACGAGATGAAGCCAGAGCTGGCCGGCATGCAGTTCCTCAAAGTCCAAATGAACGCCGACCTACTCACCGACGACCTCAAAAAGAAGCGCGCCAGTAACGAATCCTTCTGGCTCATCGGGCAGCCGGATGTGGAGCTGCGCAAAGCCGAAGATGGCTGGTTTGTGGTTGAGGTACACGGTTTCGACTACTACAACACCAAGACCGGGGCCATCGAATCGGGCGGCAAGGACAAGATTGCCATGTGGATGCTCGATACCGACTACGACGGGCGCTGCCTCTACCCCCGTCAGGTCTTCTTCCCGATGGCGGGCGAGAAAGAAGGCTGGGCGAAGCTGGCGCGCAATCTCAAGGCCGAGATTGACGAGGACCTCATAAAAGCCTATAGCGGTACGGTGTCGTTGCCCTTCGCACCGGGCGAGCACAAGCGCATTGCCGTCAAGATCGTGGATGACCGGGGCATTGAGAGCCTGAAGGTAATGGAGTTGCCAATATGATCGATGATCAAACCTTGCAAGAGATCGTCCGGCGTATCGTGGCAGCGGCCCAGCCCAGCCGCGTACTCTTGTTTGGCTCCTATGGCCGCGGCGATGCCGACGCGGGTTCCGACCTAGACATCATGGTGATCAAACCAGAGGTGTCTGATCGGTACGCCGAAATGATTCGTTTGCACGAAGCGGTGGGCGATATGGGCCCAGGGTTGGATATCCTCGTTTATTCCGAGGCGGAATACCAGCGGCGCAGCCGTGTGCCAGGCACCGTGCTGTACTGGGCGCGCAAGCAGGGAAAAGACCTCTATGAAGCCGCATCTTGAGGAGGCTTGGCGGTTGTTGCGCCTAGCGGAGCGCGACATCAAAGCCTTCGAAGTCCTCAAAAAAGCGCCGGATGTTCATCTCTCCATTACAGCCTGTTAAGAGCTCAAGGGGTACAATAGCAGCACTTAGCAAACCAACTTCGGAAGGAGGATGGATTGATCAGTAGTAAAGAAGTCTTCACTATCTGCTCCATGCTATATTTCCCAATTCTGCAAAGCTGCCGAATAAAATGCTTCAACACCGACCACATCATCTCAATGGGATTCAACTCCGGCGCATACACAGGCAGGTATAGGATTCGTGCTCCTGTCCCCCTAATCAATTCCTCAACTTCCCGACTCTTGTGGATATTTAAAT
>Ga0209809_1000568_pt1 | contig 33652 bp, 34 predicted proteins | sample YNPMSTMetaG_FD_186172 | JGI IMG/M metagenome (GOLD analysis project Ga0209809, IMG submission 186172) | Anoxygenic and chlorotrophic microbial mat microbial communities from Yellowstone National Park, USA - YNP MS-T MetaG (SPAdes) (version 2) ...
AAAATTAGTTTTAGGGTTTTTTGATAAACAACAAGGTAAGCCATACAAAGAATTAGTAGAATTATTAAATGAAAAATTAAATAAATTTTATTAAAAAATATGCAAATATTAGGAATTATTATCCAAAATATTCAACAGAGAAATAATGAACTAATTTCTGAATTTAGAAATATCAGAGGGAATATTTCTATTCAAATTTTGCTTAATCCCTTGAATAGGCGAGGAGTAGATGTTGTTTTCGATATAATAAGGAACCCTCAATTTCAAGAAGAGAGAAAAAAGTTTCCTAAACCAGATGATATTGATGTGATAGTAGATTCTTTTGGTGGAGATGCAGATGCTGCTTATCATATAGCAAAACTCCTTCATCAAAATTTCAAAGGAGATATAAAATATATCGTTCCAAGATTCGCAAAAAGTGCTGCAACATTATTAGTTTGTGGTGGCGATAAAATAGTTATGGGTGAAACTTCAGAACTTGGGCCTTTAGATCCTCAAATTAGACAAGATGATGGTAGTTATATTTCTGCAAAGGCTGTGCAAGCAACGTTAGATTTGATAAAACAATATTTAGAAAAAGGAGGAAAAAATGGCTTAGAGCTAGCTACAATTTTAGCAAGTAGAATTAACCCTCTTGTAATGGGACAATATGAAAGCACCATAGATATAGCTAAAGAGTATCAGAAAGAGCTTCTTTTATTAAGAATGTTTGAATCTGAAAAAGAAGTAGAAAAAATTGTCAAAAAATTTTCAACCGGTTACACTCATCATTCAAGAGTTATAGACTGCAATGAAGCAAAAAATATATTCGGAGATGATAAAATCGAAATATTGGATTCTAATTCAAAAGAATGGAATTTAGTTTGGGAATTTTATATCAATAATCGAAATATTGGAGATCTATTGGGTGTTCTAAGGTACGTAGATAAAATGAATGAAAAAATGCTATAATAAAAATATGAAGAAAAAACGAACCTTTCAATTAAAAAAAGATATTAAAAAAATAAATGAAGTCTTTAAAATAAAAGGGAAAATTGATGTTGGGCAAAAAATTATAGGAGAAGTAGATACACTAAATAAAATAATTTCCGATACTCTTTATATTAAAGATAATGTTGCGGTGGATCTAAAAAATTTTTCTCTTATTAGTATTACTACTTCAAAAGATATTTTATAATTTTTAGCGACGGCTCGCACGCGAAGCGGGCAAAAGCGGGCGGGCAAAAAGGAAGGGGTTTTATTGGAGTTTTGAGAAGGTATTGCCCCGCCCTCGCTTCGCTCGGGCTCGCCAAAAACAACGATTTTATACGGATTTTAAATCAAAAAACAATTTTCATTCTAGAACTTGAAAGCTAGAGCTAATTAAATAGTCATGTTTTTACTTTGTAATCTGAAATTAACAGTATCTATAATCTTTGTGATTTTTCTTTAAAATTTGGAATATTTACGAATGTTTTAGTAAGAGTTGCGGTTTTAGTAGATGTTAAGGCTAAAATAAAGACATATAGGCAACATGGAAAAATCCATACATTTTTTATGATTTAATAACTTGCTTTTTAAAAATAAGCAGAGAAATGTTTTTTTGGTAAAATTTCTACCTTTGTTATAATAAAAATTTATTATTAAGAAATTAATGCAAATTTTATGAATAAAAAATTTTTATAAATAAAAAGCATGAAAAAATCGCCTAATTATAAAGTTGAAGTCTTAACTGGTATTAGACCCACAGCTGATTTGACAATTGCTAATTATTTAGGCGCCATCGCGCCTATTGTTGAGCTTCAAAAAAAAATGTCCACAATTGTTTTTGTTGCAGATCTCCATGCCATTACAGATAAAGAACCAAAAAATATTAAAGAGAATATTTATAAAGTTGTGGCAGACTATATTGCTTTAGGAATAGATTCTAAAAAAACTAAAATCTATTTGCAATCTGATATAGGATCCGAAATTTTAACATTAACTGCTTTTTTTTCAAGACTTGTTTCAGTTGCTGAGCTTTTAAGAGTGCCAACCTTAAAAGATAAAATAAAAAAGAACAAAGAACCAGAAACTGCTTCTGCTTTACTTCTTCTTTATCCTGTTATGATGGCAGCTGATATTTTGATAAATAAGGCTAAATATGTACCAGTAGGCGAAGATCAGCTTCCTCACATAGAAATGACAAGATTAATTGCTCGTAGATTTAATAAAAAATATAAAGAAGTTTTTCCAATTCCTCAAGCTTTACAAGTAGAATCTGTGCGTATTTTATCTTTAAAAGGAGAAGGTAAAATGAGCAAAACTAATCCTTCTGGTGCTATTTTTTTAACAGATGATAAAAAGACTGTTGTTAATAAAATTAAATCAGCCGAGACTGCTTTTGAAGGTTTGGTGAATGAAAAATTAAAAAGTTTGATTCTGATTGGCAAAGGGCTTGCAAAAACCAAATCAGATCAAGAAGAGATAGATTTTATTATCGAGGAGCACAAAAAAGGCAAAAGAGTTATGAAAGAGTTTAAAGAAATTTTAATTAAAATTGTACAAAACTTTTTAGATGAATTTCAGTCCAGAAGACGAGAGATTATAAAAGATCCTTATTATATATCTTCAGTTTTAAATGAAGGAGCTAAAATTGCAAAAAGAAACTCTTCTGACACACTAGATGAGGTTTTAAAAGCTATGGAATTTAGCTAAAATCTAATATGTTTTTATGTTAAGTAGAATTTCTGAGAAAAAATTTATGTTAAAATTATTGTAAAATGTTTAAAAGGCTTATTAAAGAGAAAACAAGATACAATCCTTTAGAATATGAAAATAAAATCTATAATTTTTGGATACCTTACTTTAAATACAAAAAAAGATCGGGTAAAAATTTTACTATTTTAATAGCTCCTCCTAATATTACTGGAAGTCTGCATATGGGTCATGCTTTAGAAAACATCATTTTAGATTTTTTAGCTCGCTATAAGAGTCTTTTAGGCTATGATGTTGTTTGGTTTCCGGGTATTGATCATGCAGGTATAGCTACACAAAATGTTGTTGAAAAAGAGTTAAAAAAACAAGGAACTAATAGGTTTGAGTTAGGGCGAGAGAAATTTATAGAAAAAATTTGGCAGTGGAAAGAAAAAAATGAAAATATAATTTTGGATCAGTTTAAAAAATTAGGACTTTATCTTGATTGGTCAAGAAAGAGATTTACTATGGACAAAAAATATGTTGAATGGGTTGAGGAAGCTTTTATTGTTTATCATAAAAAAGGCTTGGTTTATAGGGATTTAAGGCCAGTTAATTTTTGCCCAAAATGTAAAACTTCCCTTTCTGATCTGGAGCTTGAGTATAAACAAACAGAAGGTTTTTTATATTACATAAAATATCCTTTAAAATCAAACGGATTTTTAACTATTGCAACTACTAGACCAGAAACCATTTTAGGTGATGTGGCTTTAGCTATTAATCCCAAAGATTATAAAAATTTTGATTTAATAGGCAAAACAGTTCTTCTTCCTATTTTAAACAGAGAATTACCTATAATAGTTGATGCTAGGGTTGATCCAGATTTTGGGACAGGAATTTTAAAAATAACACCTGCACATTCTCTAGTTGATTATGAAATATCTCAAAGGCATCACTTACCTATGATTTCAGTTATAAACGAAGAAGGTTTTATGAATAAAGAAGCTAGAGAATTCGAAGGTCTAAGTTATTTACAAGCCAGAGAAGAGATATTAAAAAGACTTAAAGAATTGGATTTAATAGAGAAAATAGAGCCTTTAATCCATCAAGTACCTATTTGTGATAGATGTAAAACAGAAATTCAAGTTATACCCTCAAAAGAGTGGTTTTTAAAAATGGATTATTTATCTAATCTAGCTTATAAGGCAATAAGCAGTAAAGAGGTGGAAATATTTCCTCCTCGTTTTAAAAAACCTTATTTTGGGTGGTTAAAGAATATAAGAGATTGGTGTATTTCAAGAAAAATTTGGTGGGGCCAAACTATGCCGGTTTGGTATTGTAAAAATTGTTCTGATATTTACGAAATTTCTCGTAAAAAACCTTCTAAAATATGTAAAAATTGTAAGAAGAAAATTTGGATTAAAACAGACGAGGTTTTTGATACATGGTTTTCTTCTGCTTTATGGCCTTTTGCTATACTTTATTCTCATAAAGAAAAGAAATTTTATCCAGCGGATATTGTGGCTTCAGCTAGAGAGATTTTGCAGCTGTGGATAGCTAGAATGATTTTTTCTGGAAAATTTTTTACTAAAAAATACCCATTTAAAAAAGTTTTTATTCACCCAACTGTTTTAACCAAAGAAGGCAAAAGAATGTCTAAAAGTTTGGGAATCGGAGTAGATCCTTTAGATTTGATATCTAAATACGGTTCTGATTCTTTAAGATTTGGTATTTTATGGCAGATGTCTGCTAGACAAGATTTAAAGTTTGATGAGTCCCCTGTTTATCAGGGTCAGAAGTTTTTAAATAAAATATGGAATGCTTATAGGTTTTATTTCTTAAATTTAAATAATTTTAAGAAAAAAAGCAAATCAGACAAATTAAGTAGTTTTGATAAAAGAATTTTAAAATCTTTAAAAACTACTAAAAAATTTGTAGCAAAAAAAGCAGAATCATTTGAATTTGGGTTAGCTTTAAAAAAAGTTTATAAGTTTTTTTGGAATGAGCTTTGCGATATTTATTTGGAGTCTTGGAAAAAAAGTTCAAAAAACAATTTTAAGGTTTTTGAGAGAGTCATGTTTGAAACGCTTGTACTTTTGCATCCATTTGTACCACACATAACTCAATTAATTTATTTTTCTTTTGGCCGCAAAAAACCAATATTTTTTGAAAAGTGGGATTAGTTTTTGATTTGTTAATAATTTTTTTAATTTCTTTTATTTTGCCTTTAATTTGGTTTATTTATTTTAGTAGCAAAGATAAGCATCCTGAGCCGTTTTTATGGATTTTTATTGCCTTTTTTTTAGGAATGATGGCCGGAGTTGTGAGTTATTATACTGAAGGTTTTTTTTCTCAATTGGATATTTCAGAAAAATATCTCTACTTTTTAAATGCCTTTGTGGAAGAATTTTTTAAATTCCTTTTTGTTTTTCTAATAATATTTCCCAAAAAAGTTTTTGATGAACCTGTTGATGGGATGGTTTACATGATAGCTTCGGCATTTGGATTTGCTTTTTTAGAGAATTCTCTTTTTTTATTTTCCTCTTTTTCGTCAAATGCTTATTTTCTAAAAATAGACAAATACTCTTTAATTTTATTAATAGGTTTTTTTAGATTTTTAGGGGCAAATCTTTTACATATTTTATCATCTGCTTTAATAGGTTATGGCTATTCAATGGCTTTAAAAGTAAGGAGAGTTTTTCCTTTTTTAATTTCTTTTATTTCAGCCTGGATATTGCATTTTATTTTTAATTCGATTATAATTTTTAGTAGCCCAGGAAGTAGAATAAAGGATATACCTTTTTATTTTAATTTTATTTTTCTTATACCCATTTTATGGTTTGCTTCTTTGGTCGTGATTATAGAATTAAAAAAACTTATTTCCTTAAAAAATGACTGAAGACAAACAAGAAGGTACTTTAACAATCGATGTTTATTTTAAAGATGATGAACTGGTTATTATATCTCCTATAGCTGGAGCAAGTCTGGAAAATACTGAAGTTTTAGTTGAGGGAGATGTTTTGATAATTAAAGGAGAAAGAGTTCCTCCTGAAAACATAGATCCTTCTTTATATGAACACAAGGAATGCTTTTGGGGACCATTTTCTAGGACAATTGTTTTACCAAAAGATTTGGACGTCAGCCAAATAAGAGCTTACTATCATAATGGAATTTTGATGGTTAAGATTCCTAAAAAAGAAGATAAATCTGTTAGAAGAGTTGAGATTAGAACTGATTTTTGAGATGTAAGCGCTGGTAGCTCAGCGGTTAGAGCACCGACCTTATAAGTCGGGGGTCGAAGGTTCGAATCCTTCCCAGCGCACAAAATAAAAGTTTGATATTAAACTTAGATTTTCTTTTACTTTTATATAAAAAATGATCTATAAAGTTTTTCTATAAAAGGAACTGAATCTTTTAATTCTTTTAAAAATAAAGATAAATTATCCCTGATGGTTTTTTCGTCTACAAAAAATTCCTCTATAGGTATTTGTAAGCCTAAAGAGATATTTTTAGGAAAGAAAAAAATAAACTTTCTAAAATCGTTTTCAAATATTTCGAAAGCATAAAAGTTTTGCCAAGAATAAAATTTGTCATCAATATAAATACCATCTTGATTAATTAAAATATCCATTAATTTCGGTTCATAAAATTTTGGATGAAAAAAGAAAATAAGAGCAATAAAAGTTATTATTAAGAACCAAAAATCATGCGAAATTATTGCATAAAAAAAAGAAATGCCAATAATAATACCCCAAATTAGATGCCAAAGTAAATCTCCAAAAGGATGGTTTAAATGATTATAAGTTTTCCATCTTATCTGAAATGGATTAATTTTATTTGCCATTTTTTGTCTAGTTTTTTGTTTTATAATATAATTAAATTTAATTATATTATACTATACCTGTGTTTTTTAAATGAAAAGATATAATTTTAAGGAAATTGAAAAAAAGTGGCAAATAATTTGGGGTAGAAAATATAAAAGTTTATGGAAAGCGGTTGACTTCTCAAAAAAAACGAAAAAATATATTTTAGATATGTTCCCTTATCCTTCTGGAGAAGGTTTGCACGTGGGCCATGTTGAGGGTTATACAGCAACTGATATTTTATCAAGGTTTTATAGGATGAGGGGCTATAACGTTTTACATCCTATGGGCTGGGATGCTTTTGGTTTGCCAGCTGAAAATTATGCAATTAGAATGAAAAAAAATCCTAATGATTTTGTTCCTAAAAATATCTTAAGGTTTAAAAAACAAATGACCTCTTTAGGTTTAAGCTATGACTGGGATAGAGAAATTAATACAACTTCTCCTGATTATTACAAATGGACTCAATGGATATTTTTAAAAATGTATGAAAAGGGTTTAGTCTATCAGAAAGAAGCTCCGATTAATTTTTGTCCTTCTTGTAAAACCGGTTTAGCTGATGAAGAAGTAATAAACGGAAAATGTGAAAGATGCGGCTCAAGCACTCAAATTAAAAATTTAAACCAATGGCATCTTAGGATAACTCTTTATGCTGAAAGACTACTTAAAGATTTAGATCAAATAGATTGGCCAGAAAATATAAAGGAAATGCAAAGAAATTGGATCGGAAAAAGCGAGGGATATGAACTTTTGTTTCCTTTAGAAAATAAAAGCTTTAAAATCCCTGTTTTTACCACAAGGCTGGACACTGTTTATGGTGTGACTTTTGTAGTTCTATCTCCTTCAAATCCTTTGTCTTTAAAAATTGCCGATTCTGATTATCTTGTAAACGTAGAAAATTATATTCGTGAAAATATAGAAAAAGAGAAATGGGGAATTTATGAAAAAGAGGTTGATGGAGTTTTTACTGGTATTTATGTTTTACATCCTTTAACAGGCAAAAGAATCCCTGTTTGGGTAAGTGATTATGTTTTGTCTTCATATGGAACTGGAGCAATAATGGGGGTACCAGCGCATGATGAAAGAGATTATAAATTTGCAAAAAAATTTGATTTAGAAATATTAGAAGTTATCAAGCCTCTTGATAATAGTTCTTTATTTCCGTTTGAAGGTGAAGGTATTTTGATTAATTCTGGGGAGCATTCTGGACTTGAAAGTCAACAAGCCAGAGAGGTTTTGTCTAACTATTTAACTGAAAAAGGCTTGGGTAAAAAAGCCGTTTATTATAAATTAAGAGATTGGATTTTTTCAAGACAAAGATATTGGGGAGAGCCTATACCTTTAATTCACTGTAAAAATTGTGGAATTGTTCCTCTTAAAGAAAAAGATTTGCCATTAAAATTGCCTTATATTAAAAGTTATCAACCATCAGGTACTGGGGAATCTCCTTTAAAAAATATAAAAAATTGGGTTAAAACAAAGTGTCCAAGATGTCAACAAGAGGCTGAAAGAGAAACTCAAACTATGCCACAATGGGCTGGTTCTTGTTGGTATTATTTAAGATTTATAGATAATAAAAACAACAAGAAGTTTGCAGATTATAAAAAGCTAAAATATTGGCTTCCGGTTGATTTTTATGTAGGGGGTGCAGAACATGCTGTTTTGCATTTACTTTATGCTAGATTTTGGCATAAATTTCTTTACGATTTAAAACTAGTTCCTACTTCAGAACCATTTTATAAACTATTTAATCAAGGAATAATTCTTGGTCCCGATGGCCAAAAAATGTCTAAATCAAAAGGTAATGTAATTAATCCAGATGAAGTTATAAAAAAATATGGTGCTGACTCTTTGAGAATGTTTGAGATGTTTTTAGGACCTTTAGAAACAGAAAAGCCATGGTCAGATGAGGGGATTAGGGGGATTTTTAGGTTTTTAACTAGGGTTTGGAAACTTTATCAAAATCTAAAAAATGTTAAAAAATCAGAAGTTAAAGATAAAGAACTTGAATTAAGCTTAAATGATTTAATCTTTGAAGTTACAGACAAAATAGAAAAATTAAGATTTAATTTAGCAATTTCTAAGTTAATGGTTTTTGAAAATTTGCTAACTAAAAAAATTCAAAAAGAAGCAAATCTTTACCATAAAAAAATTTTCCTAGAATTCATAAAATTGTTATTTCCATTTGCTCCTCATATTTGTCAAGAAATTTGGCATGGTTTGGGTAAAAAAACATTCTTAGACAAAGAAAAATGGCCTGTTTTTAAAAAGATTGCTCAAAAAATTGATAGTTACCAATTTGTTGTTCAGGTAAATGGTAAAAAAAGAGGATTTATTGTTTTTAACAAAAGCGAACTATCAGAAAAAGAGGTAAAAGAAAAGATCAAAGAAACTCCTATTTATTCAAGATTTTTAAAAGGGAAGAAAATCTTAAAGATTGTTTTTGTTAAGGGAAAATTGGTTAATTTTGTGGTTGAATGATTATTTATAAAAATTTTAGTTTAAAAGAAAAAGGTAAATTAGCAGAAGAAATAGCAGTTAGTTTTTTAAGAAAGAAAGGTTTTATTATTTTAGAAAAAAACTGGTATTTTAAAAAAATCGGAGAAATAGATATAATTGCTTTAAAGGATAAGGTTTTAAATTTTGTTGAAGTTAAATCATTAATAGATGAAAAAAAATTTACTCCAGAACAACATTTTTCTTTTGATAAATTTCTAAAGATTACAAAATTGGCTCATTTTTATGCTAATCAATCAAAATATGAAAAGTGGATAATTTCTTTAATAGCTATAATTTTAGATAACTTCGAAGTAAGATACTATGAAAACTTACAATTTTAAAATTTGGAAATTTTTAACTATTTTGTTTTTTATTTTGAACATTTTTATTGGTTATAAATATTTTCTTGAACTTAAAAAAAATTATCCTTACAAGAAAGAATTAAAGATTCTCTCAAGTTTATCTTCTAAAAATATGGAAGAAATAAATCAATTAAAAAAACAATTAGTTTTAGAAAATTATTTTCTAAATGAAGAAAAAGAAAGGAAAGATAAATTAGGAGAAATACTTGAAGGAGAAAAAGTTATTTTGGTTTCTGATGAACTTTTAAAATCAATAAATCTACCTTTTGAAAAAAATTAAATCTTTATTTTTTCTTTTAAAATCAACCTTCTACAATCTTTGCAAACCATAAGTTTTTTATTGCCAATTTTTAGAGACTGAAGATTAGGTTTTTGAAAATAACTTTTTGTTGGATTATATTTTCCTCTTAGCTTTTTTCTTTTGCTGGCTTTTTCTTTTTGTTTACCACAGATTTGACACCTTTTCATTGCTTAATTGAATAATTTAATTTGACCATATTATTTGATTTTGTCTCGCTTTCTAAATTGGCTTTTGGCAAAATTTCTTTTATTTTGTTTTTAAGATCGTTGATTTTTTCTTCTTCTGTGTTAAGGGAAAATAAAATTTGGTTTGCTTCAAAGGCAACATTTTCTAAATTTTCAAGTTCTAATATCTTATTAAGGCTTAAGAAGTTTTCATAAGCCTTAAAATTTATTTTAGAAAGATTATTTTTAAAATTTAATAAATTATCTTGGTTTAATTGTGGATTTGCTTTTATATTTGAACTTAATTCGGTTATTTTTTTATTTAATTTATTTAATGAAAAAAAATAGCCTGCTGAAATGATAGATAAAAGAAGTAGAGTATAAATTATAGCAAAAGTAGTAATTCCTGGTAATCTATTTAAAAAATAAATAGTATAGTTTTTCAGTGGTGAAAAATCTATAACTTGTTTATCTGATAAAACATCATTAAAAACAAAATAACCACCTTCTAAAATCACGGATGTTGGGGAAATGGTAGGTTGGACTAATTGATTTTCTATTTCTGGTATCTGAATCGACTTTTCTTTTTCTTTGAGAAATAAAATTTTAGTTGATGATTTAATCTCTGATTTTAAGAAATTATAAATTCTTAAGATGACCAAATTGATATCTACTTTATCCTCTATATATTCTTCTAAAATAATTTTTTCTAATCTTAGGTTTTTAATTAACAAAACAACTAAAGTTGTACCCTCCAGAAAAAAAACTAAATATTCTTCATTAAAATCTAAAAAAGATTTAGATAAAAGATATTGATAGACAATTTCACAAGATGGAGAAATAAATATAGAGGAAGAAGCATATTTTTGAGTTACATAGCTTATTCTATCAATAATTTCTTTTGAGATTAAAAAGATATTAAAAGTGGAAACAGTCCCCATGGCCCGATATTTATCTTCCTTGTAAAATAAACTGTATTTTTCTATGGGTAAAGGAGAAGAACTTTTAAGGTGATTTAAAATAGCTTCTTTTATTGATTTTCCTTTTACTAAATTTATCTTTTGGAATAAAAGATTAGGAGTGTTGATAATAATTCCCGGTTCACTTATTATATGTTTTTGGAAAATTTTTTCTAATGCAGATTCTAAATTGGACATATAAATTAAACCCCTAGAATAAATTTCTGATTCTATTTTTTCGCTAGTTAAAACTTTAATCTTAGTAGTGGTTTTTAAGATTCTAAAAAAAGAAATATCTTGATTATTTATTTGGATAAGATCTATCTTTTTTTCTTTAAAAATGTCAAGTTTCATCCGTGTTATTTAATTCTCCATAACTCAATTTTTACAAACCTATCCTCTGGTTTAGCTAAATAATATTGGTCAAATCCTTTAATATTTTTTCTCATTATAATTAAATAATATGGATTAAGAATAAAGATATTTTTTTTCTTTTCTAATATTTTTTGTTCAATTTCTTCTGTTTTTTCGATCAAATCAATACCTGGCTCGACTGATAATTGTTGGAATTTTTTTTCCAAATCAATATCTTCAGTATTATTTATATTATAGCCGATTTTTGAGAAAAAAGATTCTAAAAGAGGTGGGTGTCCATAGTTAAATCCATATAATATAGCTTGATAATTTTTTTGCAAAATTGCTTCTTCTAGTTTTGTTGAGTCTAATATTTGGAAATTTAATTTTAGATTTTCTTTTAAGTATCTTGTTATTTCTGGATAAAAATAAGTTTCAGATGTTATTAAAGTAATTTTCTCTATACTGGTTGTTGGTGAGGCTTTTATAGATTTTAATTTTGGTTTTTGATCTTTTATATCAAAAGCTTTCCTTACTGTTGGAGAAAAAATTCCATCAGCAATTTCTGCATTGTTTTTAAAAACTGATTTTATTATCTGTTTTTTATCCAAAAGATTTTCTATATTTTCAATTTCTTGATCGGAAATTTTTTGGCTATTAAAGAATATCCCTATGACTCTTGGTAAAATTATTTTTTTTAGCTGGTAGTCAAAAAAAATATTTTTAGGAAGTTCAAAATAATTAATACCCGCTAAACCATCTATCTGTTTTAATATTAAAGCATCAAAGGCTGATTTTAAAGAGGGGAAGCTATAAAAGATTATTTTCTTAAAAAATGGTTTGGGGCTGTAGAATTCATTTCTTTTTAAGGTTAAAACATTTATCGAGCCCTCCTTTTTTACGCTTTCTAAAATAAAAGGCCCTGATCCTATTTTCAGATTTTCAATATCAAATTTATCAAATTCAAGGCCAGAGAATTTTTTTTGAGGGAAAATATTAAAATTATTTAAATTATAAAGAAAATAATTATCAGGGACCTGTAAGTTAAATTCTATTTTATTTTGATCTATTACATTTAAACTGATATTTTTAAAATTTAAATTATTTAAAGGAGATGAATATTTTTTAAAGATTTCAAAAGAAAAATATATATCATCTGAGGTAAGTGGTTCTCCATTGCTCCATTTTAAATTATTTTTGAGTTCAATATAGAGTTTAAGTTTATCATTTGAAAAAGAATAATTTTTTATAAATTTTGAAATTATTTTTCCATTATCAAATTCTATAAGCGTAGGATATATTATTTTTAAAATTGCTTTTTCTGTTTCATTATTTAAAGATAAAGGATTTGAAAAATAAAGAGGCTCATAAACTCCTTCTTTGTAAATTTGATTAAAGTTATAAGCTGTAAATAATTTTTTTTTAAAATCTAAAAAGACAATAATAATGCCTAAAACAAAAACAGCTAAAAGGACAAAATCAAACCATTTTTTTTCTTTAATTATTTTTCTTATTTTTAAGATAAGAATCTTAATTTTAGTCATTTAAAACCTTAGAATCTAATAATTTTTATCAAAGAGATAATAAGAAAGATTACAGTTAAAAACCAGGTTAAATAATGCAATTTTTTTTCTAGTCCTCTTTTTTTTAAGAAAAATTCAGTTTGACTACCGAATAAAACTCCCCCTTCTGTGCCTCTTTGCTGTATCAATATTAAAGCTATAATTATTATACCTAAAAATATTTGTGCAATGTCTTCTAACATTTTTAAATTTCATCTTAAATTATTGTAAAAAACGACCATTTAAGAGAAAGTGATCATTATCTAATTATAATCGAATTTAATAGTTTTAAAAATTAATTATCTAAGATAAGGCAACAAATCTTTCCCCATAAATTCCTGAGGTATTTTGATGTTAAGCAAGCTTAAGATTGTAGAAGGAATATCAACTAAATTCCCAATTATTTTTTTTTCAAAAAAAGACATCTCTTCTTTTGATTTTTGTTTAAAGTATTCTTTATCTATAATAAAAAATGGAACTGGATTGGGATTGTGAAGTGTGTCTTTTGATCCGCTTTTTGGATCTACAATTTTTTCAATATTGCCATGGTCAGAAGTAATAATTAAAGTGTAATTTTCCTCCAAAATATTTTTAACTAAACTTTCAAGCGTTTTATCTAAAAATTTTATAGCCTCAATGGCTAATTTAAAGTTCCCTTTTTGGGCAATTATTTCAAATATGGGCAAATGACAAAAAATAATATCAAAAACCTTATCTTTTATAGCTAATTTTAGATTAGATAATATTTCTTCTGTTTGTTCTATTAAATTTTGTATATCTTGGCCGTAATCAGGGATTATTTTAAACACTTCTCCTGGATGATCTTCTTCAAAAAAACCATTAAAATAAAATTTAAATAATTCTTTTTTTGACTCTGTGATTATTTTAAGTTGCTTAAGGTTATTTTCTGCGATTATTCTGCTTAAATTAGTTGTAATTTTCTGTTGGTCAAATAAAACAGGATAGTTTAAATTTTCTATATACCTAATTAAGGAGGAAACAAAAATATTTTTTTTAATATTCGTTTCAAATTCTTTAAAGTCTTTATCTAAAAAACATCGAGCAAGTTGATAAATTGATTTATTTTCCAAATTTAAAAACAAGATAGCATCATTATCTTTTAAAGACCCTTCTTGATCTAAAATTATAGGTTCAAGAAGATTATCGCTAAATTGAGGATCAGAATATTTAAATTTAAAAAATTCGTTTAAGTTTTCAACATATTTTCCATTTCCGTCATTAATTAGTTTAAAAGCCCTTAATGTTCTTAAAATGTAATTGTTTGTTTTATCCAGAGCATAGAATCTGCCACATAAAGTAGCTATTGTAGAGTTTATTCTATTTTCTTGAATAAAGTCTATAATTTTTTTTATTAATTCAAAAGCTGATTTTTGTGGAGAATCTATTCCGTCAGTAAAAAGATGAAGAAATATTTTATTATTTTGTTCTTTACTAAAAAAAAGAAGCAAGGTTTCAAGATGATTTATGGAGGCTAGGTACTGATTTTGAGTTAAAAGGGTTATTAAATGAAGACGTGAATTAAATTTTTTTAAATGATTTAATATCTTGATTAAATTTTGGTTTTTGAAAAATTGGCCATTTTCAATTGATAAATTTATTCTAACAAGGGGTTGATAATAAATAATTCCAGTTCCGATTGTTAAATGACTAATTTCGCAAGTTGGTGCTTCTCCGTGTAAGAGACCTATAGAATATCCAGAAGCAGACAAAAAACAAAAAGGATATTCTTTTTTTAAGTTATCAATTGTTAGAGTTTGAACATACCTGAAAGGATTTGAAATATTTTCTTCTCCTTTCCCCCATCCATCTATAATTAAAACAACTATTTTTTTATTTTTATTCATTTTATTTTAAAAATACTTTTTGCTCGCAAGATAATTATATTATAATAAAATAAAGTTATAAATTTTAAAACTAAAAATAATTATTTCAATTTAGTCGTATTTTAAATTTTTAAAACTAATGATAATTGAAGCTTTATTATTTTTAATTGGTATTTCAATAGGATATTTTATAAGGCATCTGATTCTTATAAAGAAAAGTTCTGATAAACTAAAACAAATAGAAGATAAGATTGAAAGCAGCAGAAAAGAGGCTGAAAATATTATTGCTGAAAGTCGACAAAAATCCTTAATTATTCTAGAAGAAGCTAAAAAAGAAAGAGATAGGTTGTTGGAGGATATTTTAGAAAGAGAAAAAAGGCTTAGTCAAAGAGAGGCGGTTTTAGATGAAAGAGAAATGATTTTGCTTGATAAAGAGAAAAATATTGCAGAAAAAAATAAAGAGCTTCAAAAAATGTCAATGGCTCTTGAAGAAAAAGAACAATTTATCCAAACTACTTTAGAAAAAATAAGCGGTTTTAGCAAAGAAGAGGCATTAAAGATTCTTTTTGATAAGATAGAAAAGGAATATGAAGAAGAGATTTTGGAGAGATTAATGAAACTTTCTCAGAAATCTAGAGAAACAGTTGAAGAAAAAGCAAGGGAAATTATTGTTGAAAGCTTGCCTAGGTATGCCAGATCAGTTGTTAGTGAAGTAACAACTACAACTGTTAATATCCCAAATGAAGAGATGAAGGGTAGAATAATAGGTAAAGAAGGTAGAAATATTAAGCATTTTGAAAATTTAACAGGTGTTGAAATAGTAATTGATGAGACGCCCGATACTGTTATTCTTTCATCTTTTGATCCAATAAAAAGAGAGATAGCTAAATTGGCCTTAGATAAATTAATTAAAGATGGAAGAATAAATCCTGTTACTATTGAAGAGAAAGTATCTTTAGCCAAAGAAGAAATAGAGAAAACTATTGAAGAAGCCGGGAAAAATGCTTCTTATGAAATAGGGCTTTTTGATTTGCCAAAAGAAATAATAATTTTGATGGGTGGTTTAAAGTTTAGGTATAGTTATGGGCAAAATGTTTTGCAGCATTCATTAGAAATGGCTTATATTGCAAAAATGATTGCTGAAGAGTTAGGTCTTAATCCTTATATTGCAAAAAAAGCTGCTTTTTTACATGATATAGGAAAAGCAGTTACTCATGAAATAGAAGGAAGTCACCTTGACATAGGTATTAAGATACTAGAGAAGTATGGGATAGAGGAGGAAGTTATCTTAGCCATGAGATCCCATCATGAAACATATCCTTTTGCCAATCCTTATGCCTACATTGTTCTGGCAGCAGATATTATTTCCTCTTCAAGGCCTGGAGCAAGAAGAGAAACAGTAGAAATTTATTTGCAAAGACTACAGGACCTTGAAAGAATTGCTTCTTCGTTTCCAGGCGTAGAGAAGTCTTTTGCTACTGCAGGAGGCAGAGAATTAAGGGTTTTTGTTAAGTCTGATTTAGTAAGTGATTTAGAAATATATTATTTAGCCAAAGAAATAGCTAAAAAAATTGAAAATGAGGTCAAATTTCCAGGAGAGATTAAGGTTGTAGTTATAAGAGAAAACAGGGCGGTTGAGTATGCCAGATAAAAAGTAAAATTTGGATTTTTCTAAAAATTATTATAAAATTTAATTTAAATATAGGCGTAAAAAACTGTGGTCGTTTTTAAATAAAAAATCTAAATTATGGCTAAGTCAAATATAGTTAAAGGTAAAGATTTAGTTCAAAAAATGGTCGATAAATTCGGTATGACCAAAAAAGAGGCAACCGAAATGCTATCTTGGTTGACTGAAGAGATAGTTCATGATTTAAAAAATGGTTTTCAAGTTAAAATAGCAGGTTTAGGCACTTTTAAGGTAAGAGAAAGAAAAGCCAGAGTAGCTCTTAATCCTAAAACAGGAGAGAAGATAAATTTACCAGCCAAAAGAGTTCCTCGTTTTACTCCAGCCAAGGATCTAAAAGAAGCAGTCAAATAAAATGACTGTTTTTTGTTTAACTGGAGATAGTGATTTTTTAATTAATAAAAAAATAGAGGAAATATCTAGGTCATATAAGGTTTTATATTATAATAATAATTTCACCATTTTTTTCTCTGATTTGCAAAAATTATCAAACAGAAGCTTATTTGCTCAAAAAGAAGATCTTGTCTTAAAAAATTTAGATAAATTAAACAAAGAAGACTTTAAAAAAATAGTAGAGACTATAAAAAATATAGAAGGAATTAATTTTATTTTCGTTTTCAATAAAGAAAATATAGATTTTTTTTCATGTTTTAAGAAAAATAATATAAGACCGTATACTGTTCCTGTTTTTTCTCCTACGGAGAAAAATTTATCTCAGTTTATTAAAGATTATTTTAAGTCTAAGCAAGTAAATATACCAAACGAGATTGTAGAAATTTTAAAGGAAAATTATAAAAAAAATATAGATTTATTGTTAATAGATCTAGAAAGATACTTTGCTTTACATCAGGAGTTTAAAACTGATAAAATAAAAGAGTTTTTTCATTTTAAGACGAATAATTTTAAGATACAGGAGCTGTTTTTAGAAAGGAATTGGTCGGCCTTTATACATCATTTTAAAAAATTTATTCTCGAAGACAAAAGCCGTGATCATTTTGAAACTTTTGCCCTTTTAACTTTACTTTATAGATCTTTGATAAAAATTTTATTTATTAAACAAAATTTGATAAAAGAAAAAAGGAATAAATATAAAAATTTTTATTTTAAGAAGCTTGTAGAAAAATCTAAAAATTTAGAGTTAAAAGAAATAAAACTTTTGCTCTCATCGCTTGCTAAAACAGATAAAAAATTAAAAAAATTTTTGATTAATATTAAAGAAATTCCAGAAGATATTGCTTTTAATTATCTTTCTTCTTCAAAAATTGAGTAGTTTTCTAAGCTTTATTTAAAAATTGTGCGTATTTTGATTTTAGCCTGGCTGCTTTATTTTTATGCATAAATCTTTTTGAAGCTTTGTCTATTTGTTTATAAACCATTTTTAATTTTTCTTTAGCTTCCTCTTTATTTTTATTTTTTATGTCTTTTAGGAAACTTTTAATTGCTATTTTCATTTTTCTCCTTCTAATTTCATTTATTTCCCAATTTTTTTTGCTTTTCCTGAGAGACTTTTTTGCTGATTTTGTTTTGGGCATTTTATAATAAATTATAAATAATTTTATTAGATGTTTTTAATTTATGACACATTTTTTTTATTTTTAATCAAATTCAATTTCTTTTTTTAATTCTTCTATTAGTTTTTTGCCTTTCTCAGATATTTTTTTAGGTGCTTTAATTCTTATTCTAACATATAAATTTTTATTTTCCAAACCATAATTTTTTATTTTAATTATTTGATCTTGATTGCTTCCGGGTGGTATTTCTATTTTAATTTTTTCTCCAAATAAATTATATTCAATTTGTTTACCAATTATAGCATCAAATAGATCTATCTCTAGGTTAAGAAACAGATTGTTATCTATTATTTCAAATGGATATTTAGCTATTACCTTAAGGTTTATTATTAAATCTCCTATTCGTTTGTTTTGATTTTGATTTCCGAAATTTGCTAATTTTATTAATTGGCTCCCTGATTTAGGAGGAATTTGGATAATTACTTTCTCTTTTTTAAAAATTATTCCTTTGCCTTGGCAATTAAGACATATTTTCTCCGGTATTTTTCCTTTTCCTTGACAGGCATCACATTTTTTTCTTTGCTCAAACAATATTCCTGGCCATGCTTTAGATTTATAAGTAGTCCTTCCTGACCCTTTACAATAAGGGCAAATTATTAATTTTTTATCCTGAGCTCCGGTTCCTTGACAAGATGGACATATTATTTCTCTATCATAATTTATTTCTTTTTTTGTTCCTTTATACGCAGTTTCTAAATCAATCACCAAGTCTTTATAAATATCGAGATTTTTTTCGTCTTTTGTTGAAAAAGAAAAAAAGTTTTCTATTATATCTAATAAATCTTGATCAAATAAATTTTGCGAAAAATAGCTCGAGAAATCATCAAAGTTAAAGGTAAATGTAGATTGAAATTTTCTTTTTTGGTCGTATTCAGCTTTAAGCTTTGGATCAGATAATACTCTATAGGCTTCAACAATTTTTTTGAATTTTTCAGGATTACCCCCTCTATCAGGATGATATTTTTTAGCGAGTTCTCTGAAAGCTTTTTTTATTTCTTCTGGTCCAGCGTTTTCTGGAACTCCTAAAATTTCATAGTAATTTTCCATATTTAAAATTTTTTATTATTTTATTATAAATTTTGATTTTCACCGGGATTATTTGATTGATAAAAGCCTTTACCTATTTCTGATAAAAGTTGATTAACTTCTTGAATTTTAGTTTCTATTTCTTCAAAGTTTTGACTTGTATTTTTAAGATTTTCCAGTTCTTTAATTTTTTCTTCTATTTGAGATTTTAAATTAGAGTCAATGTTATTTTGATATTGTTCAAGAATTTTTCTTGCCTGATAAATTAAATTATCAGCCTGATTTTTGGTTTCTGAAAGCTTCCTTTTTTGAAAATCTTGAGCAGCATATTCTTCGGCTTCTTTTTTGAGTCTTTCAACTTCTTCTTTGGAAAGATTTACTGAATTTGTTATTTTAACTGATTGAGTTTTTTGAGTACCTTTATCAATTGCTGTAACTGTTAAAATCCCATTTTGGTCAATATCAAACGTAACCTCTATTTGAGGGATTCCTCTTGGCGCAGGAGGTATTCCTTCAAGCAAGAATCTAGCTAAAGTTTTATTGTCTTGAGCCATAGGTCTTTCTCCTTGAGTAACGTGAATTTCAACTACTGTTTGATTATCCTCTGCTGTTGTAAAAATTTCTTTTTTTGAATATGGAATCGGGGTATTTTTGGGTATCATAGGATGAGCAATTCCTCCTAAAGTTTCAATGCTTAATGTTAGAGGCACAACATCTAGTAATAAAATTTCTCTAATTTCTCCTTGCATAATTCCTGCTTGAATAGCTGCACCAATTGCTACTACTTCATCTGGGTTTATATCTTTTCTTGGTTCTTTATTGAAAAATTCTTTAACTTTTTGTTGGATAAGAGGCATTCTAGTCTGTCCTCCAACTAAGACTATGTCATCAATATCTGATGGTTTTAAGTTTATTTCTGATAAAGTTTTTTTAACAAGATCTATAGATTTTTCAACTAAATCTCTAGTTAAATCCTCTAACTGTGTTCTTGTTAGTTTGTAATAAAGATGTTTTGGTCCTGAAGGACTTGAAGCAATAAAGGGAAGATTAATTTCTGTTTCATATAAACTGGATAGTTCTTGCTTTGCTTTTTCAGCAGCTTCTTTCAATCTTTGGAGAGCAAGAGGGTCTTGGCTTAAGTCAATTCCTTCTTCTTTTTTAAACCAGTCTATTAAAAATTTTATTATTCTTTCGTCAAAGTCATCTCCTCCTAAGAAGGTATCTCCTCCTATTCCTTTAGTTTCAATAACTCCTTCTCCTATTTCCAAAACAGAAATATCGAATGTTCCACCCCCAAAATCATAAACCAAGATCTTTGCATTTATATTTTTATCAAGTCCATAAGCTAAAGCAGCTGCAGTTGGTTCAGGAAGCAATCTTTTAACTTCTAGTCCTGCAATTTCTCCGGCAGCTTTTGTGGCTGCTCTTTGTGAATCGTCAAAATAAGCAGGACAAGTTATAACTGCTTCTTTTATTGGTTCTCCTAACTTCTCTTCTACATCAATTTTAATTTTTTGAAGCACCATAGCGGAAATTTCTTCTGGTTTGTGCCATTTGTCTCCCATTTTCACTTCTACTCCTTTGCTTTGACTTTCTCTTATTTCATAAGAGATTATTTTTTTGGCCTTTTGGACTTCAGGATCTTCAAATCTTCTTCCTATAAGCCTTTTTACTGAGAAAATTGTATTTAAAGGGTTAGCCACGGCTTGTCTTTTGGCCAATATCCCTACTAATCTTTCACCAGATTTTGAAATAGCTACGACTGAAGGTGTGGTTCTTGATCCTTCTCTATTTTCAATTATTCTTGGTACACCAGCTTCAACAATAGCTACTGCAGAATTAGTTGTTCCAAGATCAATCCCTATTATTTTAGACATTGTTTAAAAAAATTAAATGGTTAAGAATTTAATGAGTTAATATTTTGACACGACATGCTCTTAAAAGTCGACCTTTGTAAAGATAGCCTTTGCTTAAGATTTCAACAATTAAGTTATCATCAGATTTATCGCAATCTTCTTTTTGGCATTTTTCAGCTAATATAACTTCATGAAAATTAGGATCAAATTTCTTATTTTCTGCTTTAATTTCCTCTAAACCAAATTTTTCTAAAATATCTTTAAGTTGAGAATAAATCAGATAAAAACCCTGATTAATATTAGATTCTTTCTGAAATGCTAATTCAAAACTATCTAATACTTGAAGAAGGTAGTAAATTAATTGAGAATTCGCTAAATCTTGAATTTCGTTGTATTTAGCTTCGAATTCTCTTTTAATTCTTAAAACATCACTTTTTGCTCTTTTTAAGTTTTCAAAATATTCATTCTTTTCTTTCTCTAAATTTTGAATTTTTTTCATCAATTCTTCTATGGTTTCAGGTTCAGTTGGTAATTTTTCTTCCTCCATTATTTAAAAATTTTTTAATTTATTTAATAAGACCAGATTTGTATGATAATAATTTACTTTTTTGCCTAAAAGTCCAATTATTTTATTTTCTTTTTTAAAAATAATCAAAGAAACCTTTTTAGTTAAAGATTGTTCAATTTTTTCACCAATTAATATATTTAAATTATTTTTTAAGATTTTAATTATTTTTTCAAAGTTCTCTAGCAAATAGAATAAATCTTCAACAATTTCTTTTTCTTTAACAAAAAACACGTTATTTAAGCCTCTGATTTTTATTTTATTATCATAAAAATCATAAAATACAGCAATATTTTTCGTTAAAAATGAGAGGTCATTTAAAATTTCGTCTATTTTTTTATTATTTTTTTTGAATTCAGAAATTTTAATTTCAGGTTTTAAGGGAAAATTTTTAAGATAAAAATACCAACCTTTATCAGTAGGTAATCTACCTCCAAAAAAAGTTTTTTTTTCAAGATAGCCCTTCTGGGCCATATTTCTGCAATAAATTCTTAAACTTGGAGCAGATAATTTATAGCTTAATTTCTTGGCTAGAATTTTAGAGCCAATAGGCTTTTGGTACTTAATACAACATCTCGTTAGGTTATAAAATATAAATTTTTGGGTATCATTTAACATCATTTATTATCTTAATTATTCAATTTTTATTTCTTCTCCAGGTATTTCTTCCTTTTCAATTTTTGGTAGTTTAATTTTCAAAATACCTTCACTAAAAGAAGCTTTGGCTTTTTTTGAATCAACTTCTTTGGGAATTGGAATTACCCTTAAAAAACTCCCTCTTTTAATTTCTTTCCTCCAATAATTTTTTTCTTTGTCTTCTCTCTCTTCTTCAGATTTGCCTTCGACCTTAAGATAGCCATCTTCAAAAGAAACTTTGATGTCTTCTTTTTTGTAACCAGGGACTTGCATTTCAACAACTACATCTTCGTTTGTTTCATAAACATCAGTAGCTAAACTTTTTATTGGATAAAATGGACTAAAGGTATCTTCTTCGAAGAATTTTTCTATAAAATCTTTAAATGGTTCCCACCTTCTTAAAAATGGCATCTTTGTATATTGTTTTTTTAATAGCGACCTTTTAGATTATTATCTAAATTAGATTATATATAAATATATCACCTTTTTGTCAAGAGTGATAAATTTTGTTTTTAGTATATTTTTTTAACAGTTTTAAAAAATTCGTGATAAAGAGTGGGATCTGAAAAAATCCATATAAATAAAACTATAATAATTAAAAAAAATATTAAAAGTAATGGTTGTGGCATTTTTGAAACTTTGATTTTTTGATTTTGTATGATAAAATTATTATATCAAAATTTTATTTCAAAATATAAAACTGGTCGTTTTTAAAATTAAATTAAAATTTGATAATGGATAAAAAGAAAACATTAGTAGTTGTAGTTATAGTCGTTCTTTTAGCATTAGGTCTTATAACTTTTTGGTTTTTAAGGGGTAGAAATATGGCATCTCAACCATCGCCAATGCCCACTGCTCCTAGTAGTGACATTCTTCAGCCTGAACCTGTGCCACCATCTCCGACTCCTTCTGAAAATGTAGATACCTCTAATCCTTCTCCAGAAACTGCTACAGAACCTACTACTACTGAATAAAATTTTTATTAACCAAATTTTTAATTCTTAAAAAGGAGAGCCTATCAAGGTTCTCCTTTTTAAATATTTTAAAAATCTTCCATACTGATTTATAATAATAATACGATAAAGTTAAATTTGAATAAGATTTATTTTAATTTGAATCAATTTAGATGAATCAAGTAAAGGATGCTTTAAATGATATATTGTCAAATTTAGATAACAGAGAAAAACAAATAATCTTATCAAGATTTGGGATTTTAAATAATTCCAAAAAAAGTTTAAACGATCTATCTTTAACTTATAATCTTTCTCGTGAAAGAATAAGACAAATTCAAAATAAAGCTTTATCTAAAATTTACCCCGTTTTGATAAAAAATGAATATATTAAGAATATTTTAGAGCAGCTTAAGGAATTTTTGCTTCCTTTTGGCATAAGGAGAGATTCTGAATTTTTTATAAGAGTTAAGAACTTTTTAAATTTTTCACAAGAGGATATAGAGAATTTAAAGTTTTGTTTATTTTTTTATCCAGATATAATTTTTCATAAAAAAGGTGATATTTTTTATAATTTTTACGCCAAAGATAAAAGTAGCTATGAAAAAGGTAGATCTTTTTTAAAGGAGATTTATAATCAATTTTTTGTAAAAAAAGATATAGTTGAAGAAGAAAAAATTGTAGATTTTATAATTCAAAGATCAAGGGAGATTTTTAAAATAAAGCCTCAAGAAGAAGAAGCTTTAAATTTGTTAAAGGTTTTAAATGGGATAAATAAAAGTATTTTAAATTTTTGGGGGCCAAGCTCTCATTTTTATATTTCACCAAAATCTTTAAAACATAAAATATTACACATTTTAGAACATGAAGGTAAACCTCTTCATTTTAAAGAAATTGCTGAAAAGATAAATTCCTTTTCTGAAGTAGAAGATGATTATATTCATCGTTATTGGAGAAAAAAATATAATGTTAATTCAATTAAAAATGAATTGATTAAATATCAAGAATTTGTTTTTATAGGCAAGGGTTATTATGCATTAAGAAAGTGGGGTTTAATAGAGGGAACAGCTAAAGAAGTTTTAATTGATCTGCTTAAAAATAATAAAAAAATTTTAAAAGAAGCTTTATGGGAAAAGATTTCTTCTTATAAATTGATTAAAAGGTCTTCTTTTGATATGTATTTAAAAAAAATTAAGTGCCTTAGACAGGAGGGCGATTATTTAATTTACGATGGTTGATCCATTAGTCTTTGTTTTAAGATTTTTGTTTGATTTTTGGTGGATTTTAATGCCTACAATGTTGTTTCAGATTGTGTGGGAAAAATTTAAAGATGGACAAAAAGCTGATTATAGAAAAAAAATGCAGTGGGGGTTTATGGAGATAAAGTTTCCTGATGGAATAACAAGAAACCCAAGAGCCATGGAAGAAGTTTTTAACTCTCTTCACTCTATTGCTCCAGATACTACAACCGATCTTACCTGGATTAATCTTAATATAAAAGGATTTGCACCAAGAAGTTATGCTTTTTTTATTATAGCCAATGATCATAAAATCAGATTTTTTATAAGATACCCCTTAGCTTTAAAAGAATTTGTTAAGACTAGATTTTATGCTCAATATCCTGAGGTTCAATTTTTAGATTCAGAGGACCCAATTGGTTTTTTTCCTTTTAATACTCCAAATTCTCTTTTTGATTGTGAAATTTTTGATGTTAGATTAAAGAAAGAAGATTCTTACCCTATTAAAACATATTCTGTTTTAGAATATTTACCCAAAGAACAACAAATTGATCCTATAACTACTTTTTCTGAAGCTAGTTGGCAAGTTTCAGATAAAGAATGGATTATATTTCAAATTTTTGTTTTACCAATTACTCCTGATAATGAAGAACATGGCAAGAAATGGGTTGAAAGAGGCCAAAAGTTGGTTAATAAACTAATAGGCAAAAAAGAGGCTAAAGAAACCAGTGCTTGGGAAGAGGTATGGGAATTTACTGTTAATCTTCTTTTGGCTTTATTTAGGGATCCAGTTTGGAAATCAAAATCACAAGGAGAATCTTCAAAAGAAGAGTTTAATTATATGAGATTAACTCCTGGAGAAAGAAAAGTTTTGGAAGCTATTCAGAATAAAATAGGCAAGCTGGGGTTTTTATGCAATTTTAGGATTACTTATATAGCTAAAACCGATGTTTTTAAGGAAAAAGTTTCTGCTACTGCCTCCTTAATTAGTAGTACTTTAAGAAATTTTTCAACCGAAGATTTAAATGGTTTCTTACTCCTTCCTTTAACTATGCCGTTATTTAAAGCTTCTGACTTAAGAATTTTTAATATGAAAAGAAAAGAGTTTGCATTTTTTAAAATATATAGGTTACCTGTTTTGCCTCTTGTTTATGTTCCCTGGCTTAAGAGCACAGGTGGTGATAAACCCTTTGTCTTAAATAGCGAAGAATTAGCGACTCTTTTTCATCCTCCAATGGGCTTTGTTCCTACTTCCGGAATTGAAAGATTGCCAGTTAGAGAAACTCCTCCTTCTTCTAATATTCCGTTAGTGGAATTATAATTTAATAAAAATATCTTAAAAGATTAAATATTTAACTTAAAATATCTAAATATGGAAGAAGTTTTGCCTTTAGGAATATTAAAATTCAGAGATAAAGAAGTTAAATTTGGAATTAAACCTCAAGATAGAAGGAGGCATATTTATATTATAGGTAAAACTGGTCAAGGGAAAACAACTCTTTTAGAAAATATGATTAATTTTGATATAAACAGCAATAAAGGTTTGGCTTTTTTAGATCCACATGGAGACAGTATTCAAAGAATTTTAGATTATATACCAAAAGAAAGGATAGATGATGTAATTTATTTTAACCCTACTGATATAAATCATCCAATTGGTTTTAATCCTTTAGAAAAAGTTTCTTGGGAACAAAGGCATTTAATAGTTTCAAGTTTACTTTCTATTTTTAAAAAAATTTGGGTAGACGCTTGGTCAGCTAGAATGGAGTACATATTGACAAATGCTCTTTTGGCTTTACTTGAATGGCCTAATTCAACTTTGTTGGATGTTAATCGTCTTTTATCAGATGATAATTTTAGAAAATTAGTTGTTGGTAATTTAAGAGATACAGTAGTTAAATCTTTTTGGCTTTCAGAATTTAATAAATATCATCTTCAGTTTAGGGTCGAAGCTGTGGCTCCTATTCAAAATAAAATAGGTCAATTTATTACTAATCCTTTGATAAGAAATATTATTGGTCAATCAGAGTCAGCTTTTGATCTAAGAAAAGTTATGGATGAAGGGAAAATATTTTTAGCTAATTTATCTGTTGGGGCTATTGGAGAAGAAACTTCTAGATTATTAGGAGGACTATTAATTACTAAATTTCAATTAGCAGCCATGAGTAGGGTTAACATTGAAGAAGAACAAAGAAGAGATTTTTATCTTTATATTGATGAATTTCAGAATTTTGCTACTGAATCTTTCGTTAATATTCTTTCTGAAGCCAGAAAATATAGACTTTGTTTGATACTGGCCCATCAATATCTAGATCAAGTTCCTGAAGAAATAATTAAAAGTGTTTTTGGTAATGTTGGAACTTTTTTGATTTTTAGATTAGGGGCTAGCGATGCTGAGGTTTTTAATAAAGAACTTGGAGAAAATGTTAAGATTGACGATTTAGTTAATTTACCAGCCTATCATATATATGTTAAGCTTTTAGTAGATGGAATCCCAACAGATCCTTTTTTAGCATTAACTTTTCCTCCTATCTCAAAGCCAGAAAAATCTTTTAAAGAGGAAATTATTAGTCTTAATCATTTAAAATACGCTAAAAGAAGATCGGCTGTGGAAAGTAGTATTATAAGAATGTATAATATTTCAAATTTTTCTAATCAAGAGAATTTAGTCTATTGTAAGAATTGCAAGCAGCCTTTTATTAAAGAAGGAGAAGAGATCTGTCAAGAATGTCAAGAAAAAATAAAAACTGGAATTTCTTTAAAAAAAGCCATACAAGAAAATATGCTAATAGATAAGAAAGTGAATATCTTAGGTGATAAAAAAAATATAAATAATAATTCTAAAGACAACAAGGATTTAAAAAATGATTTAGATTCAATTTTAAATAAATTAAATAATGAATCTTGAAGAGGTTAAAAGTAGTTTAGATATAGTAGAGATTGTTTCTAAATATGTTAAATTAAAAAGATCGGGAAGCTATTATAGTGGTTTGTGTCCTTTTCATAAAGAAACCAAACCGTCGTTTTATGTTTCTCCAGAAAGACAGATTTTTAAATGTTTTGGTTGTGGAGAAGGAGGGGATGTTTTAAAATTCTTGATGAAAATAGAAAATTTAAATTTTTCTCAACTAATTGATAAATTGAAATCAGAATATGGTTTTAGCGAATTATATAATCAAGAAAATAAATTAGATAAAAATAAAATTAGAAAATATTTAGAAATTAATTATTCAGCTTTGAAGTTTTTTAGACTAAGATTAAAAGAGAATTTAGATGTTTGTAATTATTTGAAATCAAGAGGACTTAGCGAAAAAATATTAGATTTTTTTGAAATAGGTTTTTCTCCAGGAGGGACTTTATTAAGGGATTATCTTTATTCAATCGGCTATAGTTTTGATGAAATAAAAGAAATCGGTTTAGTTGATGCTCAAAATTTTGACAGGTTTAAATCCAGAATTATTTTTCCTTTAAGAGATGAAAATGGAAGATTGGTTGGATTTACTGGCAGAGCTTTTCCTAACAACGCTATGGGTGTAAAATATTTAAATTCCCCTGATAGCTTAATATTTAAAAAATCAAAGTTTTTATACGGACTTTATTATGCTAAAGAATATATTCTTAATTTAAAAAAAATTATTTTAACAGAGGGACAATTTGATTTTTTGTTAAGTTGGCAAAATAATTTTAAAAATGTAGCAGCTATTTCAGGTGTAGCATTAACCCAGGATCATCTTTTGAAAATTAAAAAGCTCTGTGATAAAATAATTTTTGCTTTTGATAATGATGAAGCTGGTTTTAAAGCTTCTTTACGGTCTAATCTTTTAGCTAAAAAATTAGGATTTAATACTTATAAATTGGTTTATCAAGGAAAAGATTTGGCTGAATATTTTCTTCTTTACTCCAGCAATTTAAATGTTTATGAGGAAAAATTTGAAAATTGGTTAATTAAAGAAGTTTTTAATTTTTATCAAGACAAAAAAGAAGCTTTGAAAATTTTGTTGTCTCAAGTAAGATTTTTGGATGCTTTAGAATTAAACGAATATTTGGAAAAAATTTCTGATTTATTTAAAATTTCTAAAACATTACTTGAGAAAGAACTTCACGCTTTAAAAGATCAAGATTTTTTTGAATTTGAAGATTTTTTAGTTAAAGAAAAAGAAATTGTAGAAGAAAAGAGCTTAGAAGATAAATTTTCTTTAAAGTTGATTTCTTTGATCTACTCTTTAAATTTAGATAGCTTAAAAATCGATGAATTTTTAGATTATTTAAATGATGATTTTAAAAATTTACTTATTAGAATAATAAAAAGAGAACTTACAGATAAAGAATATGATTATTTAGAAATGAGTAAAAGTTTTTATTTAACTAATAAAATAGATTTTGACAAAGAAATTAAAAAAGTTTTAAAAAATTTAAAAATAATTTATTTTAAAAAAACATTGAAAAAATTAACCGATGAGTTAAAATCTGCTAAAGATGATGAATCACAACAGATAATTGAGAAAATTAAACAAGTTAATAAACAGCTGAAAATAACTATAAAAAACTAAAAATGGCAAAAGATAAAAAAAATAAAACAGCAAAAAACAATAAAAAAAAAGAGAGTCAAATAAAAACCAAAAAGAGAAATGTTTCTTCCTTAAAAAAGAAGAGTTTGATTGAAAGAGATATTGTTGAGGATAAAATTCAGCTTCTTATTGAAAAAGGCAAAGAGAAGAGATTTGTTACTGAAGATGAGATACTTTATCTTTTCCCCGATATAGAAGAAAATGTAGGAGTTTTAGAAAAGATTTATGATCGTTTGGAAACAGCTGGTATAGAATTAAAAAGCAGTAGTGAAATTTGGCAAGAAATCAGTAAAGTTGAAAATAGCGAAGAGGTTTTATCGGATGCTACTCAAAGATATTTAAAAGAAATTAGCAAATATCCACTTTTAAGTCCAGAAGAGGAAAAAGAAATAGCTAAAAAAGCGTCAAAAGGAGATTTGGAAGCAAGAGAAAGGCTTATAAAAGCTAATTTAAGATTGGTGGTTAGTATAGCAAAAAAATATATAGGAAGAAGCAAGGGCCTAACATTTTTAGATTTAATTCAAGAAGGAAATGCTGGTTTAATTAAAGCAGTTGATAAGTTTGACTGGAAAAGGGGATTTAAATTTTCAACCTTTGCTACTTGGTGGATAAGGCAAGCAATTTCAAGAGCTTTATCTGACCAGGCAAGAACAATTAGATTACCAGTTCATGTGGTTGAAACATTGTATCGTCTTAATAAAGCAAAAAAGAGATTGTCTTCTATTTTAGATAGAGAACCAACCCCGGAAGAACTAGCAGCTGAAACTGGAATTCCTCCTCAGAAAGTTCAAAGACTTTTAAAATATGTTCAAGATACAATTTCACTTGAAACACCAATAGGAGACGGTGAATCTTTGCTTAAAGAGTTAATTCCCGATACTTCAGATTTAACTCCAGAAAGAACAGCTGCTTTAACTAACTTAAGGGAACAACTTAAAAAGGCTATTCAAGATTTAAGTCCTAAGGAAAGACAAATTATTAGTTTAAGATATGGACTTGAAAATGGAATTATGTATACTTTAGAGGAAATTGGCAAGATTTATGGAATAACAAGAGAAAGAGTTAGGCAAATAGAAATTAAAGCTTTAGACAAGTTAAGAGAAAATGAGTTAATTAAAAGAATTAGAGAACAGGGAATTTAAATGTTTTATCACAAATACCGTCCTCAATTTTTTAAAGAAGTTATTGGGCAAGAAATAGTTGTCAAAGTTTTAAAAAACTTTTTAAAAAAGGATAAACCTCCTCATGCTTATTTGTTTGCTGGAGAAAGAGGAACAGGTAAAACAAGCGTTGCAAGAATTTATGCAAAAGCTTTAAATTGCTTAAACAGAATTGATGGTGAACCTTGTGGTAAATGTAGGATTTGTAATCTTTTTGAGGAAAATAAATTTTTAGATTTAATAGAAATTGACGCTGCTTCTTATAGGAAAATAGAGGATGTTAGAAATATTCAGGAACATATTGGTTTTAAACCTATACAAGGAAGATATAAAGTTTTTATTATAGATGAATCTCATTCTTTAACAGAGGAAGCGTCTAATGCTTTGCTTAAGACTCTAGAAGAGCCACCCCTTCATGCGATTTTTATCTTAGCCACAACAGAACCTGATAGAATTTTATCAACAATTCATTCAAGAGTTCAAAGACTTGATTTTAAAAGAATAGGTGCACCTCAAATTGTTGAGAAGTTAAAATTTATTTTAGCAAAAGAAGGATTTGAGGCAGATGACGAGTCTCTTTATTTGATAGCAGAAGAAGCCAATGGTTCTTTAAGAGATGCAGAGACTTTATTTGAAAGAATTGTTTTGGCTTTAGATAAAGGGCAAAAGTTAACCGAAGATTTTGTTGCAGAGTTTTTAGGATATTTATCTTTAAACAGAGTTTTGGATTTTTTAGAAATAATAGCTAAAGATGATTTAAAAAAAAGTTTAGACTTTGTTTTAAGAATTTATTCTGAGGGTTATGATTTGGAACTTTTTTTAAAAAAGATTTTAAAGGTTTTAAGGCAATTGTTATTAGTTAAAATAAACCCTGACTATTTAAAACATCTTAACGCTGAAAATCCAAAGGAGATAATTAAAAGAATTGAGAAATTAGCAGAAGATTTGGAAATTTCTAAAATTAAAAAATTAAATAATTTATTTTTCGAAGCAAGTTTAAATTTAAAGAAGGATCCTCCTTTGCCACTTTTTCCAATAGAACTTGCTATTTTTCAATATTTTGAGTAAAATATATAGACATCTTGAGAATTTTTAAGTTATTTTGAGATTAATGCGGGGTGGTGTAATGGTAGCACAGCGGCCTTTGGAGCCGTTAGTCTAGGTTCGAGCCCTAGCCCCGCAGCAAAATTTTAACTAATTTTTCAATTTTTACTTGAATAACTAAATTTGATAAAATAAGAATAAAATTTCCATTTTTTGATCAATGTTATTTTAAAATTTAAAAATAAAAAATGGTAGAAGAAAATAAAAACGAGGAAGATTTTCAAACAATACCTACAGAAAATGAAGAAGATATAGAAAACTATAATCTTCAAATTCAATCAGAAGAAAAAACAATTTCTTCTTTTAACTTAAATATTTTTGAATTGCTTGTTGCTTTATTTATGTTAATGATTGCTTTTGTTTTAGATTTAGCAGGTTTTGCACTTTTTATTTTAAGTTTTTTTGGTATTGGTATACCTCTTTCTTTTGTTTTAGATATTATTGGAGCTTTAACTATAGGAGTCTGGTATTTTTGGAGACATAAAAAATTTTTGGCTTTACAAAAAAATTTTCTTCAAAAACTGATTTTTAATAAAGTTAATCTGAAATTTTTTTCTTTTTTGGGTTTAGAGAGTATTCCTTTTTTAGGAGATTTTTTAACAAGTTGGACAATACTTGTTTGTTGGGAGATAATAAATATGTTATTTTTTGAATAAAGTTGTTTGCGTTTTGGGCAAAGTTTTGATAAAATTATTCTATTATGGGAACAAAATTAAAACAAAAAAGAAAAGTTGGTTTTTTAGCAAGAAGTAAAAGCAAAAGTGGTAGAAAAATTTTAAAAAGAAGAAGACAAAAGGGAAGGAAGAAAATATCTGTTTGATGATTAAAAAGAAATTTAGACTAACTGCTAAAGATTTAAAAAATTTTTTTGAAAATAAGAATATTTCCCAAATCTCAAGTGAACCTTATTTAAAAATTTTATACAAAGAAAATAATTTAAATTTTCCTAGATTCGCCGTTGTTTTTCCTAAAAATGTTTTTAAAAGAGCATTTTTAAGAAACAAGATTAAAAGAAGAATATATGCTATAATTAGAGATCTAATGAAAAATCAAATTTTTCCAGGCAAAGATATAATTTTTTTAATTAAAAAAGATGTTAATTTCTTTAAGTTAAAGGATATTTTAAGCCGTAGTTTTTCTAATTTTTCTTTATAGAAGATAAAAAATGGAATTTATAACCAGAGGATTAGTTGGAATAATTTTTTGGATTAATAGTTTTTTTAAAGATTTTGGTATAAGCATAATTTTTTTTACATTTATTTTAAAAATTATTCTTTCTCCTTTGGAATTTTTAGTTTTTTTAGAAGAAGAGAAAATAAAAAGATTAAGGCCCAAAATGGACGAAATCTTAAAAAAATATAAAAATGATTTTCAAAAACAAGCAGAATTATTAGCTGAGATATATAAAAAAGAAAACTATAATCCCCTTTTTACCATTTTTGTTCAATTTTTGCCACTTCCTATTTTTTTTGGTGTTTTTTTTGCATTAAGTCAAATTTTAAAAACCCCAGGTTATAATCTTTATTTTTTAGGATCAATCAATTTGGCTGAAAAAAATTATTTTTTGTTTTTAACTATGGCAGTTTTACAATATTTAACTTTGCTTAAATTACCTAAAGAACAACGTAAAGTAGTTTTTTTAATGTTTGGTTTGATAATAATAATCTTAATTCAATTTCCAGCTCTATTTACCTTATACTGGATAATTAATCTGATTTTAACTTTTATACAAAGATTAATTTTTGAAAGATTTGCTTATTTTAAAGCAAGTGAATAACTAATTTGGAACATATCTTTCATTTTTCTTTTTTTATTCTCATTTTGGGTTTATATTCAAAATGCCGCTGCTTTATATAATACATTACTCATCTTGCTTGGCATAAAATTTTTTAAAAAGCTTTAAACAAAAACCACAAAAAAGCTAATCCTAAAAGAATAATAAATAAAATATTATAAATAGTCTGAAAACAAGAGACTATATCATTACAAGAAAATGATAGTAATTGATAGTAATTTTTAAAAAGATGTAAGTATTTTGGCTACGGGAAACATTTTTTCAATCCCTTTTCCCAAACAGGAAATTTACTAAAATTTGAAAAACTAGATGATAGTTCTTTTACTAGTGCAAGTTGAACGTCTATCCTTCTCAAGAGCCGATTACATTTGGTATAAAGATTTATTTTTTTTACGTAACATAAAAATCTTCCATTTTCAAACGGAGGTGGGTTGGAATTATTAGAATCTCCAAAATCAAAAATTTTTGTAGCCGCACAATCATCTTTTGCTACTTTATTTAAAATAGATGTTACTTCTGCTGCCATCATATTTATGTTAAAAAGTCCAAATGAAAAAGATGAATTATCTAAGCATATATTGACAGGACTAAGATAGAGGGGATTTCCTCCGCTTGAATAGTAACAAATTAAAGCTAATTTTCTAACTAATTTTTTATTTTCCTCTGCTGGTAGACTTGTCGTAAGATATTTTTTCAAGTTATCTTCCCTACATGGGCCTGTAGGTATCTTTATATTACAATTAGGTTTAAAATCTTTTATTAAGTTCTTAAAACTTTCATTGCCGTTTGCTGGAAAATAGCCGGGTTTTGTTTGAAAAATTATTTTATTAGTAGCAACTTCAACTTGTGGTATTTGTAATTTTCCCTTAAAAATATTAGGATCTATTAAGTAAAGTATAGGAGGAATAATTAAAACAACTACAATTGATAAAATAG
>Ga0209809_1000569_pt1 | contig 33615 bp, 25 predicted proteins | sample YNPMSTMetaG_FD_186172 | JGI IMG/M metagenome (GOLD analysis project Ga0209809, IMG submission 186172) | Anoxygenic and chlorotrophic microbial mat microbial communities from Yellowstone National Park, USA - YNP MS-T MetaG (SPAdes) (version 2) ...
TGACAGTCTCGGGGCGCGGCCGGTGGGAGATAAGGGGTGCAGCCCGGCGCCCAAGCCCGCGACTGACCGGCAGGGATCCGGTTTACGCGGAGGCCGGGCAGGTGCCGACAAGCGCCGGGGAGCGGCGCGTGGGCAGTGGGAACCGGGAGTCTCTGCCGAGCTGTTGGCGCAACCTTGAAAGGACTTATCGAAACTCAACAACGTTGCACGGAACGCGTCTTTTTGGTGGCCGCGGAGTTGAAACACCGCGGCAACGGTTGGGAGACGCGGGATTCTCTGGAGGAGCTGGCGCAGTTGGTGGCCACGGCGGGGGGCCAAGTGGTGGGCGATGGGTTGCAACGACTGGAAGCGATCCATCCGGCCACGTTCATTGGGCGCGGCAAGGCTGAGGAATTTGCGGCCTGGTGCCGGCAGCAGAAGGTGGACACGGTGGTTTTCGATGACGAGCTGACGCCGGCGCAGAGCCGCAATTTGGAGAAGGTGTTTCAGTGCAAGGTATTGGACCGGACGGCCTTGATTCTGGACATTTTTGCGCAGCGGGCCCGGACGCGGGAGGGGAAGCTGCAAGTGGAGTTGGCGCAATTACAGCATCTGCTGCCCCGGTTGACGAGGTTTTGGGGGCACCTGTCGCGTCAGCGCGGGGGCATTGGCATGCGCGGGGGTGAAGGAGAATCGCAATTGGAGGTGGACCGGCGGAAGGTGCAGGATCGGATTGCACGCATTCAGCGCGAGCTGGAGGAGGTGCGGCGGCAGCGTGCGATTCAGCGGACGGCGCGGCAACGGCATCAGTATCCGCTGGCCTCGATCGTGGGGTACACCAACGCGGGCAAGTCCACTCTGCTCAATACGCTGACGGGCGCAGGGGTTTTGGCCGAGGACAAGCTGTTTGCGACGCTGGATCCGACGACGCGCCGGTTGCGGCTGCCCACGCGTCAGGAAGTGTTGCTGAGTGACACGGTGGGGTTTATCCGCAAGTTGCCTCATCAACTGGTGGAGGCTTTCAAGGCGACGCTGGAGGAGGTGACCGAAGCGGATCTGTTATTGCATGTGGTGGACATCAGTCACCCGCTGGCCGAGGAGCAGATGGCTGCGGTGGATGTGGTGTTGAAGGAGATTGGTGCCCACGACAAGCCAACGATCATTGTGTTCAACAAGATTGACCGGCTGCCGCGGCAGGAGGTGGCGGCGCGGTTTTTCGAGCGTCATCCCCAAGCGGTGGCGATCTCGGCGCTGACCGGGCAGGGGTTGCCGACTTTGTTGGAGGAAATTGCGCGGCATCTGCGGCCGGCCCGGCAGTGTGTGCGGGTAGCCATTCCCCACGAACGGGCCGATCTGATCGCGCGGCTGCATGCGGTGGGACACATTGTCGAGCGCCGGTATTACGCCAAGACGGCCCGGTTTCGGGTTCATCTCAGTCCCCAGCATCAGCGGGAGTTTGGGGCGTATCTGGTGTCCAGCACCGAGGAGGGCCGGGATGCGGCTGTTGCGGGGTCGGCGGCGGACTCTTCGGTCGGCTGAGTGCGGTGTGCTGTGCGGGGTCTCAGTGGCTCCCCGGGGCATTTGCCGGCGCGCGGCAGCCGATGGGCCGGGAGTGCACGGTGCGAGGGTTGTCAGGAGCCGGACCGGTGCTAAGGTAGGGCGGTTTCGGAATTGCGTGGTGTTCGGCCGGTGGGGAAATTGGCGCTCCGGCCCTGTTGCCGACAACGTCAGAAAGACAGTGTTTCATGATGCAGACTGCGTTGGACACGAACAAGTGGGTTGAGAAGTACCTGAGCCGGTTCGACCGGGTGGAGCAATTGTTTCGCCAGTCGGAGTGGGTGTTGGCGAGTCGGCGGGCAGCTCTGGAGCAACTTGAGGCGCTGGGACTGCCCACGTTGAAGGACGAGGACTGGCGCTACACCAACGTGGCACCGATCGCTCGCATGGCCTTCAAACCCGCTTTGGAGGCCGGGCCGGTAGAGTTGGGGGCCGACCTGGTGGATTCGCTGTGGTTCGGAGCGCTGTCGGGTCCGCGGCTGGTGTTTGTGGATGGGCATTATCGGCCCGGCCTGTCCAGGCCGGGCGAGCTTCCCACGGGTGTGCGGTTGGGCAGTTTGACCGCTGCGCTGGCCAGCGACGGTGAAGTTTTACGGGCTCATTTGGGGCAACTGGTGGGCCAGCCGGACAATGGATTTACGGCGCTAAACGAGGCGTTTTTTGCCGATGGCGCCTGGGTCTGGGTGCCGCCGGACACGCACTTGGAAAAGCCGCTGTGCATTGTGCATGTGGTGACCGCGGCTGGGGAAGGGATGACTTTTTGCCCGCGGAATTTGATCGTGGTAGGCGATCGGAGTCGGGTGACCATTTTGGAGAGCTATGTGCAAGTGGGTGGGCATCGGTACTTGACCAACGGTCTGACCGAACTGGTGGCCGGCGACGAGACGTTTGTGGAGCATTTGAAGTTTCAGGACGAGTCCGTAGAAGCGTTTCACGTGGCGGCGCTGCATGCGCGGCTCGGGCGGGCCTGTCGTGCGTACGTTCATTCGTTTGCCCTGGGGGCACGGCTGTCGCGCTATAACTTGCGTGTGTGTCTGGGGGGCGAGGGCTTGGAAGCCATCCTCAACGGCTTGTACGTGACCCGTGGGGAGCAACTGGCGGACCACCACATGATCGTGGAGCATGCCCAGCCGCATTGTGCCAGTCATGAGTACTTCAACGGTATTTTGGACGACCGGTCGCGCGGCGTGTTCCACGGGCGAATCCTGGTGCGGCCCGGCGCCCAGAAAACGGATGCCAAACAGACCAACAAAAACCTGCTGCTTTCCGACGAAGCCGTGGCCAATACGAAACCGCAGTTGGAGATTTACGCCGACGACGTCAAATGCACGCACGGGGCCACCGTGGGGCAGTTGCATCCGGAGGCGATCTTCTACTTGCGGACCCGCGGCATTGGGACTGAAATGGCCAGGCGGATGCTCATTCACGCCTTTGCCGGCGAGATCATCGAACGTGTGCAATATGAACCGGCTCGGGAGGCACTGGACCGGCTGGTATGGGACCGGCTGGAAGCCAGTCCCCACCTGGTGGCTGCGGCCTGAGCAGCAAGGGCGGCCTTGCCCTGGAGCTCATCATGTTTGACGATGTCCAAGACCTGTATCAGGAGGTAATCCTGGATCATTGCAAGCATCCGCGGAATTTTCACGAGCTGCCCGAGGCCACGTGCTCGGCGCAGGGGCACAACCCGCTCTGCGGGGATCAGCTCAAGCTCTACCTGCGGTTGCAGGGGGATCGGATTCAGGACATCAGCTTTGTCGGCTCAGGTTGTTGTATTTCAAAAGCTTCTGCCTCGCTCTTGACGGAATTTGCCCGGGGCAAAAGCCGTGCCGAGGTGGAGCAAATGTTTCAGGTGGTGCACGAGATGGTGACAACCGGCCGGGTGGCTGATGGCGTGGGCAAGTTGGCGGTGTTTGCCGGGGTGCACAAGTATCCCGCTCGTGTGAAGTGCGCCATTCTGGCGTGGCACGCGGTGATGGCAGCATTGCGAGGGGAAACGACCCCTGTTACCACCGAATCGGAGACCATTTGACTGCAGGGCCCCGGAGGCGGGGTCAGGTTTTCTGGGCCGGACCCGTTGCGGCTTATTCTTGGGGCTCGAGGGGCGGGCGGAACCCGAAACGCCGGGCCAGCCCGAGGGCGTGTTGGAGGGACTTGACCCCAGCGGTGCAGGTAGCATCGGAGAGGGAGGCCGCGGCCAGGCAGACGCCTGTGAGCAGACATCGCTGCAGGTCCCAGCCTTCGTGCAATCCCCACAAAACGCCGGCGCAGAAGGCGTCGCCGGCGCCGGCGGTCCCGATGATGTAGTGCTCGGGCAGCCGCAGGGACATCTGCCAGACGTCTTCGCCCTTGCGTGTGCGGGCAAAAGCGCCCTCGGGGAAATGGATGACGACCAGCTCGCGAACGCCTTTTTGGAGAAGGGCCCCTGCGGCATGCCGGAGGGCTACCGGATCGAGCGAGCCGTCGGGCAACCGGATTTTGAAGCCGGTGGTGCGTCCGGCCTCCAGCTCGTTGAGGATGCAGTAGTCCACGTACTGCAGGGCCGGGGTCACGATACGGCCGAAGCGGTCGCTATCCTCGCTGACCACGTCCACGCTGGTTTTGAGGCCCGCCGCCTGGGCCTGGGCCAGGAGGCGTGCGGCCCGGGTGCCGTATTTGGCATCTGGTTGATCCAGCGCATCTAGGAGCAGGAGATAACCCAGGTGAAACATCCGGGCCTTGATGTTCTGGAAATCCAAGTCGTCTCCACGCCACAACGCATTGGCACCCCGGGCGTGGAAAAAGGTGCGTCGGCCGGTCTTTTGCTCGGTCATGACGTCCGTATAGGACGTGGGCGCCCGTGAAGTCTTGCCCAGGTACTGGGTATTGATCTTGTACTGCCGACAGGTCTCGAAGATGGAGCGGCCCAGTGCGTCGTCGCCGACCAAGCCTGCGCCCCAGAGGGGGAACGGCGCTCCGGCTCTGGCCAGATCCACCAGAACGTTATAGGGGGCGCCACCGGTTCCTTGGGACTGGCTCAGGATATTGGCCAGTTGCTCCGGTTGCGGCCACACATCGATGATCTTGACTTGGTCAACAATCCAGTTGCCCCCGGCCAGCACACCCCGCCGGGCTGGCGCAGACGCTTTGGCTTTCATGGCGGTGGACGTCAGTATTTGCCAACCAGTGAACATCCGGAAGCCCTTCTCACGCAAGACATTTCCGAGGCTGTTGGCCTCCGGCTCGAATCATTGAGATCCGGCCAAGCTTCGGAATTTAGGGGATCTCCCGGCACAATGGCCGCGTGCACCAGCCACGCCTGCTCCGGATATCCAACCGAAAAACCCCGCCCAAGCTGCAGACTGATCCCCTCCGCGCCGACTCCGGCTGCAAGGGCTGGGCCCCTGCAAGCCTTACCCTTCCCCCTCATGGGCCTCATGGGCTCGGACCGGCCGGTCCGAAGCCTGACCGGAACACGGCTGCCATAGCTTTGGAAGAAGCAGAGGCTTGGTGGGACAGGCCCAAGGTAGGGTTTCCGTGAATGAATGACTTCAGTCTCAGAAGGTGTATCGGACCGAAACGGCCACACGATTCCGGTTGAATTCACGCCCTTCGGCGTACGGAGCCAGCCGGGTAGAAACCTTGTTGATCGCGGTATCGTGGGTGTAAAGGCACTCCAGTTCCCAATGTTGGCTGAAGCGGTAGCTGGCCGTGAGGGCTGGCGTGTAGATCCAGTCTTCGCGGTGGACCGGTGCCTGCCAATCCCCAATGTAGAGCGTTAACCCAGCGGTCAAGGAGAAGGCCTGGCTGAACTGGTGGCGCCAGGTAACCTCGTACCGGATGTCTTCATACACACTGTGACTGGTGAAGGCGGGTTGCTCGAATCGCGTAGCGCGGAGGGTCAGGGTGTCCTCCGGGGTCGGTAGGATGACGATGGTAGCGTCCCACCAGTAGAGGATCTCATTTTGGCGGAAGGCTGGAGGGGGAGCGTACCAGTCGCGCAGGTCGGGACCAGCCAAAACGCTGAGTTTCAGCCAAGAGACAGGGGTTCCTTCCACTCCCAAGAGGAATCGTTGATAATCATTCGAGTAGGGACTGGGCCTGTTGAGAAGGCGGCCCTGATGTTGATGGCCGTAGCGGTAGCCCAGAATCAGGTGCGTCCGGCTTTCCAACGGCAGGCCGACATCCACACCTCCGAAGGCATCCCATCGATCGATGAAATTGTCGTAGACGTACCGGCGGGGATCGGAATTGGGGAGCTGGGTAGTACGGAAATCGTGCACATAAAGGCCCGCGACAGGCCGGACAAACCCCCGCTGGACAGGAAAGGTGGCCTGCCACTGGCTACGGTACATGACGGCGTCCCGGCGATCGCGCAGTGGAATCCCGCCAATGGCGCGGCAGTCGCCGGGCCGGAGGGTGACCGGTCCCAGATGGCTGCCGTCGATTCCCAGCCATTGGTGACGCCATTCCCACCCGACAGCCTCATGGGAGCCTTTCAAATTTAGGGTAGCGCGATGGGCGACGGAATCCTCCGAGGGAGCGTCGTGAAACCAGGTGAACTCGGGAGCGTAGGAAGCAACCAAGCTCAAGGCAGAGCTCGGGCGCCACTGGAGTGCGATCCCGGGCGTGACGGAAGTCACCCAGGATTCCCATTTCGGACGACTGATCACAAATCCCGAGGGACCCGTAACTCCGGGGGCTGGGGCCGTGTCCAGGATGAACACGTTGTCGTCATACAGTTGTTGCACGGTCAGGCTGGCGTTCAAGTTGAGGTTTGAGTGGAGCACCCCCCCGGCTTCTGCCCCGGGCACCTGGATAAGGGTCAGGATCAGGACTGCACACAGGACCGGCTTTCGGCGGATGAAGGCGGTTTTTGGCTCGGATTGTTCTCCACTGCTCGAACGCGGGCCTTCCAAAGGTTCAGTTCGATTCGCCGACACCCGCCCGATTCCGCGTCTGCAGCCCTTGGTGCAACGGATCCGCATATACTTCAGGTGGCGCGTTGGCCGGCGGGTAGCCTTAATGTCACCGCAGCCGCCAGCAGAAGGAGAAGGCCGGCCGTGACCAACGAAGCAGTGAAACTGCCACCGCTGTGTGCGGTGAGGGTTTGTTGGAGCCGGGGGAGGAGCAGGCCGCCCACGCCCCAAGCGGTGAACAGCAAGCCGTAGTTCATCCCGAAATGTTTCAGCCCCCAGAGATCCTTGGTGAAAGACGGGAACAGCGCGAGGATGGCGCCATAATTCGCTCCAATGAGGGCCGCCAGCAGAACCACGAGCGGGCCCGGGACTCCAGGCGAACCGGTGATGGGGATGGCAGCGAACATGAGCATGGCCTGAAGGCCCAAGACGAGGAGCAGAGTCTGCTTGCGGCCCAGTCGGTCGGACAAGCCACCGGCCAAAATCCGTCCTCCAGCGTTGCCCACCGCCAGTACGGCCACGGCCAAAAAGGCCCAATCGCCCATGCTTTTCTTGGCCATCCCGCTGACGCTGCCGATGACCATGAGGCCGGCCCCGGCGCCAATGGAATAGATGATCCACAGCCACCAGAATTGGGCCTGGCGCAACATCTCCCGGGGCGCGACACCCTGTTGTGCGGGTGGGGTGGCCTGCGGCGGGGCTGCGGCAGAGGTTGCCACGGTTGCTGGGAAGGATGGGTTGCGCAAGAGCTGCGCCAGCCCAACCACCATGACTACGAATCCCACGCCCAGGATCAGCATGGCTCGCTGCAAGCCGAAGTGGGCGAGGAGGTATTGGGACAGGGGGGCTAGGTAGACCGGGGCCAGGCCGAAGCCGGAGACGACGATACCCGCCACCAGACCGGTGCGCTGCGGGGGAAACCATTTTAATGCTGGAGGTGTTGCCGAAGCGTAGCCAAAACCAATGCCGGCACCTACCAGGATTCCGAACCCAAGCAACCAGAGGGGATAGCTTTGGGTGGTGGAGACCAGCACCATGCCGGTTCCCACGAGCAGTCCGCCCAAGGTGGCGGTGGCGCGCGGACCCCATCGGTCCTGGCAGCGTCCGGCCAGGATCATGGTAAAGGCGAAGACCAAGCAGCAGAGGGCATAGGGATCATTGAGCTGATCGCCTTTCCATCCGAACTTCTCCTCAATGGCGCCCTTGAAAAGGCTCCATGTGTAAAGGACGCCGAGGGCCAGATTGATGCCGGTGCCGGCGAGGGCCACGATCCAGCCGTGTTTCGGTGAGGTCGGGCGCTGAGGACAAGCGTTGCTCATTGCGTGTAAGGCAACGGAAGACGCCTCGGACTGCATGAATCCAAGGCGGGTTCAAGGCAGGCAAAGTCGGCGAGCCCTGCGGCGAAGCATGGGCCGTTCCGGTTCACGAGCATCTTGGCAAGCGCTGGAACGGCTCGCGTCATTATCAGATTACCCAATAACAACCAGGCCGCTCGAAGAGCATACCTTTTTTTGGCAAAGAACCGTCCGGCATTGACAGCAGCACAGAGGTCGGCGTTCGGTCTGGCGGGTTTGGCCCGCGATGGCCGAAGGGCATCGGACGGGGCTGCAGCGGAACCGTCCCGGCGAGGATGGGTTGCGAGGCGTGGGGGGAAAGTGCGGTCATCCGCGGGGCTTGGGCAGTGCGCTTTTTGTGAGTTTGGGTGTGGCTTGGGCGATGTATGAGAAACTGAGAGGAGGCGGGTGCCGGAACGAGCAGTGCGCCGGACGGTTTTGAAACACGAGGCCCCGGGAAGAACCGGAGGGTTTCGGGCCACAGCGGGTGGTCTGTTTCGTTGTTGGCCGGGGTGGGGAGGTCGGGGCTGTGCGGCCGGATCGGGTTACGAAAAAAGAAGCCCCGGCCGGCTCCAGGACCGGCTCGGGGCGTTGAGGTTTGGAGTGGCCAGGTTAGAGCCGGCCTTTGACGAGGATGTCCACGATGGACGGGTCGGCCAAGGTGGTGGTGTCGCCGATCTGGTCGGGCTGGCCTTCGGCGATTTTGCGCAAGATGCGGCGCATGATTTTACCGGACCGTGTCTTGGGCAGGCCGGGGGCGAACTGGAGTTTGTCCGGCGTGGCGATGGGGCCGATTTCCTTGCGGACGTGGGCGATGAGTTCTTTGCGGAGCTCCTCGGAGGGCTCGACCCCTTCCTTGAGGGTGACGAAGGCGTAGAGGGCCTGGCCCTTGATTTCGTGGGGCATGGGAGCCACAGCGGCTTCGGCCACTTTGGGGTGGCTGACCAGCGCGCTTTCCACCTCGGCGGTGCCGATGCGGTGGCCGGAGACGTTGACCACGTCGTCAATGCGTCCGAGCAGCCAGTAATCGCCGTCTTCATCCACGCGGGCGCCGTCCCCGGTGAAGTAGATGTCCGGGTACATGGTGAAGTAGGTGTCGATGAAGCGGTCGTGGTCGCCCCAGGTGGTGCGCATCATCCCGGGCCAAGGTTTTTTGATGCAGAGTTTGCCGCCCTCGTTGGGCGCGCATTCGGTGCCGTCGTCGCGTAGCACGACCGGCTCGACGCCGAAGAAGGGTCGGCTGGCGCTGCCGGGTTTGAGGACGTGAGCGCCGGGCAGGGGCGTGATGAGGTGTCCACCGGTTTCGGTCTGCCACCAGGTGTCGACGATGGGGCAGCGGCCCTTGCCGATGACACGGTAGTACCACATCCAGGCTTCGGGGTTGATGGGTTCGCCGACGGATCCGAGCACTTTCAGGGAGCTGAGGTCATATTTGTTGGGCCATTCTTCGCCCAGGCGGATGAGGGATCGGATAGCCGTGGGGGCGGTGTAGAACTGGGTAACGCGGAATTTTTCGACGATTTGCCAAAAGCGACCGGGGTCGGGGTAGGTTGGTACCCCTTCGAACATGAGGCTGGTGAATCCGTTGCAGAGCGGGCCGTAGACGATGTAGCTGTGGCCGGTGACCCAGCCGATATCGGCGGTGCACCAGAACCGGTCGTCCTCCTTGATGTCGAAGACGTACTTGGTGGTGAGGGCCACGTGGAGGAGGTAGCCCGCGGTGGAGTGGACCACGCCCTTGGGTTTGCCGGTGGAGCCCGAGGTGTAGAGCATGAAGAGGAAGTCTTCGGCCTTCATGCGTTCGGGCTCGCAGCGGGGAGAAGCCTGGGCCATGAGATCGTGCCACCAGAGGTCGCGTCCTTCGACCCAAGAGATGGGGGCACCGGTGCGGCGGACGACGACGACCTTTTCAATGCTAGGGCAGTTGCGACAGGCCTCGTCGGCGATGTTTTTGAGTGGGATTTGCTTGCCGCCTCGCAGGCCCTGGTCGGCGGTGATGAGAAGTTTGCAGGTGGAATCGTTGATGCGGCCGGCGAGGGCCTCGGCGCTGAAACCGCCGAAGACGACGGAATGGATGGCGCCGATGCGGGCACAGGCCAACATGGCGATGGGCAGTTCCGGAATCATCGGCAGGTAGATACTGACGCGGTCGCCTTTGCGCACGCCGAGGCTTTTGAGGACGTTGGCGAAGCGGCAGACCTGCTCCAGCAGCTCCTGATAGGTAAGCTTGGCCACCTCGTGCTCCGGTTCACCCTGCCAGATGAGGGCGACCTTGTTGGCGCGGCCGTTGCGGACGTGGCGGTCGAGGCAGTTGACGGTGACGTTCAGCTCGCCGTCTTCGAACCAGGTGTGATGGATTTTGCGTTCCCGAGTGTTCCAGACGTATTTGCGGCCGACAGTGGGTTTTTTGTACCACTCGAGCATTTCACACTGTTCGAGCCAGAAGGCGTCTGGTTCCCGGATGGAACGCTCGTACATCTGGCGGTACTGCTCGGCGTTGATGTAGGCCTGTTGGACAAACTCGGGCGATGGAGGAAACGTGCGGTGTTCCTGCAGTAGGGAGACGGTGGACGTGGTAGCGCTCTGGTTGCTCATAAGTCGCATTAAGTTAAGGATCCTCTTGGCAGAAGAGCAAAGCACGCGGCCGGGGATCTGTCAACCTAAAGCAAGGCAGACAAGGGTTTTGTGGAGGGCCGCGTGGGTTTCACGCCCTGTCCCACGAAAGGTACAAACTCTGAGGGAGCCGGTTCGGCCGGGCCGTGGCGGGGTTGGGAAGCTAGGATCCGGCGGATTCGGCATCGCCTCGAGGCGTCTGGGTCGGTGGATTTGTTCGTTTGCCATGCCGGTGTAGAGGTGTGGCCTTGTGGGTTTGGGGGGCTGTCAGAGAACGGGTCTGGGGCGCAGCAAGGGGACGGTCTGACGAAGCGTTTGGAGGGTTCGTGCCAGTTCGGGTTCGACTTGTGCGCGAAGTTCGGCCGGCACGGGTCGTTCGGGGTCGCGCCAGCCACCGGCCCAATCCAGGTTGCCCATCATGGCGCCGCCGAGCCCGAGGGCCCAAGCATCGTCGCCCTCATAACCGGCCAAGGTCCGCCAAGCCAGGGCCCAGCCGCGCACGGTGGGTTCGAACTGGTAGCCGCCGCCGCCGCAGATGAGGAGGGGGAGGCCGGTTTGGCGAAGGTATCGGGTGATTTCCACGACGACGTTGTTGGTCATTTGAAGATGGGTGAGGGGGTCGCCGGCGAGGATGTCCATGCCTAGTTCCACGACCAGGACATCGGGCTGGTAGTTTTCAAGGAGGGCAGGGACGATGGTATAATAGGCGTGGAGGAAGGCGGCGTCATAGGTGCCGGCTGGCAGGGGTACGTTGATGTTGTAGCCAAAGCCGGGGCCTTCGCCAAGTTCGTGTTCGAATCCGCCCCAGGGGTAGAGGGTTTTGCCGGATTCGTGGAAGGAAACGGTCAGGACGTCATTGCGATGGTAGAAGATATCCTGAACGCCGTCGCCGTGGTGGGCATCGAGGTCGAGGGAAAGGACGCGGCGGCCGGCGGAGGCGAGCTGTTCGCAGGCGAGCGCCACGTCGTTGAGGTAGCAAAAGCCGCCGGCGCGATTGGCATGGGCATGATGGAAGCCGCCATGGAGGTTAAAGGCGATGTGGGCGCGGCCTTGGAGGAGAAGCTCGGCGGCGGTGAGGGCGGCGCCGCAGGCCCAGCAGGCGTAATCCCACAGGTCGCGGAAGATGGGCGTGTCAGGGCCACCCAGTCCGGCGTGGAGACCTTCGGGGGAGAGGTCACCGTGGGCGGCGCGCTGGAGGAGGTCGAGGTATTGGGGGGTGTGGATGCGTTCGAGTTGGGTACGGGTGGCGGGTTGGGGTCGGACTTCGCGGAGTTGGTCGGTTCCGAGGAGGCCGGCGCCGAGCAGTTGGCGTCGGGTGGCAGTGGCGCGTTGGGTTTTGAAGGGGCAGTCGGGCGGATAACTGAGCGCCTCGGTTTCCGGGGCGTAGACGAGGGCGAGGATGCCACGGCTCATGCTCGCGGAGGCGGGGGGTCAGCCCGTGGGGAAGGTCGGGCCCCAGGGGTTACGTGAATTCAAGATCGTAGTGATAGACATTGCCGACGAGGCGGCTGCTGACCTTGCATTCGGCCTTGTTGAAGACGGCCTGCATGGCCTTGTTTTCGACGAGCACTTCGGCGGTGAAACCGCTGATGCCGTTGCGGCGGGCGATGCGCATGAGGTGTTTGAGAAGGAAGGTGCCAATGCCCCGGCGCTGCCAAGCATCGTGTACGGTGAAGGCGACTTCGGCGCGGTTGGTTCGGGGGTTGAGGTAGTAACTACCGATGGCGATGATCTGGTCGCCAGCCGGGTCGGGCAGCACGCCCACGATGCAGACGTCGTTACGATGGTCGATGTAGACAAAGTCCTCGATTTGTCGGCGCGGGATGACCCCGTCTTTGACGGCCTGCATAAAGCGGAAGTAAATGGATTGTTGGGAGAGGCTGTAGAAGTGCTCGCGCATCCGCGGCACGTCGGTGGGGTGGATGGGTCGGAAATTGATGACGGTGCCGTCATTGAGCAGGAAGGTGGTGCGCAGTTCCTTGGGACCGATGATAATTTTGCCCTCCTTGTCGGCCATTTCGGCGGAGAGGTACTTGGCTTCGATGGCCTCGCGGAGAAGCTGGGCGCGGAACTTGGGGTGGGCAATGCTGATGAGGGCCAGGGCGCGTTCCGAGACGCTTTTGCCGTGGAGGTAGGCGACGCCGTACTCGGTGACGACGTAGTTGACGCCAGCGCGGGTGGTGACGACGCCGGCGCCCGGGCTGAGCCGGGTGACGATGCGGGAGACAGTGCCATTTTGAGCGGTGGACGGTAGGGCGATGATGGCCTTGCCGCCGGGGGCTTTGGCGGCGCCGCGGTTGAAGTCGACTTGACCGCCGACGCCGCTGAAGAATTTGGAGCCGAGGGAATCGGCGCAGACCTGGCCGGTGAGGTCCACTTCCAAGGCCACGTTGACGGCGACCATTTTGTGTTGCTGGCTGATGATGGAGGGGTCGTTGACGTATTCGGTGGGCTGGAAGGAGAAGATGGGGTTGCGGTCGATGTAGTCGTAGAGTTTGCGGGTACCGAGGCAGAAGCTGGTGACGATTTTGCCGCGGTCAAGGGTTTTGCGTTTTCCGGTAATGACGCCGGCCTCGATGAGGGGGATGACGTCGTCGGTAATCATCTCGGTGTGGATGCCGAGGTCGCGTTTGTCTGTAAGGAAGCCGAGGAGTGCGTGTGGGATGCGGCCGATGCCGAGTTCGAGGGTGGCGCCGTCATCGACCAGCGCGGCGATGTACTCGGCGATCTGGCGGGTGACGTCGGTGACCTCCGCCGGAGGCACTTCCAAAAGCGGGTCTTCGCAAGGGACCAAGACATCCAGTTTGAGGACATCGATGAGCGAGTCGCCATGAGTCCAGGGCATGTTGGGGTTGACCTGAGCGATGACCAGGGAAGCGTTTTCAGCGGCGCTTTTGACGATATCGACGGAGATGCCCAAGCTGCACATGCCGTTTTCATCCGGCGGACTGACCTGGATGAGAGCCACGTCAAGAGGGAGTTGGCCGGAATAGAAGAGTCGTGGGATATCAGACAGGTGGATGGGGGTGTAGTCGCCCAGGCCTTCCTGGATGATGTTGCGGACGTTTTCGGCGATGAAGAAGGAGTTGACGCGGAAGTATTGGGTAAGCTCGCGGTGGGCGTAGGGTGCCTCGCCGAAGGTCAGCAGGTGGACGATTTCGGTATCCGGCAGTTCGGCGGCGCGGCGGGTCAGGGCGCGGACCAGCGTAAGGGGTTCGGCGCAGCCGGTGCCAACGAACACGCGTTGTCCGGGTCGGATGCGGCGCACGGCCTCGTCGGCCGTCTGGATCTGGGCCGCGTATTTCTGTTTCCAGTGAGGATCGAATTTAATGGGCGACTTGCTCATGGGTGGCGGTTTCGATGCCGGTCAGAGTCATTCGGGCGTCGGCCACATAGGGTCGCATGCCGACCGGGCCGACGACGAAGGGATTGATGTCGAGTTCCTGGATCTGTGGGTAATCGGTGGCTAGTTGACTGATACGTTGGAGTGCGCTGGCGATGGCTTCTAGGTCGACGGGTTCTTGGCCGCGGGCGCCTTCCAGCAGGGCGTAGGAGCGGGTGCTTTTGAGCATCTGCATGGCTTCATCCTGGGTGATGGGGGCCAGGTAGAAGGTTACGTCCTTCATGACCTCCACGAAGATGCCGCCCAGACCGAACATGAGCAGGGGGCCGAAATTCGGGTCGCGCGTCATGCCGAGGATGACCTCGCGGCCGCGGGGGCCCATTTTTTCGACGTAGGCGCCGCGCACGCGGGCGCGCGGGGCCCGGCGCTGGATGCGGACCATCATCAGGTCGAAGGCGTCGCGGACCTGTTCGGCGGTGGCCAGGTTGATGCGGACGCCGCCGAAGTCCGATTTATGGATGATGTCTGGGGAGGAGATCTTCAGCACGACGGGGTAGCCAATGCGCTCGGCGATGTCGACGGCCTCGTCGGCCGTGCGGGCCAGTTGGCCGGGCAGGACGTTGAAATCGTAGGCGCGCAGGATTTCCTTGGCTTCGACTTCGCCGACCTGGCGGGAACCGCTGCGGACGTGCCACTGGAGGACGCGGTTGACGCGGCGTCGGTTGACCGCGATGCGGGCAACCACGCGCGGAGGGCGATTGCGCCAAGCGGCGTAATCGCACATGGCTTTCAGGGCCGCCACAGCCCGTTCCGGGGAGGGATAGTTGGGGATGCCGGCGCTGACGAGTAGTTCCTGGGCCGTAGCGACCTCTCGGCCGCCCATGAAAGCGGCCAGGACCGGTTTGACGCCGCGATGGGCTTCGATAAGGCGGCGGGCCAGTTCGGTGGGCCGCGTCATATTTTGGGGTGTGACCAGGACGATGATGGCATCGACGGTTTCGTCCTCTTGCACCAGTTGGAAGGCCCTCAGGTAGCGGTCCGGGTCGGCGTCGCCGATGACATCGACAGGGTTGCCGACGGCAGCGGCGGCGGGCAGGGCTTGTCGGAGCTGCTGCCGAATGGATTCGGACGGCGGCACCATGCGCAGGCCGCGGAGCTCGGCGGCGTCAGCGGCCATGATTCCGGGCCCGCCTGCATTGGTGATGACGACGACGCGGTTGCCCCGGGGCAGGGGTTGCGCGGCAAAGGCGCGGGCGTAGTCGAAAAGTTCCTCAAAATGCTCGGCCCGGATGACGCCGGCGCGCTTGAAGGCGGCGCCGTAAGCCATGTCAGCGCCGGCGAGGCTGCCGGTGTGAGAAGAGGCGGCCTTGGCGCCGGCCTGGGTGATGCCCACTTTCAGGACGATGACCGGCTTGATGGAGGCGGCGGCTTCGGCCACTTGAAGGAATTTGTTACCGTCGGTGATGTTTTCGAGGTAGCTGACAATGACGCGGGTTTCCTTGTCTCCGGCGAGCGCCTCCAAGAAGTCGGCTTCATTCAGGTCTGCCTTGTTGCCGATGCTCAAGACCTTGCTAAGGCCGAGCTTTTCTTTGACGGCCCAGTCCAAGATGGCCACGCAGAGGGCGCCGGACTGGGAGATGACGGAGATGGGGCCGGCCGGGGGTAGGGCCGCGGCAAAGGTGGCGTTCATGCGGTGGTGGAGGTTCATGACGCCCAGGCAATTGGGCCCCATGAGGCGCACGCCGGCGGCGCTGCAGCGCTCCACCAATTCCCGCTCCATGGCGGCTCCTTCCGGTCCCACCTCTTTGAAGCCTGCGGTAATGACGACGACGGCTTTGGCTCCCGCACGAATGGCGCTTTCCAAGGCGTCCTTGACCGCTGGCGGGGGCACCACGATGACGGCCAAGTCCACCGACTGACCGTACGCCTCCAAGCTGGGATAGCATCGCAGGCCCAAGACCTCGGTGGCCTGGGGGTTGACGGGCACGATGGTGCCCTTGAACCCGCTGGCCAACAGGTTGGCCACCACCGCATGGCCCACCTTGCCCGGGCTTCGCGAAGCCCCGATGATAGCCACCGTGTTCGGACAGAGTAAGGATTCCAGCATAAAGTTTGTGTTCAGGAGCCTCCGCTTCCACGCCCCAAGGGTCCTGCGCTTTCTGACGCTTTTTGCCGACCTGCATCAGGACGGCGGGAGCCGCTTGGGTTCGACCCATGCGGGTTCCAAGATGCCGCAGGCTCACCCGGCAGCTTGGCCCAACTTGTCAAAAGATCATCTTTTTTTGTGGGTGACCGAATCAAGTGCGGAGCGTCAGCCAGGTTCACGCCTGTTGGCTGGTCAGGCTCGGCAGCAGGTCTTGTCCGGACCGGCAGGGAAGATTAGCGACCCAACAGTTGGGCCCGATACTGCGTGGGCGATTGGCCGAGGATCTTCTTGAAAACACGGTTGAAGTGGGTGAGGGATTGGAACCCGACCTCGAAGGCGATCTCGCTGACGCGCAGGTTGGGGTTAAGGAGGAGGTTTTTGGCTTTCTCGATCCGGACGCGCGAGAGGTAGTCGGTGAAATTGATGCCGGTCGCCTTCTTAAACATCTTGCAGAAGTAAAACGTGCTGGTGTTGACAGCCTTGGCGACGCGGGCTAGCGAAAGGTCTTCCGCCATGTGTTCCAGGATGTATTCCTTGGCGCGAGTGATGACCGGGGGTTCGGCATTTTTCTGCTGGAGGAGCACCTGGTTGCTGATCATGGACAGGTGCTGGGCAAAGATAGTCAGGAGCCTGACCACGGACTCGTGCTGACGCGGAGGAAGGACGCGGGTTTTGAAGAATGCCTCTTCCAAACGGCGCCGGTCGTACTGGAGCCCCCATTGTTCCAGTGTTTGACAGACCTTGGCAAACTGGCTGCGGGTGGGGCGCTTGCGAAAGACCTGACCGGTTTGGAGGAACCCGATCACCTGATTTCCCAGCCGAATGGGCACGGCCGTGTCGCTCATTCCAGCAAAGCAATTGATGGTCCTTGCGCCTTCGACGGCCATGGCCACCAGTCGTTCCTGCACCTGCAGACACGCCGCGCAGGAGCGGCTGGTCTCTGACATGAGACTGCAGAAAGGGCTTTCGTGCCTTTTGCCATGGTGAGTGAGGCGCCAGGTTTCGACCGGGCGCAGGGAAAGCACCAAGCCGGTGGCTTCGGAAAAGGCACGCTCGTACTCTTGGTAGATTTCGGAGCGCAGGAGGGCCTCGATGAGGCTCCGGCTTTCGGCCGGGCTCATCAGCGTCACTTTTTCGGTCATGCCCTCTCGGCCGGGGGTGGTTGTGACCGGGGGAGCCTTGCCCGGGGTGGTCTTTTCTGCACTGCCCGACCAGCCGGCACCGCTAGTGGCTTGCTCAGGCGAGGACTGAGCAACAGTTGTTTGCATGCCGCCAATTTAGGCCAAAGTGTGGCGGGCCACAATCACCAAAACCTCCCTAGGCACGCCATGGCCGTCGCGTGGCTGGCTTTTTGTGTCGCCGGGGCCGCGGGCCTTCAAAGCGGGATTTTGGGTCTCTGGCGGTTGTTCCGGTGCAGGTGGTTGAGACCCGAATGCCGATGGAACGGAAGAGTCCGGCCAGCAGCTAGGCTGTTTTGCCGCTGGAGCAACAGGCCGCTCAGGAGTCGACGGAGGCTGCAAGGTGTGGGACAGGCTGGGAACGCACGGGGCGACTGCGCTGCGGCGCCGGGCCTGGAGGAGCCTCTGCCGGCGGGCCAGTGGGGAAATGGGAGGTTGTGGGGACTCAGGCTTTTGCTTATGTTCCGGCCCCAAGGTATGAGAGACTTTTTTGAGACGGTGGAGGTGCGCCAATCCATCCGGGCCTACCAGGCAAGACCTTTGGAGCCCGGCCAGCTCGAGCAAATCTTGCGCGCGGTGCAGCGGGCGCCGTCCGCGGGGAATTTGCAAGCCTTCGAGGTGGTGGTGGTGAGAGATCCTGTGACGATCCGTGCGCTGGCGGTCTTATGTTACAACCAGATGTTCATTGCGCAGGCACCGGTGGTGCTGGTGTTTTGCGCCGATCCGGCCAGGTCCGCAGCCCGGTACGGGGCCAAGGGAGAGGCTCTGTACAGTGTGCAGGACGCGACGATTGCGGCGGCGTATGCAGAGCTGGCGGTGGCGGCGCTAGGGCTGGGAACGTGCTGGATCGGGGCGTTTGACGAGGAGGAACTGGCGCGCCGGCTGAAGTTACGGCCGGGGCTGCGGCCGGTGGCTTTGTTTCCCATCGGGTGGCCGGCGGAGCAACCCCAGCGCACTTCGCGCCGGCCGTTGGAGGAGATGGTTCACGAGTATCGGCCGTGAGGTTTGGTGGCTGATCGTTCGTTGCCCCAGAAGGGGTGGTGCTGGGCTGTCCCGGGTAGGGGTGCGAGGCCGGCCCCATCAGGAGGGCCCGGCAGCCTTCGGTGGCGAAGGTTTCCGGAGCTGGTTTATTTGTGGGCACCTTCTTCGCAGGGAGTTTTCGCGGCAGTACGGGGTCCCGGATAGTGCCCCTTGGAAGATTTTTCCGGGATAAGCCGGTTTTTTTCTGAGAAGGCCGACACCGGCTGGTGGGAGTGTTCCGTTTTTGGGCGGCAAAGGTGGAACCTGTTGCGCAGCAGCGATCCCAGACCACCACCGGTTGTGCGGGGCCTGCGGCCCGGGTTCCAAGCCAGGTGCTTGGGCGCGTTGGCACGATCGTTGCTTCTTCTGAGCTTAGACCACTAGCGGTCTCTATTCGGCAAGCCGGCGAAGATTCGGTGCCAGCGGGATTTGTGCATGCAAAGGACTGAGGACAGCGCGGTTCACGGCGGCAGCCCGGCAGCAGTGGAGGACGGCTCGGGCCGGGGCGAGCCGGCCACCGTTATGGAGCCACAGCCAAAGGGACCGGTTCGGGGTGGCGAAGGCTCCAGTGCGGATGCCGAGTCCCGCGGGAATACGGACGGCAGCATGTTCCAACTGCTGGCCGACCATGCGGGGGTGGGGCTGTTTTTGTGGGATTCGGGTCGGCTTTGCTATGCCAACGAAGCGCTGGGGCGGATTTGCGGCCGGTCCCTGGCCGATTTGCGAGGGCTGGAGGGCCTGGTCGGATGGGTCGAGCCGTCCGATCGGGAATGCGTCGAACACACGGTACGGGAAGCCCTGGAAGGGCCGGCGGGTCGCGCTTCCTGTGAGGCCAAAGTAGCCGCGCCATCAGGCGCTGCGGCCCACGTGGAAATCCATCTGCGCCGGAGGGTGTACAGGGGGCGCCCCGTGCTGCTAGGCACGGTGGTGGACGTGACCGACCGACGGCAGGCGGAGGAACGGTTGGCCAATGAACGGGCGGTGTTGCGGACGTTGGTGGACCATTTGCCGGTAGCCATTTATCTGAAGGACACGGCCACGCGCAAAACGCTGGTGAACCCGGTGGACCAAAGAAATCTGGGCGTACGCAGTGAGGCGGAGGCGTTGGGCCGGACAGACTTCGAGTTCTTCCCGCGCGAGCAGGCGGAGGCGTTTTATGCGGATGACATGCAGGTCCTGACCACGGGCGTGCCAGTGTTGAATCGGGAGGAACGGATCAGCCGCCCGGATGGAACGCACGGCTGGTTGTTGACGTCCAAGGTCCCGCTCCGTGACGTGTCCGGGCGGATTGTGGGGCTGGCGGGAATCGGTCTAGACATTACTGACCGAAAGTTGGCGGATGAAAAGCTGCGCGCGTTTGCGGCGCAGCTGGAGCGGAGCAATCGGGAGCTGCAGGATTTTGCCTATGTAGCCTCGCACGATCTGCAGGAGCCGCTGCGCAAGATCATCGTGTTTAGCGAGCGGCTCTGTGAACGGTGCGCTGAGGCCCTGCCGGCTGAAGGGCGGGACTATTTGGAGCGCATGCGCCGGGCCGCCCAACGGATGCAAACCTTGATCAACGACCTATTGAGTTTCTCTCGTGTGACCACGCATGCCCGTCAATTCGAGCCGGTGGATCTGCGGCGGGTGGTTCAAGAGGTGGTGGCCGACCTGGAGGCGCGTATCGAACAGACTGGTGGGTCGGTCGAGGTGGGGGACTTACCCGTGTTGGAGGCTGATCCCACGCAGATGCGCCAGCTTTTCCAGAATCTCTTGGGCAATGCGCTGAAGTTCCGAAAGCCTGAAATACCCCCGCGCGTGCGCGTCTGGTCGGAGCGTTTCGAGGGACGACGTCCGGAGCGGGGGCCGCAGGCCAGCCCCGAGGCCTTTTGTCGGATTTACGTGGAAGACAACGGCATCGGGTTTGACGAAAAATACCTGGACCGCATTTTCAATGTCTTCCAGCGGCTCCACGGCCGAGGCCAGTACGAGGGCAGTGGCATCGGCTTGGCCATTGCCCGCAAGATCGTGCAACGGCATGGAGGGGAGATCACGGCGCGCAGTCAACCCGGCCGGGGTGCCACCTTCCTCGTAACCCTGCCGTTGCATCAACCCCAACCGCATTAACCATGACAGGAAAGGAACGCCCCATCACCATTTTGATGGCCGACGACGATCCTGACGATCGCGAGCTGACGCGCGAAGCGTTTCGGGAGAGTCGGCTGGCCAACGAGTTTCACACCGTCGAGGACGGCGAGGAGCTGTTGGATTATCTGCGCCGGCGCGGTCGTTATGCCGCCCTAAACGGGGCTCCGTTGCCCGGTCTGATTCTGCTGGATCTGAACATGCCGCGCAAAGACGGGCGCGAAGCCCTGCGCGAGATCAAAAGTGATCCGACTCTGCGCCGCATTCCCGTCGTGGTCCTGACCACTTCGAAGGCCGAAGAAGACATTCTGCGCAGTTACGACTTGGGCGTGAATTCTTACGTGACCAAGCCCGTGACCTTTCAGTCGCTGGTGGAGTTGGTGCGGGTGCTGGGCCGTTACTGGTTCGAGGTGGTGGAACTGCCGGCCGAGGAATAAGCAGGGTCCGTCCCATGACCGCCCCGCCGGTCCAAGTCCTACTGGTGGACGACGATGAGGACGATTTCATCCTCACGCGGGAGCTGTTGCGTCGGCCGGGGCTGACCGGGCGGTACGAGCTGAGCTGGGTCTCCGACTACGAGGCGGCGCGGCAGGCCCTAGGATCGGGCCGCTACGATCTTTGCCTGCTGGATTACCGGTTGGGAGCCCGCACTGGCCTGGAGTTGTTGGAAGAAACGCGCGGCCTGGCGGAGCGGCCTCCGGTGATCTTGTTGACGGGGCAGGGCGATCCGGCGGTAGACTTGGCGGCCATGCAGGCGGGCGCCGCGGAGTATCTGCTGAAGTCCGAATTGAGCGCGGAAGGTCTGGATCGGGTGCTGCGTTATGCGTTGGAGCGGCGTCGTACCGAGGAACGGCTGCGGCGGGATCGCGATCTGATCAGTCGTATCATGGAAACCAGCCCGGTGGGCATTGTGGTGACGGATCGCCAAGGGCAGGTGACCTTTAGCAACCACCGTGCGGACCAGATCTTGGGGTTGCGCGACTTGCAAGGGCAGCGGCGTCATGGTCGGGTACTGGAATGGCCGCTGAGCGATCCGGAACCCAGCGCCTCGGGCGATCCGCTGACACCGTTGCGGATGGCTCTGGAGACGGGTGGTTGGATCCATGACCTCCGAAGGGTTTGGGACGATGGAGCTCGCCGGTTGGTTCTTTGCCTGAATGTTGCCCCTTTGCTGGACCGATCGGGGCGTATCGACGGCTTGGTGCTCTGCCTGGACGATATCACCCAACGACTGGAGCTGGAGGGTCGACTGCGGCAGTCGCAGAAGATGGAATGCATTGGCCAACTGGCTGCCGGCGTGGCCCACGACATCAACAACGTACTGACCGTGGTGCAGGGACATGCGGAGTTGTTGCTGGAGGCCGTGCCCGCCGGGAGCCCGGAGGAACGTTCTGTCCGACAGATCTGCGCGGCGGCCGACCGGGCGGCCCGGTTCGTACGTCAATTGCTGTTGTTCAGCCGCAAGCAGGTCATCCAGGTCAAACGGCTCGATCTCAATCAGGTGCTTCAGAACCTGGCGCAGATGCTGGGTCGGTTGCTGGGCGAGGACATCCTGATGGAGCTGAGCTGCGAAGAGGGGCTGCCGGCCATTGAGGCGGACCTGGGAATGATCGAGCAGGTCATCCTGAACCTTGCGGTCAACGCGCGGGACGCCATGCCGCAGGGAGGTCGATTGCGCTTGGCCACCTCGCGCCTGGCCTTGGATGAGCCGGACGCAGCCCGGCGCGGCGCGCCCCGGCCCGGGCTTTACGTGTGTCTGGAGGTCACTGACACCGGCTGCGGCATGGATGCACAGACGCTGGCGCGGATTTTCGAACCGTTCTTTTCCACCAAGGAAGCCGGCAAAGGGACCGGTCTGGGTCTGGCTACGGTCTACGGCATCGTCAAGCAGCACCAGGGTTGGATCGAAGTGACCAGCAAGCCCGGTGCCGGCAGCACGTTCAAGGTCTATCTACCTGCGGCTGCAGGAGCAGTTGGTCGGTCCGGCGACACCAGCTTCGAACGCCGGCCGCGCGGACACCAGCGGGAAACCATTCTGGTGGTGGAAGATGAACCGGACTTGCGCGAGCTGGTGGTGGAATTGCTGGCCTCCTGCGAATATACGGTGCACGCGGCCGCCACAGGCGTGGAAGCGCTGGCCCTGTGGGACCGGCTGGCCGGTCGGGTGGATCTGCTGCTGACCGATGTGGTCATGCCGCAGGGCCTCAACGGCCGCCAACTGGCTGAAGAACTGCGCCGGCGCAAACCCGACCTGCGCGTCATCTACACCAGCGGCTACAGCGGGGCCCTGGCGGGTCACCGGCTTCGTCTGGAAGATGGCTGGTTCCTACCTAAGCCCTATCGGCCCGGCCTGCTGGCGCGCGTGGTGCGTGCGTGTCTGGATGCGCCGTTGGGCACACCACCGCCGCCCGACTTGGATCCGGTGCTAGCGGGCTTCGGCCCGAATGCGCCCTTGGCGGATGCAAGCACTGTGATCCACTGAACGGGCCCGAGCCCCAGAGCTCGGTCTTTTTTCGGCCGCTCGAGGTCTACCCCTTGCCCTCGAAGGCGCATTCGGCGTGAACGTTTCGGCTTAGATCACGACTCCTGTTGTTCCAGCCACCGCAGTAACGCCACAGTGTTGAGCACGGTCTTGGGCACAAACGAGCTGGCCAACACGTACTCTGGTTCCTTGCTCCCATCCGGACTGCGTTCCGAGCAATGGGCATGATCCCCCACCGGACCCAGCCCGTCGAGAGTGGGCACTCGGTCCCACAGGTGGTTGGCGTCGCTCAGACCCCCGCGCGCCTCCCGTTCCACCGCCCAGCCCAAGGAACGTCCGGCCGCCTCCCAGCAGGCAAAGAGCCGCTCCGTCTGCGGATTTGACGGCCAGGGCGCCGTCTCTTGCAACAACTCCACGTGCACACGACAGGGATACCCGTCCGACCGCGCCCGCAACCGTCCGGTGCCGGCCAGCGCCAAGAGGCCAGCCTTGCCCTCTTCGAACACGGTTGGGTCCCACGCACGCATTTCCACCTCCGCCATCGCCTCGTGCGGGACCCGGTTGGCCGCCGTGCCGCCCCGGACCACGCCCACGTTGACCGAGCGTCCGCGGCTCCAGTCGGTGAGCTCGGCCGCACGCAACAAGGTCTCGGCCATCTGCACAAGGGCGTTGGCCCCACGCTCAGGCCGCACACCAGCGTGGGCACCACGCCCCTCAACGCGGATGCGAAACAGGGCGCGGCCCTTCCGAGAGGTAACCACCGTCCAAGCCTCCCCTCGCCGTTGTCCGCCCTCAAACACTAGCGCCGCCGAGGCCCCGGCCAGCCGGTGACGCGCGAGCTGGCCGAAGTCGGGCGACCACACCTCCTCCGCCGCGTTGAACAGCAGGGTCCATTCCGCCCACTGGAAGCGCTCGGGCGCGATGCTCCGCAGCGCCTCCAACACTAGAAACATCACCACGATGCCCCCTTTGTTATCCACAGTGCCCGGGCCGTAAATGCGGTCGCCCTCTCGTTGCCAGCCAAATCCGTGGCGTTGCTCCTCCTCCGGGGGAAAGACCGTATCCAAATGCGAGACCAGTCCCACGTGCGGTCCGCCTTGGCCGGTTCGATGCAACACCCAGTGATCGCCCCGCCCGGGCTGGGCACAACCCACGCGCTCCGCTTCGAAGCCCAGCGGCTCGAACAGGGCCGCGGTCAGGGCACCCACGGCGTTGACCCCCTCGGGATTGCCGGAAAAGCTATTGAGGCGGACCATCCGCTCCAACTGCTCCATGGCTCTGGGCACCTGCGCCTCGACATGGGCTCGGAGTTGCGCTGCGTTCATCGGATCTGGAAACATAGGGTGCAGTGGATCCAAGCACCGCCCGTGCCTGAGTTCACCATCCTAACCAAACAGCCAAGACGGCAGCCCAAGGCAGCGCGGGCAGGTAGCTGGCCACTTCGATGCGGCGCACTTCCAAGATCAGAAGCGCCACACAAAAGATCAGCAAGCCACAGGTGGCCGTGATGGCTGACCCCGCTTGATGAGCCGACAGCCACGGCTCGGCCACCAACAGTAAAAGGGTCAAAGTGCCCTGAAAAGCCAGCACCGGCAGCGCCGACAGGATGACACCTCCTCCCCAGACCCGCACGAACCCCATGGTGGCCAGCCCGTCCATGATCGCCTTCAGAATCAACGGGACGGGATCTTTCCCGAGAGCCTCGGCCACCGGTCCCAAAAAAGCCAGTGGCGCCACACAATACAAGGCCGTGCAAACGACAAAGCCTTCCGTCCAACGTTGCCCCCCCCGTTCTGCGGCCTCCATTTGATGTCGGGCATAGCGCCCCGCAGCATTGGATGCAGCCTGTAACTGCAGGATCTTGCCCGTAATCCGACCCAGCGCCAAGGCCACCACAACCATCAGGATTTGCCGCAGCACCGACATCCACGAGCCTTCCAAACTCACCCAGGTCAACCGCAGGCCGAAATAAACGGTCAGCATCGCCAGCACGAGCTTCAACCAGCCCTGAGTGGCCGGAGGCAAGCTGCGCCGCAGGGTCAAACCGGCCACGCCCCCCGCGACAATCGCTACCACGTTCAACAAGGTTCCTGTCACGCAGCCGACCTAACCATGCCTTGACCTGCGGGAGAAGCCGAAACTCCGACGCCCCCAGCCGCAGGCCCAGGCCCGTTCACAGGATCGCACCGGCGCCGCCTTTCGGCCTTCAGACCTCCAGCGCCCGGCCGGAGTCGGCCCATTTCAGAGAAGAAACATGGCGCCCGCTCTAAGTCCCGCCACCCCGAAGCCAAAGAGACACAGCCCGCTTTCGGGAATCCCCAGAAGCGCAGGATGACCGGAACACAGATCCCTGACCGCACAGGTGAGATGCGGCCCGAAGACAAACTGGTCCCATCAGAAAGCCCGTGGCCTGGAGGTGTCCTGAAGCACCGAAGGCCAGGGTCATCCAACCTCGGTTCGTTCCCCGGATCCGTCGGCACACTCCAGGTCAGTCTGCCCATGGGATCCAGGCGCTGGTTGCAGACTGGTCAGCCGCCCCTGCAGGGCGCTATTCTGCGGATTCCATGGTCCGTTTGGTATTGTTCGACATTGACGGCACATTGATCCGCACCGGCGGGGCGGGTGTGGCCGCTTTCGTCCAGACGTTTGCCGACGAATTCGGCATCCGGGACGGGGTGGAGCGACTGCAGTTTGCGGGACGCACCGACACCAGCTTGGTGCGCGAAGTCCTTCAGGCCCACGGCATGCCAGCGACACGAGAGAATTTTCAGCGTTTTTTTGACCGTTACGTGTTCCTTTTGGATGAGCGGCTGCGGCGCTGTCAGGGCGAGATCATCCCCGGCGTGCGGTGTTTTTTGGAGGGCTTGGCGCGATTGCCCGTGCCTCCATTGCTGGGGCTGTTAACCGGCAACATCCGGCTGGGGGCCGAAATCAAGCTGCGTCATTACGGGTTGTGGGAGCGATTCCAAGTGGGTGGTTTTGCCGACGATGCCGAGGATCGCGCCGTCATTGCCGCCATTGCCCGGGACCGCGGTGCGCGGGTCCTGGGCCGCAGTCTCGAAGGGGAGGAGGTGTTGGTGGTGGGCGATACCCCGCTGGACATCGACTGCGCGCGCGCCATCGGCGCACGGGTGCTGGCCGTGGCCACCGGTGGATATTCTCGCGCCCAATTGCGACTCCATCATCCGAGCTGGTTGGCCGATAGTCTGGCGGAGGTGAATCCCGCACGTGTCTGCGCGTAACAACCACGGCAAGACGGTGGGCGGCACACCCGAGCAACCCGCCAAGAACACGACAAGCTACCGTGGTCGGGCTCAGAGGCGCTGAGCGGCAAGGTTGCGGGTAGGCGGCCTGTGGACCGCGTCTGTCCCGGCTCTTCCCCGAGAACCCTGCGGACCAACATGCTCGGGGGCAACCCCACCGGCTGGTGCGCTTGACGGCTCGCCGTGGGTCCCGTAGGTTCGCCCAGAACGTGCAAGCTGCGCCTATGAATCTGAACAATTTCCTGGTGCCCATGGTGGTCGAACAGACCGGCCGGGGCGAGCGGGGTTACGACATCTATTCGCGGTTGCTGGTCGACCGCATTGTGTTTTTGGGCACACCGGTCGATGACATGGTGGCCAACCTGGTGATCGCCCAGCTTTTGTTCTTGCAGATGAGCGACCCCAAGAAAGACGTGCATCTGTACATCAACTCGCCGGGGGGCAGTGTGACGGCGGGGCTAGCCATCTACGACACCTTGCAGTACCTGACCTGCGACGTGAACACCTACTGCATCGGGCAGGCGGCCAGCATGGGTGCGGTGTTGCTGGCGGCGGGAACCAAGGGCAAGCGTTTCGCGCTACCCAACGCTCGCATCATGATCCATCAGCCATGGGGCGGGGTCCAAGGGGCCGCCACCGACATCAGCATCCAGGCCAAGGAAATCCTGCGTTTGAAGGACCGGCTCAACGAGATTCTGGCCTTTCATTGTGGCAAGACGGTCGAAGAGGTGGCCCGCGACACCGATCGGGACTTCTTCATGTCCGCCGAGGAAGCCAAGGCGTACGGGCTGGTGGATGCCGTGGTGCAGTCGCGTAAGGAAGTGCCCGGCGCCATGGAACGCAGTTCTTGAGCCGGCCGGGCAACTCCGTCGCGTCTCGTCCTTCAAGGAGGTGCCTTGGCCCGACCCGGCGCATCCGCTCAGTGCAGCTTCTGCGGCAAGTCCGCCCGTGAGGTCCGCAAGCTCATTGCCGGCCCCGGCGTCTCCATCTGCGACAACTGCGTGCTGCTCTGCAAGAACGTGCTCGACGCCGAGCAGGCCGCCCAGCTGCGCTCGGAGCGGACCCTGACCGTGCCCAAGCCCCATGTCATCAAACGCGAGATGGACCGCTATTGTGTCGGCCAGGAACAGGCCAAGAAAACCCTCGCCGTGGCAGTGCACAACCATTACAAGCGCATTCTGAGCCGCCGCAGCGCCGCCCCGGCAGACAAACCGGTCCAGGAGGATCCCCACGCAGAGGTCGAACTGGAAAAGAGCAACATCCTGCTCATCGGCCCGACCGGTTCGGGCAAAACCCTCCTGGCGCGTACCCTGGCCCGCATTCTCGACGTGCCCTTTGCCATTGCCGATGCCACCACGGTGACCGAGGCCGGCTACGTTGGCGAGGATGTCGAAAACATCGTCCTGCGCCTGTTGCAAAACGCCGACTACGATGTGGCGCGCGCCCAGCGCGGGATCATCTACATCGACGAAATCGACAAAATCGCCCGCAAGACGGAGAACGTTTCCATCACCCGGGATGTCTCCGGCGAGGGCGTTCAACAGGCCCTGCTGAAGATCCTCGAGGGCACTGTGTGCAACGTGCCGCCCCAGGGCGGGCGCAAACATCCGCAGCAGGAATACATCCGCGTCGATACCACAGACATCCTGTTCATTTGTGGAGGCGCGTTTGTGGGGCTGGAACAGATCATCCGGCGGCGGTTGGGCCACCACGTCATGGGATTCCACGCCTCGGCCGAGATCACCGCAGACACTCCAGGTTCGTTGCTCCCGTTTGTGGAGCCGGAAGACCTGCTAAGCTTCGGATTCATCCCGGAATTCATCGGACGATTACCGGTCATTGCCACGCTGAGCGAATTGACCGAGAGCCAGTTGATCGAGGTCCTCACCACCACGCGCAACGCGCTCACGCGCCAATACGCTAAGTTGCTCGCCCTGGAAGGCGTTGAGCTGGAGTTTACTCCGGACGCACTGCAGGAACTGGCCGCTCAGGCCATCAAGAAGGGCACCGGCGCTCGTGCCCTCCGCAGTTTGTTGGAAAAGCTCATGCTCGATGTCATGTACGACGTGCCCCGGCATCAGGACGTCACCCATGTCAAAATCAACCGGGCGGTCGTCCGCGGCGAATGTCCGCCCCTGGTACGGCGTAAGGCCGATCAGCAAGAGGCTGCTTGAATCCAGCCCACCGGAGGCCGCCGGGGACACCGGCGCCGGCTTGTCGTTTCGTGTGCAGTGACTTCACCCCTGCCCGCCTGGCGGAATTACTTCCCCAAGCTGCGGTCCACCAGGACATCCATGTCCAGAAAAACTTTCCGCCCCAACTGCGCCTCCAGATCCATCCGCGCGGCTTGACCAATCTCCCGGATGCGTCGGCCTCCGGCGCCGATGAGCATGCGCTGATACCTTGGATTGGCCGCCAAGATGGAGGCTTTGATGTGTATCATCGGCCGGCCGGTCTTGTCCCGCGTTTCCTCCACTGCGTGGACTTCCACCGCCGTGCGATAAGGCACCTCATCGTCCATCATGAGGTAAACCTTCTCGCGAATCAGCTCGCCGATGAGGAAACGCTGATTGGCATTGGTAACCTGCTCCGGCGGATAAAGCGGCGGCCCCACGGGTAAGTGCCTCAGGATCCCTTCCACCAGCTCTTCCAAACCCTGCCCGGTGTAGGCCGACACCTCGTAGCAACCCGCATACTCGCTCTGGCGCCCCCTCCAGAAGTCCGTGTAGGGCCGATCCGGAAGATCACTCTTGTTGAGACACAGCAGGCGGGGCTGGCTGACCCCCTGCAAAGCCTCCAGGACCATCTCGTCCTCAGGACCCACCGGCCGAGTCGGATCCACCACATGCACCACCACGTCAATCCCTTGCAAGGCCCGTCGCGCCCGTTCGTGCAGACGTTCCACCAACCGGTTGGCGTGCGTCTTGAAAAAACCCGGAGTGTCCACGAACACGATCTGCCCCCCCGCCCGGTTCACCACGCCCTGTATGGGATCCCGTGTGGTTTGCGGTTTGGGCGTCACAATCGACAGCTTTCGGCCCACCAAGGCATTGAGCAGGGTAGACTTACCCACGTTGGTGCGGCCTACCAACACTGCCAACCCGCAACGCGTGGTTTCCCCTGCCGCAACCGGACCTGCTTGTCCACTGGAAGCATCATTCATCGTCTCCAAGGTAAGGCCCGCGACCACGGGCGCCAAGCCACTCGATCGACTGCCGGCCCGATTCCACCGCACCAAAGCCACTGGAGGGCGGCGCATTCAGCAGTAGACAGCCCAGCCGGTTTCTCCTACGCCCACGCCACTCTTTGCAAAAGCAACCGGACCAGCCGCCAGCAGTCGAAACACCGACATTTTCCGCGGCCCAACCAGCGCTGATCGGAGCGGCGCCCCTAACTCCCAGCACCCGAGTGCGGCTAACAGGAACACGGCTGAACAGGAACCAGGTCGAAGCTCAGGCCCAAAGGCCCCGCCAACCTCGCCCAGTCGCCTGCGCTGCCTTGCTGTGCCCTGGGGCGGGCTGCCGTCCGCCACCCCTCGGCCGCGCCACGGCGCACCACGGGCGGTTACCAAGTCCCCATCAATCTCAACGCCCACCCAAACGTGTCTCTTTGCCTTCCCAGCGTGGTTTGCCAGGCTCCAAGCGGTGCCAAACTTCCGTCCGGTCCCCAAACTCCACCGGCGCATAGTGCTGTGTCAACCAGCTCACAAAAGTCGACTCCTGTAACTCCAGATCTCGCAGGAGCAACAACAAGGGCACCCGATTCGTCTCCAGGCAGGTTGCCACCCCTTCCCACGTGATCTGCCCGCTCCAGAACCGCTTCGGCGGCAAAATCAACAACTCCGGCGGTGGAAACACCCCAGCCTGGGCGAACTCTCGGTAAAACGGCGAGGCACCGTAACACCAACGATTCGTCGTCCCTGTCGCCTGCAGATGTCGCCGCACCATTGGTTCCGCATAGGATCGCCAAGAGTGGATCTTGTTCCATTCCCATGCTGCCAGGCCCAGCCCCACCCCGACCCACAAGGCTGGCACTGAGGATAACACCAACACCGCACGGCCCACCGCCCGGGTCGAGGGCAGCACCAAAGTCGAAATCCCTTCGCCCCCGGCACGGCCCTGGCCGGACCACTGCCATCGTAATATACGGACCGCCTCCGCGATGCCCAATCCACCCAAAATCGACAGCGGCCAGACAAAGTGCAGCTCGTAGTAGTCCCACCACAATCGCGCCACCGCCCGGAACAGCAGAGCTCCCACCAACACGCCCACGGCAAACACCCCCACCGGCGGCCAGCCCAGCCGTCTCAACCCCAGCAGCCCGAATCCCCCAGCCACCAGCGCTACCAAGGAGTCCGGTGTAGACCAAGGCCACCGAGCTCCGCTGAGCAAACCCGGCACCGTCTCAGCCGCCTGATTGGCCGCCCAGTGCGATCCCAACAGCCAGTCCCATCGAAAATTCGGCGAAAGCCAAGCGACCAACCCGAAGCTTGCCGCCCATCCTAACCCCCACGGGACGACCAAACGCAACGATTCGCGCAAACCGTAAACGCGCCAACACAACAGCACCAATCCGGGTGCCACCAACACAGCGGTCAACTTCATTTGCATCGCTGCCCCCATCACAGCCCCGGAAAGCGTCGCCTGCCAGGCCGGTAGCCGCCCCCCAGTCCTGTATAGCAGACCTGCGGCAACAAATGCCCAGCTCCACGCCGCCGGCTCTAGCATGAAACTGAACTGCAGCGGCATGCCATAGCGCCAACCCGCCACTAGCAGAGCCGCACTTACCACCCCCACAAAGCCCAACGCGCCGCGGCCCAGCCAAACCACCGCCGCCCACATCGCTGCCACCGATCCCACCGTAAACAAGCGCATGACCGGCAGGCCTTCCCCAAGCCATTGACACAACCGGGCATTCAGCAGGGTGTGTAACCACGGTTGATCATTCCATACTCGAGGCAGCAGCTCCGGTTCCCGCACCGCAAAATGAACCTTGAGAATCTCCCAGTGATCGTCCCTCCCCACCGTCACAAAGTCCCGCGTGACCCAGTAGCCCAGGGCCAATACGCCCAGAATCAACACCCAGCCCCACCACTCGCTGTCAACCTGAGCCTTCCTCATGACCGCCCTTGCTCCGAGCGCCAGCTCAAGACCCCTACCAAAAAGAACCAAACCGCAAAACCCACCCGCCACTCCCGTTAGTAGGCTTGCACCCAGCCCGCCATCGACCGCAGCCCTACCAAGCAAGGGCAAGGGCCGGAGGAGGGCGACTCGAAGGCCTGCCACAGCAGGAACCCCGATCCCCCGCCCACCAACACCACACTGTTCATCGGCGGCGGCAACAACACCGTCGCCAACCCCGTCGCCGTCTCTCCCACCCCTTGGACTAGAGCCCAACGTTCCCAACGCAGCGCCCGCTCCTCGTCCAGCCCCAAACCCGCCGACTCGCCCCGACCTACCGCAGCCACCTTGGCCAGCCCCAGCGCTACCAAGACCCAGCCCGCCAACCCCACCACCGCCCGCACTGTGGCCCAACGTTCCAACCAAGCTCCCAAGATCTTTCCCATAAGCTCCTTTCCTCCCTCAACGCCTTCAACCTGGCCAAGGGCCCGCCAATCCCGCCCCCTCCCGCGGCCCACCCGGCACCCCCGCGAGCACAGCGACCCCAAACGCTCCCAAAAGCAAACCGCCGACCCACCGCCCTGCCCTTCACCCCCCGGCCCGCCGTCGGCGCCACCACCAGCCCCAACCAGCCACAATCGTCCCCAAAACCAATGTCACCACAACCACCGCCCCGTACAAACGCTTCGGCCGCCCTTGGTCCACCAATTCCGAAAAAGTCTCCGGCCCAGGGGGCGGTTGATATACATGCGTCTGCCCGGCCAAATCCACCACGTAGTCCACCTGGTTGGAAGTGATGCGAAATCGGGCCAGTGGTTCGCTCCGCCGCCGGAACATCTCCGGGAAATACCCTTCCGGCGCTGTGGGATCCAACCCAAATTCGATCTCGTCCACGTAGTTGGTGTGCCGCAGGAGCCCTTCCCTCGGATCCCGTTCCTCCACCACGTACAACCACGGCGGAAACAGCCGTTCGGGTAAGTAGCCATAGATCACCCGGTATGAATTCCTCCGGCCGTCCTGCCTCAGCACCTCGTAGGTTACTTCCGCAAGCCGCCCTTGCGCATCGAAGCGCACGATCCGCCCCCGCCCCCCGGGGTGATGGAAGTAAGCGCGAAAAGGCTCGACCTCGAATTCCGTGTCATTGAGCCAGCGCCACTGTCCGGGGCCCATGGCATCCAACCCCAGCATGAGGTCACACTTCACGTTCGCGTAATGATTCAACTCTCTGCCCCAATGCTCTTGCCCTTGCCCGCCGGCGGTGTTCGTTCGGAACGTCACAGACAGCCTCATGTGTCCCTCGTCCAGGTGCCACAGGTAGAACTTGTTTCTGCCGCTGATTCGCTCCAGGCCCTCAGGAATCTTTGCATAGCCAATGCTCGCATCGCCCTTGAAAACCAAACGCCCTTTGGGCGTGCCCAGCTCTCGCCAGTACCAACCTTCCGGTTGCCAACCTAGTTCGAACCGTTCCAGCTCCGACATCCGGGGGGCGCGCGGCACCAGCTTCTCGCGGCCATCCGGCAACTCCCCCACTCCGATCTCAAATCTTGAATGAGCTCGCCGGTAGAGCACGTATCGAATGGCTGGCATTCGGGCCAGATACTCCCGGTAAAGCACCGCCGGTTCCCGGTTCAAAGGAAATTCTTCAGCTCCCCTATCCGCTCCGGCCCACAAACTAGCTCCCGACCCCAACCCCCAGGCCACTAGGGCCAATCCCGCTAACCTGTGCCGTCTCCACCATGGTACCAACCCTTGAGCCTTTGCACTGCCGCCCCGGCTGAGGCTTACTGGTCTTGCGACGCGTTTTACCCTCTTGTCCATGAATCCATTGCCCGGCCCCAGCCACCATCAAAGCATACAGCTGCGATCATGGAAAGCCCACCCCCGACCCGCTCGGCGTTCTCGCCTCCTGGGCACCAAGAACCCTTTTCCCGGCCTCGACGATGGCCACTCTCCGACCGTATGCCCACGACGTAAACGCTACGACCGACCCCTGGACTAGAGAGTAGCAGCCTTATCAATACTTGGTGCACCGGTTCCCTGACGTATAGGCCGGGGTATAGCGCTCTATAAACCGGGGCGAGGTTTCACATTCATACAAACACTGCGGGACCCCATCAGTCCACACCCGGTCCCAGCCTGACATTCCAGGCGGAGGAGGCGCCACCCAGGCATATGTCTGGTTCTCCACAAACAATCTACATATTACACCGTCGCTCCGTGTAACTAACCTTGGGCATGGCCTCTCGGAAGGAATCCAACAGGCTGTAACGGTAGCACCTGCCAACACTGCCACCGCCACCACAGCACTCGGAGACAAACAAATGGACTCCTACCACTGCGAAACCCTGAGACAGCGGCTTTTGGCTATCATACCCGAAGTATAGCAAAAAAAAGGCTGTCAACTCCCGCCGAAACGGCCCTCTGGCCGGCAGAGCGGCGCATTTCAGTTTTTGGACAGGTTGGCAGGGCGGGTGTGCGGGAAGAGCAAATGCCAGCGCTCGTTGCGCCAGAAGGTGTCCAGACACAATAGCGCTTCGTCCCCGGCCGGACTCCAAAACTGC
>Ga0209809_1000578_pt1 | contig 33428 bp, 32 predicted proteins | sample YNPMSTMetaG_FD_186172 | JGI IMG/M metagenome (GOLD analysis project Ga0209809, IMG submission 186172) | Anoxygenic and chlorotrophic microbial mat microbial communities from Yellowstone National Park, USA - YNP MS-T MetaG (SPAdes) (version 2) ...
GGTCAGCGGTGGGCCAGCCGTTGCGCAGGCTGGCCTCTACCTCGGCCTGCGAGAGGTGCGGGTTCAGTACCCGGATGGAGGTGGGGGGCAGGGTGTACACACCCACCACCTGCCCGCCTTGGCCTTGGGCCAGAGCGAGAAGCAAGAATGAGAGATAGATGTGGTGCTTTCTCATATCCCTCGAAAGGTATTGCCCATCTGTCAGAAAAAGGTCAGAAGGTCTGTTGGGTCTTTGCTTGAGCTCCCGGAGTTCTGATGCCCGACTTCTATTGGCGCCTTACAAAGCTCGAGGGCGGCCTCGAGCGTGATACACTCAGAACCGAACATGACCCTTTTCGAACAGTTCGAACGACACATCAACCCCGGCCTGGCAGGGCTACTGCGCTTTACCGGGCTGGACAAAGTAGAGTCCCACGCCGAAGGCGTATACGTCTGGGACACCGATGGCAAGCGCTACCTGGATTTTCTGGGCCTGTATGGAACCCTTTCGCTGGGCCACCGGCATCCCAAAGTGGTAGCGGCGGTCAAGGCCCAGCTCGAGCGGATGCCCATGTCGGTGCGGGTGCTGGTCTCCGAGCCCACCACAAAGCTGGCCGCCCGGCTGGCCGAGATTACCCCGGGCGAACTCTCGATGGTCTACTTCGGCAACTCCGGCGCCGAGGGGGTGGAGGCCGCGCTCAAGTTTGCCCGCTTCTACACGGGCAAGCCGGGCTTCATCACCACCCAGGGGGGCTACCACGGCAAAACCCTGGGGGCCCTCTCGGTCACGCCGCGCGAGCACTACCAGCTTCCGGCGCGACCTCTGGTGCCGGGGGTAACGGTGGTGCCTTACGGCGACGCCCAGGCCATTGAAGCGGCCATCGGCCCCGACACCGCGGCGGTAATTGTGGAGCCCATCCAGGGCGAGGGGGGCATCCGGGTACCTCCGGAGGGGTATCTGCGCGAGGTGCGGCGCATCACCCGCGAAAAAGGGGTGCTGCTGATTGCCGACGAGGTGCAGACCGGCCTAGGCCGCACCGGCAAGCTCTGGGCGGTGGACTGGGAGCGGGTAGAGCCCGACATCCTGGTGAGCGCCAAGGCCTTGGGGGGCGGGGTGATGCCCATCTCGGCCACCATCTGCCGCCCGGAAATCCTGAGCATCTACAAGACCGAGCCCCTGATTCACTCCAGCACCTTTGGGGGCAACCCGCTGGCGGCGGCGGCGGCGCTAGCGGCCATCGAGGTAACGCTCAGCGAGGATCTACCCGCCCGCGCCCTGGAGATGGGCAACTACTTGTTGGGGCAACTGCGTGGCATAAAGCAGGCCTACCCCGAGTTCATCCAGGAGGTGCGGGGGCGGGGCCTATTGGTGGGCCTCGAGTTCTGCGACGCCGACATCGGCGCGGTGGTGGTGGCCGAGCTGGCGGCGCGCGGGGTACTGACCGCCTTCGGCCTTAACAACCCCAAGGTGGTGCGCCTGGAGCCGCCCTTAATCGTCGAAAAAACCCACATTGACCAGTGCGTAGAGGCTCTAGACGGGGCTTTGAAAGCTACCCAGTTGGCCTTCGAGGGTGTGCTGTAGCCAAGGGAGCCAGCGCGGGTGCTTTATGATTGGGACGAGGAGCACTAAGCGTGCGGCCTGAAAACCAGCGCATCACGTCTTGAAAACATCATGCTAGAGCAAATTTACGAGCACCTCAAAAAGCACCCCAAAAAGCGCTTTAGCCTACGCGAGCTGGTGCGAAGCCTAAAGCTCGACAAGGATCAGGCCAAGGAGGCCTTGGATCTGCTGGTGGCCGAGGGCAGGGTGGCCGAGCCACGGCGCAAACGCTACCAGCTCCCCGAGGGGCTAGGGAAAAAAGGCCTCGAGGGCCATCTCCAAGTGCACCCCGCAGGATTTGGCTTTGTGATTCCCACCAACCCCGACCTGACCGACCTCTACATCCCTAAAGGCCACCTGGGTGGGGCCTGGCATGGCGACCGGGTACGGGCCGAGCCCAGTTCTTCGCTGCGCGATGGCAAACCCTGGGGGGTGGTGGTGGAGGTGCTCGAGCGGGCCCATCACCAAGTGGTGGGACGGCTCTACTTCAAGCAGGGCTTTGCCTGGCTCAAGCCCGACGATGCCCGGCTGCCTGCGCTTAAGCTCAAACCCGAGGGGCTCGAGGGCCTGGAAAGCGGCGCACGTCTGGTGGTGCGGGTCACCTACCCCGATGGGCGCAAGCCCCAGGAGCCTTACGGCGAGTTTGCCGGCTACCTGGGCCAGGGGGATAGCCCTGAGGTCGAGACCGAGGCCATCATCGCCAAGTACGAACTCAGAAGCGCGTTCCCGCCTGAAGCTCTGGAAGAAGCCGAAAGGGTAGCCCATCTGGACCCCAAAGAAGTTGCCCGGCGCGAGGATTTTAGGGCCCTGCGGGTCTTCACCATCGATGGGGCCGACGCCAAAGACTTCGACGACGCGATTCATATCGAGCAGCTACCCAGTGGCAACTACCGTGTGGGCATACATATTGCCGACGTCTCGCACTATGTGCGCGAGTTCTCACCCCTTGACCACGAGGCCTACGCCCGCGCAACCAGCGTGTACCTGCCGGGCCGGGTGCTGCCCATGCTGCCCGAGCAGCTTTCCAACGGCATCTGTTCGCTCAAGCCTTACGAAGACCGGCTGGTGATCTCGGTGCTGGTCGAGCTTACGCCCAAGGGGCGGGTCAAGGGCTACCGCTTTGCCGAGGGGGTCATCCGCAGCGTGGCCCGCCTGACCTATACCGAGGTCGAGGCCTTTGCCGAGGGGCTAAAGCACCCCGAACGAGCCCAAGTCCTGCCACCCAACTGGAGCCCAGGGCTCGAGGAAGACCTCAAGCTCCTGCTCAGGCTCACCCAGACCCTAAAAGCCCGCCGGCTGGAAAAAGGTGCCCTGGATTTTCGCTTCACCGAGGTCAAAGTTGAGGTCGACAACGACGGCAACCTGCACCTGATTCCGCAGAAGGAGCCCCGCGCCCGCAGCCTGATCGAAGAGCTGATGCTGCTGGCCAACCGGGTGGTGGCCAAGCACCTGGCCGAGCGAGACATCCCCACCCTGTTTCGCGTCCATGAGGATCCCAGCCAAGAGGCTTTCAGCAAGCTGGTAACCGCCCTGGGCAAGCTGGGTTATAGCCTGCCGGGAGGTGAGCCCTCCCCTAAGGCCCTGCAAAGCATCCTGAAGCAGGCTGAGGGCCGCCCCGAGGAGCCTGTGGTCTCGACCCTGCTGCTGCGTTCCTTGCGCCTGGCCCGCTATGCCGCCGAGAACCTGGGGCATTTTGGTCTGGCCGCCGAACACTACCTGCACTTTACCAGCCCCATTCGGCGCTACCCCGACCTGGTGGTGCACCGGGTTTTGCGCGCGCTCCTGCAGGGCCGGGTAAACCAAACCTGCAAGGAGGACTGGTCCAAACGGTTTCCCAAAATTGCCGAGCATGCCTCCGAACGTGAGCGGGCCGCGGAAAACGCTGAGCGCGAGCTGAACAAGTACTACCAGTGCCTGTGGGCCTTAAGGCACCGAGGCGAGACCTTCCGGGGCACGGTCTCGGGCGTGACTGGGTTCGGGGTATTCGTTAGCCTTGAAAACGGAGTAGAAGGCATGATTCGGCTAGGGGCCCTCGAGGACGACCACTACCAGTACATCGAAGACCTGCTGACTTTGGAAGGCCTGCGAAGCAAACGCCGTATTCGGATAGGAGACGAGATGGAAGTAAAAATTGAAGGGGCCAACCCATCGGCCCGGCAGATTGATCTGGTGCCGACCGAAAAGTTTTATCAGTCGGAAACCCCACCCGAACCACCCAAACAGGAGCAGAGCAAAAAGCGCCGCCGGGGCAAGCGCGGGAAGGGTGCAAAACCAGCCGCTCAGGAGCCCAAGGCGGCTGCGACCGCCAAGCCAGCGCGCAAAGTGGTTGCCACCGAACCCAAAAGCCCGGCTCCCCATGCCAGGGCTCGCCCGAGGCGGGTGGTGGGGCCGCCTGATGAGCGGCGGGGTTTCAGCAATCCGGTCAAGGTAAAGGCGCAAAAAATCTACTTCGGTTCCTGGGGAGAAAAGCCAAGCGCAACGCTGCAACCGAGCACTAAAAAGTCTAAACGCAAACGCCAGAGGCGCTAGGGCTGGGGCTGGGCCACCACCAGCACCCAGTAGTCGCCGCGCCGAACCATGCCCATTTCGCGCAGGTGGGGCTCCATGATGGTGTTGCAGTGGCCGAGGGTGCTCGATAACCAGTCAGCCACTACCGTCTCAGCGGAGGCGTAGCCGCGGGCCAGGTTCTCCCGGATTTCAAGGTATTTGTAGCCCACCTGTTGGCTGCGAGTAGCCACGGCATAGGTGCTGCTCGAGCCCTCAAAGTGGCTAAACTGACCGGTTTGCTGGATGTACTCCGCCCGCTGGCGGGCCACCTCGCCCAGCAGGCCGTTCCAGGTAAGGGGGTTTGTTGCGTCGTAGTGGGTCATGCTGCTTCCGTGGGTGCAGGTGCGGGCCTGGGCACGGGCCTGGTTGACAGCATTCAAAGAGGATAGATAGTCCTCTGGGGTATACGACAACTTGGGGCCGGCGGTACAGGCTGTCAGTGCAGTCAACATGGCTACCAAAAACCATCGCATAGCCCCAGTTTGACACCGTTTTTGGCCCTGGCCGGTGAAGAAGTCACCGCTCGGCGTTACATAAAGAAGGGCAGTATGCTAGGCCCTGATGCAGCTCATTGGTCTTACCGGAAGCATTGGCAGTGGCAAGAGCACGGTGGCCCAGCGTTTGCGGGCGTTGGGTGTGCCGGTTCTGGATGCGGACGAATATGCCCGTGAAGGAGCTCTGGCCTTGAAGTCGGAGATTTGCCAAACCTTTCCAGAGGCGTGTTCAGGTGGAGAGATCAATCGTGCTGCACTTGGGCGATTGATATTCAGCGACCCAGAGGCCCGCAGGCGGCTCGAGGCCCTGATCCACCCCTACGTGCGCCAGCGCATGCGGGAAGAAACCGAAAAAGCCCGTCAAGCGGGGCACCGCCTGGTGGTACACGAGATTCCTCTGCTGTTCGAGACCGGGCGTGAAAAAGATTTTGCCGGGGTGCTGGTGGTGGCCGCCCCCACTGCCCTACGCCAAGCCCGGGTGATGGCCCGCAGCGGCCTCTCCGAAGCCGAGTTCGAGGCCCGCGACCAGAGCCAGCTCCCGCAAGAGGATAAGGTGCGCCGGGCCACCTGGATCATCTGGAACGACGCCGACCTGGACACCCTGTACAGCAGGGTGGAGGCCTGGCTCGAGGAGGTGGAGCGGTGAAGCTGGTGCACGACTGGCTGGGGCCCCTCGAGCTGCCCGACACCGCGCAGCGCATTGTGTCGCTGGCCCCCAACGTCACCGAGACCCTCTTTGCCCTGGGTCTGGGCGAGCGGTTGGTGGGGCGCAGCGCCTTCTGTTACCGCCCTGCCGCTACCTTGAGCCTGCCGGTGGTCTCGAGCTATACCCGGGTGCGCTGGGAACTGCTGGAAAGCCTCAAACCCGACCTGGTGCTCATCAGCACCGGCGTACAGCGGGAACTGCTCTTTGAGCTGCACCGGCGGGGTTTTCCCATCTTCCCAATCCCCCTGCCGCAAAGCCCCTATGGCATCCTGGAGAACATCGCCGTATTGGGGGCCCTGCTGGAGGCAACTGAGGCGGCCACCGGGCTGTGTGCCCGTCTTTCAGAGCGCTATGGCGCGCTCTACAAAGCGCTTCCACCTCTTCGGGTTTACCTCGAGTTCGACCTGGGCGGCCCCATTACGGTAGGGCGGGGTAGCTATGTGGGCGAAGCCCTGCGCTACCTGGGCCTGCAAAACATCTTCGCTGAGCACCCCCAGAGCTACTTCCAGCCCGATCTGGCCGAGGTGGCGCGCCGGGGGCCAGAGCTGGTGATATACGAACCCAAACCGCACCGCTCGAGGCCACTGGAAAAAGCCCAGCGCCTATTGGCCGAACGGGGTTGGTGCTTCCCCTTGGTGGTTACCGGGGGCGACGAGCTGGCCCACTACGGCCCTTTGTTTTTCGACTACCTCGAGGCCCTGGTCGGGCAGATTCGCGCGCTATTGCCCGCCTGAAAAGTGCCCAGGGCTTGGATTTTTGCCCGCCAGCCTTCAGACTGAAGCCAATGCACCTAGAGATTCTGCAAAACCGCTCACTCCGCCTGACCGTCGCGCCCGAGCTGGGGGCCAGCGTCGTGGGCCTCGAGCTCCACCAAGCGGGATTCTGGCTGCCCATTTTGCGCCCAACCTCGCCCGCAGCCCTGGTGCAAAAGCACTCCCCCGACACCTCGAGCTACATCCTGGCCCCCTACTCCAACCGCATCCGGGAGGGGCGCTTTGTGTTTGCCGGTAAAACCTACCAGCTTCGCCCCAACTGGCCCGATGGGCAGACCCTGCACGGCAAGGTACACGGGCGGCCCTGGAGCGCACTGCGCATCAACGAGGACACCCTGCATTGCGCTTTCGACGCTTCGAGCCTCCACGACCTGAACTTCCCGTTCCCCTTCAGGGTGGAAGTAGCCTACCGGCTGCAAGGGGATAGCCTTGAAACCTCGACGACGTTGGTGAATGTGGGAACTGAACCCATGCCGGCGGGGTTTGGGCATCACCCCTACTTCATGCGCCACCTGGGCAACTCTCGCGAGGCCCTGCTCTGCTTCGGGGCCGATCGCATCTACCTGACCGATGCGAGCTGCCTCCCCACCCGGCCTGCCGAGGCCATACCGCCCGAGTTCGACTTCTCGCAGCCCAGGCCGGTCGGCGCGACCACGCTGGACCACGTGTTCGCAGGCTGGAATGGAAAGCTGAGCCTGGACTGGCCCGGTTCCGACTGGCGCATGGAGCTAAGCGCAGACCCCATCTTCTCGCACCTGGTGGTCTTCACCGCCCCCGATGGAAGCGTGGCCCTCGAGCCCGTCACCCACGCCACCGATGGCTTCAACCTGTTGAGCCAGGGCTGGGAAAATACGGGGGTGCGGGTGCTGGAACCGGGCGAAAAGCTTGCAGGAAGCCTGCGCCTGACCTTAGCGCCCAGCAGGTAAACTACGGTATGCACGTTTTTCGTCTGCGCGGAGACTTTCAGACCCTCGACCTCTACTCGGCCTTTTTGTTCGAGCAAGGGGCCAGGGGCCTCGAGGAGAAGCCCGGCGAGGTCTGGGCCTATTTTCCCGAGCGGGTTGAACTGCCCCTGCCGGGGGAGTGGCTGGAGCTACCTGATACCGACTGGCTCGAGGCCTACAAGCGCGACCTGAAGCCGGTACGGGCCGGGCCTTTTGTGGTGCTGGCCCCCTGGCATGAGTGGGTGGGCCAGGAAAAACGCATCGTCATCGAGCCGGGCATGGCCTTTGGTACCGGCCACCACGAGACCACCCGCATGGCCCTGGAAACCCTGGCCCAGCGCACCGAGCCCGGGATGCGGGTGCTCGACCTAGGCACGGGTTCGGGCATTCTGGCCATTGGGGCGGCCCTCCTGGGCGCACAGGCGCTGGGGGTAGACATCGACCCAACGGTCATCCCCCAGGCCGTCGAAAATGCTCGACGCAACCAGGTCGAAGCCTCGTTTATGCTGGGCAGCCTGGAGGACATAGAAGGCCCCTTCGACCTGGTGGTAGCCAACCTCTTTGCCGAGCTGCACGCCTATTTTGCCCAAAAGTACCGCGAATTGTTTGGGGTTTGTGGAACCCTGATCCTCTCCGGCATCCTGGCCGAACGTGAGCCCATCGTTCGCAGCGCCCTCGAGGCCAACCGCTTCGAGCTGCTGTCACGCAGGCAGGAAGGCGAGTGGATCTGCCTGACCTATGCCGCCTGCTAAAGAGCTATGCGTCCCCACCGTGCTTTTGTTCCCATCATCCAGCCCGAAGTCGAGCTGGGCGGACGGGAGGCCCACCACCTGCTGGATGTGCTGCGGGCCCGGGTGGGCGACACGCTCACGGTATTCGACGGCAAGGGCACAGAAGGCCGCGCCCGGGTGGTGCAAACCGAGCCAGGCTGGGTGCGCCTGCAGGTGGAAGAAACCTGGCCGGCCAGCAAAGAGCCCCCACACCCTGTCAGCCTGTATGTGGCCCTGCTCAAGGGCGACCACCTGGCCGAGGTGGTGCGGGCCGCCACCGAGCTGGGAGCCAGCACCATTGTGCCCATCCTGACCCAGCACTGTGTGGTGCGGGAGCTGAGCGAGAACAAGCTGCTGCGCCTGCGCCGGGTGGCCCTCGAGGCGGCCAAGCAGTGCGAGCGCAGCGTGGTTCCCGAAGTAAAGCCACTCCTGCCGCTCAAACTGCTTCCCCCAGTGTCGCAGGGGCTGGTAGCCCAGCCCAGAACCTCGGCCCGGGTGCGGGAGGTGTGGGACCCCCAGAAGCCCACCGCCCTGCTGACCGGCCCAGAAGGGGGCCTCAGCGACGATGAGATACAGCTACTGGAAGAGCGGGGTTTCACCCCCATCACACTGGGGCCACGCATCCTGAGGGCCGAAACCGCGCCGGTGGCCCTTTTGAGCCTGGTCACAGCCGGTGAAGGACTATGAAGCTCCTACATTGGCTTTTACTAGTTGGCCTGCTGTTACCGGCTTGCCGCTACACCTTTGTGCCGCTCGACCCGGGTCGCGCCACCCTGCCCAACCGCACCAGCCTCAGCGGAACCCTGGAACCCGCTGAAAGCGCAGCGGTAGCCCGGCTGACGGTGCGGCACCTGGCCGAGCCGGTGTACCTCGAGCTGCGCTGGTACAAAGGCGATCAGCTATTTCAGGAGCGCTCCATCTGGGTTGAAAAGCCGGGCACCTACCAGGCCCGCTTCGAACGCCTGGATGATGGTTATTACCGCCTGGTGGTGCTGGTGCAGAATAGCCCTTTGCTGCAGCTCGAGGTGGGTTCGCCGTTTTTCCCGCCCCCTCCAGCCCCTCCTTCCGGCTAAAAGCGCTAGCCCACCCCAATCAACAGCAGCACCACTGGAATCGTTACAAATGAAAGCACCGACGAAGCCACCACCGCCCGGGCGGCCCGGACGCCGTCGCCACCGAACTCCCCTGCCATCAAAAAGGCGTTGACGGCAATGGGCATGGCGCTTTGCAGCACCAGAACCTGAATGTCGAGCCGCTCGAGCCCCAAAACCCACCCTGCCAGGGCCGCCAGCAGGGGGGCGGCCACCAGGCGCAAAGCGCTGGCCTGAAGCTCAAAACCGCCCCACTCCGGTTTGGAGCGAGCGATCTGAATGCCCAGGGTCAGGAGCATCACCGGGATGCAGGCCTGGCCTAAGAGGTGCACCCCTTCGCCCAACCCCAGCGGCAGGGGAATGCTCAACCCCCGCACCAGCAACCCCCCAGCCAGGGCCCAGAACAGAGGCAGCTTCAGGGTGAACCAGAGGCTTTGCAAAAAACCGCCCCCGCGCAAAAACGCAGGCCCCAGGCCAAACATCAACACGCTGCTGGCGATAAAAAAAACAATGGCCCGATCCAGGCCCGGCTGCCCCAGGGCGAAAAAGGTCAGCGATAGGCCCATGTTGCCCGAGTTGGGAAAGGTGGCCGAAGCGATCATAGCCTTGGATGTACCCTGCTCAAAGCGCAGCCAACGGCTCAGGCCCAGCGCCAGCAAGTAAAGCCCGAGCGATGCCAGAAAAAAGCCGGCGGTAATACCAAGCACGCTGGCGCCAGTCAGCTTGGCCCGGAGCATTGCGTCAAATATCAGCACCGGAACCAGGACGTATATAGAAAGCTTGGAAAGGGTTTGCAGCTCAAAATCGATCCGCTTTCCCACCAGGTAGCCCATCAGGACAATGAAAGCCACCGGTACCACCGTGTTGAGCAGGGCCTCCATACCGGGGTAGCTTACTCGAAAGCATTTGAACTTGCCGAGAGTCCTACGCGCAGCTAAAAAGCCCCTGTCTAGAAGCAGTGGAATAGCCACTGCCCCCCAGTTACGGAGGCTTCTAAGAGACCCCCGAGGAGTAGCGCGCTTCTAGCACGCCGTTTAGTTCAGGAGCAAGGCAACAGCTATACTCACCGCCAAAGTTCCCAGCAAAGCTATCCCCAGCGTAACCCATATCTTGCCGCTTTCATGTAGGTTCATGCTCGACTGCACTGCCAGGTAGGCAAGGTAAATGTTGATAAGCAGGGCTGCTGCTACCAACAAGGGAAGCAGGAAGATACCAATCGGGGTGATCAGCAGAATCAGGCTAGTTAGCGCAAACAAGACGTTAATGGGCGCCCAAAACAGTGCAAAGGTGTAGGCCACGCTATCCAGCGTTCCGGTACCCCCTTGCACCTTACCTACATAGTGCACCAGGTAGATAAAAACCAAAAACCCTGCAATGGTGCTTAGCATGCCGCTCCAAAAGCCGCTTGCCCCTCCCAGGCCAAGCAAACCCGTAATCAACGAAGCAATCAGCACATAGATGATGGATTCACGAAGGGTGCCTTTGTCTTTGTAGCGCTCAAAAGTTTCTATCCTGGGTTTGCTCAGTACCTGTACACTTTGGTTAATCACGCTCATCAAGGTGTCGATAATGGATGGCGCGGTATTCATGGCGTGCCCCCCTTTCCTTTGCTGTATGCGCAGTTTATCAGGTCAGGCAGCACGGTCATTGCCCTCTCATGCAAAAGCTCAATAGGATTGAGCCATGCGCTTTTGGATTGCTCTTTTACTCGCTTTAGGCACGGCCTGGGCACAAAATATCACCAAGCCAGAAACTCCGCCCAATACATACGCCATCGCTAGGATAGTGGCGCTCGCTCAAGATAGTGCGATCATACGCATCGGCAGTCAGCTCAAAACTGCTGATCTGCCTACGGATGCAGTTGATTTCCGTGTTGGACAACTGGTGGTGGTGTACCAAGCCGGGAGCAAGGTCTACCTCGCCGAGCCCTACAGGCTGCAGTACTTATGGATGCTGCTAGGGCTTTTCGTGCTGGCAGCAGTGGCACTGGGTCGCGGCAAGGGCTTGCGGGGCCTGCTGGGTACAGCAGCCAGCATGGGTGTCCTGGTCTATTTTGTGGTTCCACAGATTGCTGCTGGCAACAATCCGTTGCTGGTCACCTTCGTGGGAGCCTTTGGCATCCTAACGCTCTCGATTTACTTCGTGCACGGCATCAACCTCAAAACTACAGCCGCCCTTATCGGCACCACTTTTGCTGCGCTTTCGGCTTTGGTGCTGTCGTCCCTGCTTACAGAGTGGATGCAGTTTACCGGCCTGACCTCGGAGGAAGCTTTCTTAGCCCGGTTCCAACTCGGGGGCAACCTGGACCTAGTCTCGCTGTACCTGGCCGGGGTGGTGGTGGGAGCCCTGGGTGCTCTCAACGATGTAACCGTCACGCAAGCCGCCGTCGTGCAGGCCCTGGTTCAGGCCAACCCCGCTACAGCGTGCGGGAGCTTTACACGAGGGGTATGGCAGTGGGCTTTGACCACATTGGCAGCCTGGTCAACACCCTAATTCTGGCCTATGCGGCCGGCGGGCTTCCCCTGTTGCTCTTGATCAGCCAAAGCGATGTACCGCTAGCATTGCTGCTAAACAATGAAACCTTCACGGCGGAAATCGCGAACATGTTGGTCGGCTCGTTGGCCCTGGTGCTGGCGGTACCCCTTACTACTCTGGTGGCAGCGTGGCTGCTGCGGGGTCGCAAGCTTGACTACATCGAGCGGAGATGGCCTAAGCCTTGATTTAGCCCCTCAACCTACGCGGCCTTGCAGTGTCGAACAAAGCTGGGCGCGGGGTTCAATAGCAATCCAGACTTGCCAAGCTACCCTGGCACGTCGGGCTGCAGGAGGTAGGTTGCTCAGCAGACCTGAACGGTATGCAGGCCCTGCCTGCTGCACAATCCAGGCCTCATAGGCCTGTACGAAGGGACGAACAGCCTCGAGGCCATAGGCACAATCTACCGGTTTGGCCCGATCAGGCAAGGCCGGCAGGCTGCTATCATCCTCTAGCAGGAAGAAGCCCTCTGCAGGCCGTAGGTAAACCAGCACACCCTGAGGAGTTTGTTGCCAGAGCGCGCTGGAGTGCAGCCCCACGCCATCCTTGTGGTAGATGCTCGAGCCCTTTCCCAGAGGATTGGGGCGCTTTTGAAAACCAAAGGCCTCGAGGTAGCCCGCCAGCACGTCTTGGCCCCACAGCCAAAACTGTACTGTAAGTGGGTTATGGATCGGATGGCAGCGCATGGCTACAGCAGCTTGCTAGGCCTGGGCCCAAGCCTCCTATGAGCCGTAGCATATGCAACTAAAAGGCCTAGCAGATTGTCTGTTGGCCCCAAGCAGCTTGGGGGTGGGTGTTAAAGCCTTGGGAAAAACATCGGAGCAGATGCACACGATACAGACATCACTGGCTTCGGCTGGGGCACAAACCTGCCGCTGTGAGAACTGCGGTTCGACAAAAATCACCCGCATGCCTCCCTTCCTCACCTCGCGTCAACTCCCTTTCGCACTTCCACTGATAATGATAAATCTGTATCATATTGTCAAGGCTAATTTTTGGTATCCTTTAGCGTATGGAACGCTCTACCCGCCAACGGCAAGCCATCCGAGAGGTTATGCGGGAACTAGACCGCCCCCTCTCCCCCGCTGAGGTGCTCGAGGCAGCCCGTCGTAAGGTGCCCAGTCTTGGCATCGCCACCGTATACCGCACCCTAAAAGGGTTGGTCAAAGAAGGCAGCGCCGTTTCAGTCGAACTGCCAGGGGAGGCAACACGGTATGAGTTAGCGGGTAAAAAGCATCACCACCACTTCCAATGCAACCTATGTGGCAGGGTATTTGAGCTCGAGAGCTGCCCTGGCGATTTTTCCTTCATGCTGCCTGAGGGGTTCAAAACCGAGAAACACGAGATCGTCTTATACGGCCGCTGTTCAGAATGCCCGCAGTGAGGACTCAAGCTCCGCGGCGTTAATTTCGCCGATATGACGTTTCAGCAGCCTACCTTCTGCATCGTAGAAAAGCGTAACTGGTAAGCCCTGAATGCGCAGGGGCTCGCTCAGGCGGGCCTCGGGATCGAGCAGAACGTTCGGTATTTCAAGCCTCAGCTCACGCTCAAAAGCCCTTACCGCCTCAGGACCATCGCTGATGTTCAAAAAAACAAAGTGAACCTCGGGGTTGGCTCGAGCTGCCTCCACCAGCATGGGCATCTCGCGGCGGCACGACCCACACCAGGTAGCCCAGGCATTGAGCACGAGGGGCTTACCTTTGAAATCGGCCAGATTGACCATCTGACCATCTATATGCTCGAGGGTAACTGAGGGCAACACTTCTACTGTAGAGGCGGATTTGGGCTGCAACAGCCAGAAGCCCAGCAAACCCGCTAAAGGAACGGCAAACCACATCCAAAGCTTCATCTCGTAAAGGATACGAAATTAATCCGGGCATCTCGGCGAAACAGAATACACATCACACCGCTGTGTCAAAAGGTTCCGCATCACCCAAAAACTGAGTTGGGCCATGACGTGGTATGAGCAGGTCTCCCCTGCCCTATTGCGAGGCCCACCCCGGCTTCTAGGGCCTCATCTGCGCTGGGTATGCGCGGGCTAGTTCCGCAGGGGCTTGCCGGTCTTGAGGGTGTGGGCGATGCGCTCCTGGGTTTTCTTGGTTCCCAGTAGCTTCAAGAAGCCCTCGCGCTCTAAGTCCAGGATGTCCTGCTCGGTTACTTCGCGGGCTGGCCCATCACCACCACACAGCACATAGGCCACCTGCTTGCCTATCAGCACATCGTGCTCGCTGGCCTGCCCGGCCTCCCGGAACTGCCACAGGGCGTAGTGCAGGTTGCCCAGCGCGTCTTTACCCAGGGCGCGGATTTTCATAGGGGGCTGTGGCACATAATCGGGGGCCATAAAGAGCACCCGGCGCTTGGCGTCGGCAATCAGGCGGTCGCGGTTCATGCTGATGCCGTCGCTCGGGCGCAAAAAGCCCATGTTGCGGGCCTCCAAGGCACTGGTCGAGGTCTGGGCCAGCATAATCATCTGGAAGGCCCGCTTTACCCCTTCAAACAGGTCGATCTCGGGCCCGTAGGCCGCAAGCTCCTGGGTAAAGCGGAAGAGCAGCTCCTTGGTGCCGCCCCCGCCCGGGAGCAAGCCCACCCCGGTCTCGACCAGGCCCATATAGAGCTCGGCGTGGGCCTGAATGGCGCTAGCGTGCAGGCTAAACTCGGCCCCGCCCCCCAGGGTGAGTCCGAAGGGCGCCGCCACCACCGGGAAAGGCGAGCGGCGCAGGCGCATGGAGGTTTGCTGGAAGCGGCGGGTGGCCAGCTCGAGGTCGTCCCAGGCCCCTTCCTGCACGGCCATCAGCACCAGCGCCAGGTTGGCCCCGGCGCTAAAGGTGCGGGGGTCTTCGTGCCCGATCACCAGACCCACGTAGCCATGGGCGTCCACCCAGTCCAGCGACTTGTGCAGCCCGGAGATCGAGCCCTCGCCCCAGGTACCCATTTTGGCCCGGTTTTCGAAGAGGGCCACCCCGTCGCCCAGGTCTAAGAGGGCATACTCCTTCCCCTCCAACAGGGTCTTACCCGCAGCCTTGAGCGGCTCGAGGCGGATCACGCCTTCCTCTGCTGGAATGGGGTGGTACTGCCCATCGAAGCCCAGGTAATGCCCGTCCTTGTAGAAGCTCCCTTGGGCTTTTTGCAACAGCTCGGGCTCGGACAGGCCCAGCTCGGCAAAGCCCTTGCGCAGGTAGTCCAGCCCCACCGCGTCCATGTTCTTGAAGGGGCCCTGCTCCCAGGCAAAGCCCCACTCCAGCGCCCGGTCTACCGAGACAATGTCGTAGGCGATTTCCTGGGCTTTCTCGAGGGCATAGTGGGCGTTAATCAAAAACAGCTTGCGGGCGAAAGCCCCGTACTTGCCGGGCAGCTCGCTTACGCGCTTCAAACGCTCGTTCAAGGGCAGGTCTTTGATGGCCGCTATCTCATCCAGGCGCAGCTTCTGCTGGGGCTTGTACTCGCCGCTGGTGTAGTCGTAGGTGTAGATGTCCTTGCCCACCTTCTTGTAAAAGCCAGCCCCGGTCTTCTCGCCCAGGTGGCCCTGCTGGATGAGCTGCTCGACCCAGTCAGGCATGCGGAAGTCTTCGCCGGTGGTGTGCGAAAGTTCGCTGGAAACCAGCTTAAGCACGTCCAGGCCGGAGATGTCGCCGGTGCGGAAGGTGGCGCTCTTGGGGCGGCCCATCAGGGGCCCGGTGAGGGCGTCTACCTCGTCGATGGTGAGGCCCTCCGAGATCATCAGGCGCATGGCCTGGGTCATGCCAAATACCCCCAGCCGGTTAGCAATGAAGCCAGGGGCATCCTTGCAGATTACCGTGCCCTTGCCCAGAATGCGCTCACCAAACTGGCGCATGGTCTGTAGCACCGCCGGGTCGGTCTCGGGGGTGGGGATCAGTTCTAAGAGGTGCAGGTAGCGCACCGGGGCAAAGAAGTGGGTGCCCAAAAAGCGCTTGCGGAAGGCTTCACCCCGGCCTTCCAGCAGGGTCTTCATGGGGATGCCGGAGGTGTTGGAGCTCACAATGGCCTTCGTCCCCAGGGCCTCGAGGCGGGCAAACAAAGCCTGCTTGGGCTCGGGCTTCTCGATGATGACCTCCACGATCCAGTCGCACTCTTTCAGCTTTTCCAGCTCCTCGGTGGTGCCCAGCTCGATCAGGGCCGCCCGGCTTTTGTCCATGAAGCTGGCCGGTTTGCTCTTGAGCTGACGCTCGAGGCCTTTTTTGACCAGCTCGAGCTTGTCCTCCTGCCCCGGTATATCCAGCATCACCACCGGCACACCAGCCGAGGCCGCCAGCGCTGCAATCGCACCACCCATGGTACCTGAACCCACCACACCAATTTTCTTGATTCGCATGTTGCCTCCAGAGCCGACTGTCGCGGACAGCCCAAGGCTCACAGCTCCCTGCTATCTGGCTATGAGCCGTTAGCTATTTTTATACCGAGTCAAAGTTTATAACAAGTCGGTTGTCCGCGTCTAGCAGTTCAAATGCCACCAGCAGACCTAAAGCCAGCCAGTACAATCTCAATCGGCCATGAAAGATGCACTCAACATCCTCCTGGACACTTTGCGCGGGCTTTTGCTGATGCTGTTGCGGGTAGTCTTTTGGATTCTGGGCGTGTCCGTTGGTCTGCCCCTGACCCTTGTAGCAATTACTGCCCTTATGGTCTTGCTGCTTCAAACCTCTCCCCTCCGCGATGAAGGCCTGCTTTGGCTGGAAAGTTTGAGGTTGCAGCTCAGCAAAGAGCAATGGCTGATAGTCATGTATGTTTCTGCGGGTCTCATCACCCTATGGCTTTACGGGTGGGACAAGTACCAGGCTGCTCGAGGTAGCTGGCGGGTTCCGGAGTGGAACCTGCACTTCTACGAGTTAATCGGAGGCTGGCCGGCTGGACTGCTGGCGCAGCGACTTATACGACACAAAACCGTCAAACGCAGTTACCAGGCGGTTTTCTGGTTGATTGGCTTTTTTCACCTGGCACTGGTGGTTTTTCTGTACGTCGAAACCCCTTGGTGGGGCACGGCTATTGTGGGCTTTTTGGGTTTGTTGGCCTACAGCCACTTCAACTACAGAGAAGTGGCTTAATTGCCACCGAATCCGGAGCATGTATCGGGAGTTTTGCTTGCCGCTTTCAGCGGTGGAAAATAAGCCTAGAGCGGTTTTTATTTCGATTAGAACCGTTCTTTTCTATACCAAGTTTCCTTGTTGCTTCAACCAATCTAACACCACCTTCGACCAGCCCTCGAGCCCTTCATACAGCGGCCAGATTTCTTCTAGGCCAGCCAGACGGCCCTCCAGTTTATCCACCTCTACAACCTGGGGCTCGTCCTCCGAGTCCACCACAAACACCACGCCCGCATGTACCAGGCTCACCGGGCTGTCGGCCATAACGATGAGGCCCACCGGCTCTGCCGTGTACCGACGAACGCCCACTTCTTCCAGGAGCTCCCGCCGCAGGCCGTCCAACACCGGGTTGTCGCCCACGTCTTCGGGGTTGATGTGGCCCCCCACCCCCAAGGTGTAGCGGTTGTGGAGTCGGGCCTCACCGCCGCCCTGGGTGCGCCGCATCAGCAGATAGCGGCCTTGGTAGCGCACCAGGGCATAGGGGATAATCTGGCGGTAGGTGGGGTCTTCTTCGGCCCTGGGCCGTTCTATGAAGAAGCCCTCGAGCTCGATCTTCTGTAACAGGGGGGCCTCGAGGGGAATAAGCCTATTCTGTGGGGGCGGAAAAATCGAAGCCGGCAGGACGTACACCTGTTCCATGCGGCCCAAGATACCATCAGTCCAGGGGGGCTTCCCGGCCCTCGAGCCAGACCTTGTGCACCTGGGCCTCGCCGTGCAGGGTAAAAAGCGAGCCCAGCAAATCCTCCACCGAATCCAGGTGGCGGAAGTGCACCTCCAGGGTGCTGCCGGGCTGGGGCTTGAGCCAGATCACATCGGCGGCCTTGCCAGGGGAAAAGCTGCCCACCACCTCGCCCAGACCCAGCACCTCGGCACCGGCCAGGGTAGCCAGGTACAGCAGGTGGGCCGGGGTCAGGCGCACCCCGTCCGGGGCGTAGCGCTGGGCCAGATAGGCCATCAGGCCCTCCTTGAGCAGGCTAAACCCGGTACCGCCCCCCACATCCGAGCCCAGCCCAAAGCGCACCCCGTGGCCCAGGTGGCGCTTCATGGGAAAGATGCCGCTGCCAATGAAGGCGTTGGAGCTGGGACAGTGGGCGATGGCCGCTCTGGCTTCGGCCAGGCGCAGTAGCTCGGGCTCGCTGGGGTGAACATTATGGGCAAACACCGAGCGCTCGCCGACCAGGCCAAAGCGGTCGTAGGTGTGCAGGTAGTTTTGGGCCCAGGGGAAAAGCTCGGCCACGGTGCGTATTTCCTCGAGGTTTTCGTTGATGTGGGTGGTGAAGTGAAGGCCTTGGTGCTCTTGCAGCAGGGTCTGGCAGACTTCCAGCAGGGCTTCCGAGGCCGAAAGCGAAAAGCGCGGGGTAACCGCATAGCGCAGCTTTCCCCGACCATGAAAGCGCTGAATCAGCATCTTCTGTTCGGCGTAGCTCTGCTCGGGGGTGGTGTGGAGTGCGGGCAGTAGCATCCGGTCGGAGCAAACCTGCCCAGCGATCATCCGCAGGCCCACATCTTCGGCGGCGCCAAACAGGTTGGCGGTGGCCCCCTGAAAGTGCGAGCCGAAGACCAGGGCGGTGGTGGTTCCGTTACGCAAAAGAAGCCGGACGAACTCCCGGGCCAGCTCGCGGGCCAGCTTGTTGTCGGAGAGCCGGGCCTCTAAGGGCAGGGTGCGCTGCTCGAGCCAGTCCAAAAGCGAGTAGCCCATGGCCCCAATCACCCGGGTCTGGGGATAGTGCACATGGGTATCCACCAACCCCGGCAAAAGCACCCCCTCGCGGCAGTCTTGCACCTGGGCCTCCGGGAACCGGGCCAGCACCTCGGAAAAACTTCCCAGCGCGACAATCTGCCCGGCGCGAAAGGCCAGCCCCCCATCGGAAAAAGCCTCTAGGGCCTGGGCTTCTTGGAAAGGGTTCTTGGGCGTGTGAACGATCAGGCCGCGCAGGATGACGGTCATGGCAAGCTATTCTACAAAGAGCCCCACCACCGCCCCCTGCCGCACATCCACCAGGCCAAAGTCGGTCAGACGCAGCTCAGGGATCACCGCCAGACCCAAAAACGACAGCACCATGTAGGGGTCGGGCAGGCTTACCCCAAGGGCCTTGGCCGCGGCCTCGAGGGCTTGCAGTTTGGCGTCCACTGCCTCCAGCGGCTCATCGGTCATCAGGCCCGCAATGGGCAGGGCCAGCTCGGCCAACACCTGGCCCTCGGCCACGGCCACCAGGCCCCCGCCCAGGGCCTCGAGCCTTCTAGCTGCTGTGATGATATCGGCATCCGAGACCCCCACCGCCATCAGGTTATGGTGGTCGTGGCCCACGGTGCAGGCCAGGGCCCCTTTTTGCAGGCCAAAAGCGGTTACCAGGCCCTTGCCGATCTGGCCGTTTTTGCCGTAGCGCTCGAGGCAGACCAGCTTGGCCAGGTCGCGGCTGGGGTCGGCCACCACCTCCCCGTCGCGCACAGTGGGCTCGAGGTGTTCTTCGACGGTCAGCACCTGGTGGGCAATGGCCCGCACCACCCGCACCTTCCCCGCGCCTGCTGGAATTCGCAGATCAGCGGGTTGTAGGGCGGGCAGCCGAACGGTATGGGAGACCGCCGACGAGACCCTGGTTTTGGGCAGTTCCACACACATCCGGCCCCGCTCGGCCACCAGCCTGCCGCGCTGGTACACCTGGGCCGCGCTGAAGCTGTGCAGGTCATCCAGCACCACCAGGTCGGCCTGGAACCCCGGCGCCACCGCCCCTCGCCGGGCCAGCCTAAAGTGGCGGGCCACATTCCAGCTCCCAGCCCGCACGGCATAGGCTGGGTCTACCCCCAGTGCAATGGCCTTGCGCACCAGGAAGTCCACCCCCCCTTCCCGCAGGAGGTCGGAGGGCAGCCGGTCGTCGGTCACCAGGCCCACCCGGTCGGCGTGCTCGGGGCGCAGCAGCGGCGCCAGGGCCGCCAGGTTGCGCGTGGTCGAACCTTCCCGCACCATCAGGAAGCAGCCCGCCTCGAGCTTGGCCCGGCCCTCCTCCAGGGTGGTGCTCTCGTGGTCGGAGGCGATGCCGGTGGCCAGATAAGCCTGCAAAGCTGGCCCCGTCAGGGTAGGAGCATGGCCCTCGGGCGACTTACGCCAGCGCTCGGCCAGGATGACCTTCTCCAGCTCGCCGTCCTCGGCAGCCAGAATAGCCGGAAAGCTCATCAGCTCGGCCACCCCCACCACCCTAGGATGCGCCAGCAGCCGCTCTATCTCGGCCAGGCCCAGCCTCGCGCCACTGGTCTCGAGCGGCGTAGACGGCACCGAGGAGGGCACCGTGACCCAGACCTCGAGCGGAAGCCCCTCGCTGGCCTCCATCAACCACTCAATACCCGCCACCCCGGCCACATTGCCAATCTCGTGGGGGTCGGTCACCACCCCCGTAACCCCCCGTGGCACCACCCCCCGCGCATACTCCGCGGGCGAGACCAGGGAGGACTCGAGGTGTACGTGCCCATCAACGAGCCCCGGCGCTACCCAGCGGCCCTCGAGGTCTATCACCTGCTCGGCCTCGGCCTGGGCGTACTCGAGGCCCACCGCCGCAACCAGCCGCCCGGCCAGCAGAATATGGGTGTGCTGAAGCGACAGGCTGAACACATTGACCAGCCGCGCATTCTTGAGCAGCAAGGTTCCAGGGCAGCGGCCCATTGCCACGTCTACCGCCCGCCTTAGCTCGGAGAGTTCTATGACCATGTTCCAAAAATGCTACCGCAGGCAATTGCCTGCGGCAACAGGTGACACGCGGGCCCCCGGTTGCCCTGCCAAACTACAAACGGGATGGCAACCCCAAAGACCCGCATGGGCCGACCTTCAAGAATAGAAGGAGCGGGGAATCCCCGCTCCGATGAACTCTTCTTGCTGACTTACCTTTCGATCTTGATGATGACGATGATCCTGATCTTTGGCCACTTTATCTTCAGGACAGGCTCGTTCGGAGAGTCAATGCTGTCCATGATGCCGATCTCACGCCCGTCGCTCGGCTCCACTACTACTTCCGCAGGCAAAGTGGCCACGACCTGAGAGGGGTTACCGAGCTTGGTAAGCTGTATGAAGGTGGCATCTCCTTCCCTGATGACCCTAACGTTGTAGAAGGGCTCCTCTCTTGGCGGACACCAGACCCTGTTTGGCCCGCAGTCGGTGGTAGTCCCACCAGGGAAGGGCTTTTTGCGCACGTAGATGAAGCCTATATTCTGGCCGATCAAGTCCTCCAGCCTCTGGGCCCCTCTGACCGTGGGATTATCGTAGGGAACGACCACCACGCTAGCATCGTTGCGGAAGAGGATGTGGGGAGGCCAGTTGGGCGGGAAGGGCTTGGGATTTCCGCAACAGATGTCCTTAAGCTTGCTCGCGAAGCCCTGCATGTCTGGATCGGCACTGCTATTTATCTCGCGCCCCTGGAGGTTTTGGGGAAGCGGTGCCCTCACGTGGATGCGGGAGGAGGAGAGGATGTCTTGCGCATCACATCGCCTGCAAAAGATGATGATGATATCTACCTCATCCGGGGGCTTGTAAGAAAACTTGACGATTACTTTAGCCCCGGTCGTGTCTCCGAACTCCCCGACCTGCTCCACAGTGGCGGGTTGGATCTCGGGCGGCGCACCCCTTTCACCGTACCAGGCCACCTCCCACTCCCCACGCTCGTTCTTCTGAAGCCTGGCCAAATGGGACTTGGGAGGGCGAGGGCTCGAAGGTCTTTTGATAGTAATGAAGAGGGGCTTCCCGTTCAGGTCATCAGCACCGTTGGGAAGGGGCCAGGGGAAAGGAGGCCGCCACGGACCGCCGATAAGCACCCTTTCCTCACCGTTGTAGGCCAACGTCAGGGGTGGGGGCTCCGTGCTTGTAGCCTGGGGCACAAGTCCAGCGGGCAAGACATCATCAAAAGCGGCGATGGCATCGTTACAGAGTAGCTGCTTGCGCGTTCACCGAGTCCTCAGCGGCGCTGAGCTGATCGCCGGGAGGCGGTGAAGCCTGATTCCCCCCGCCACCGCACCCTGCCAGGAGCAGGGCCGCCAAAAGACCTAAAGCCGTCCACTTCTTCCACATGGTTCCACTCCTCTCTGAGGGGCTTAGGGCAGATTTTGTGGGAAGCTCGTTTTGCCTTAAGCTGGCCTCGAGACCAAAGGTAGCGCAGACCCCCTTAACGGAGCCTGAACGGGGGATGAACGCCTAAGGGAACAAAAGGAAACCCCCGGGGAGGGCCCCCGGGGGCTTGGTAGGCAGGGCCTCAAGGCTTCTGGGAGAGGTCCAGCATCCCCTTCCCCACCTCCTGCGGGGGGAAGGGCAGGGGCTGGGCGTTCTCCTCCAGGCGCTGCTGGAGCTGGGCCGGGGTGAGGTTCGGCTGGGCCGAAAGCCACAGGGCCATGGCCCCAGCCACCAGGGGGGTGGCGAAGGAGGTACCGGTGCATTGGCCCTGCCCTCCTCCGGGGGTCACGCACTCCAGTTCAGTGCCCGGCGCGGCCAGATCCACGTAGGCCCCGCGAGTGCTATAGGGGGCCGGGCTGAGGTCCCTATCCAGCGCCCCCACCGCCACCAGCCCCGGCAGGTCAAAGGCAGCAGGATAGTGGGCCGGGCTTCCCTGGCTGCCCTGGTTGCCCGCAGCGGCGGCCACCGGGATGCCCTGGGAGAGGGCCGCCTGCAGGGCCAGCTTCAGGGCCTCCACCGGGGTGTCGCCCCCCAGGCTCAGGTTAATCACCGTGGGCCCCTGGCGGTTTTCCACCACCCAGCACACCCCCCGCACCACCCGGCTCGCCCGGCAGACGCCGCTTTGGTCGCAGACCCGCACCGGCAGAATATCGGCCTGGGGCGCCACCTCTTTCACCAAATCCGCAGCCCCGGTGCCATGCCCGAAAGGTAAAAAGGCATCCTGGGGTACGGCGTCGTCTTCCACAAAGTCGTAGCCGGGGAGCTGGGGGATGACGGTATCCACCCCGGTGTCCAGCACCGCCACCCGCACCCCCTGCCCACCCCAACCACGGTCGTGCGCCTGACGGACCCCGATGGCCCCACCGCCCCAGCTCCCCAGGCTCCACAGGCTTTCGGGGTCGGCTTTGTAGGCGGGGTCCTGGGCTTCCAGCTCCTCCAGCGCGCGCCCCAGAGTCTCCCCGGTATAGCCCAGCTCCGCCAGGGCGAAGCCGCAGGCCTGCAGGTCGTCCCTTCGGATCAGTTCAAAGCCATCAAGCGAGGGCAGGGGCTGGTTCAGCGGCAGCCGCAGCAACACCCTATCGCGGACCACCTGCCCCAGCACATTCAGGCTGGCCCGGGCCTCCTGGGTGCCCTGCACCACCCGCACGGTCTGGGGGCCGCCGGCAACATTGGGCACCCGAAAGCGTAGCGTGTTTCCTTCACGCATCGTCACTGTGGCGGGGGCCCCACCCACAAAAACCTGGGCTCCCTCCGCACTCATCCCGCCCAGCCGGGCCTCCACCTCCTCCCCCAGCGCAGCGCGGCTGGGGGAAATGCTCAGGCTGGGAGAAGGGGTACATGAGGATAGCAGCAGCAGCAACCAGAACCATTTGTGCATGGGGCACCTCATCGCCGTAAATAACACTATATCCACTCAAGTCCAGCACCCAGGCAGGCATGGCTTAGGGGAGGGTGATGGAGCCACCACCTACGGTGTAGCTGTTGGTTCCAGCCGTAGCAACACGGTAATAGTCGCCGGCCTGGAAAGCGCTGGGGTTATTGGGGTCGAGGGCGAACAGGTTCTTGTTGCTCAGGATGGCAGAAACCTCAAAGCTGCCCGATCCCGCGGGGGGAGTGTATCCCAGCAAGCTGGAAGCTGAGAGGTCGGGCAGGGTGTAGCTGGTGGCGCTCCCCAGCCAGTTCTTGGTAAGGCTGGCAGTGTAGTAAATCTGGCCCGCAATCTGGAGGTAGATGCGGTAACCTTGCAGGCCGCTATCGTTCCGGGAAAGGCCGCTTATGTTGGGGTGAGCTGTCTGGTTTACTGTCAGGCTACCCGAAGACCAAGGCGCGGGGAAGCTCAGGTTTGGGCTGCCGGAGCTAAAGATCTGTATGCTCAGGAGCGAGGCGTTGGTAGCACTGGCCTGAACCAGAGCCGCGTAGCGATCCCCGCCGCCAAACCCGCTCACGGGGCGGTAGCTGGTGGGCGAGGCGTTTACTCCCCCACCGCCGGTGTTGCTCGAGCTCAGGTAGAGAACAAGTGCACCTGGGAAACCCGTATAACCTGTGGGAGGCGTGGGCGGGGTCAGGCTGACCGGAGCAAGCTGGTCGCTGGAGGTTAGGTTGGCGTTGGTGCTGCCCCCGCTAATCACGTTTACGTTTTTGAGCACCTTAGCCACTTTGACGGAACCGCTGTTTACTAACGTTACCAGAAGGTCCTGCGTACCAGGCTTCAGATTCAACCCGATAGAGACGTTGCCGCTTGCAGACAAACAACCCGTACCATTCACGCACACCGAATCCCCACTGGCGAGCAAGCTGGCATCTACGCTCACGTTCACCGTGAAGGAGACATTAGTGGGAGCACTGCTGCTACATTCAAGCTTGGGGCTGGCCAACTCGCTGTTGGTGGCCTGGATCAGGTGAACCCTGGTGTTTGAGCCTGTCCCGCAGCGCACCGCCACCCCATACTTACTCTCGCTACCCAGGGCAAAAGTGGCGCTCCCACCGCTAAAGTTAAGGGCCTGCCAGGCACCGCTACCCACCTGGTAAACCCCGCTGTAGCCCACGTTCTGGGGATCCTCAACCCTCACGGTGATGCTGCTGGGGGGTGGGGGCGTACCTCCACCGCAGGCGGCCAGTGCCAGGGCCAAACCAAGGACTATAGGCGTCTTGTACTTCAACTTCATTGCTAACCTCCTTATGGATTCCCACGACAGGCAAAAGGCCCGGGAAGCAAAGCCTTGCTGTTTTTCAGGCAGGCTCTGGCCTGCCATGGGCGACTGTAGGTTAGCAAAAGGGGTCTTAACGCAGCCTGAACGCCTCCAGGCGGCTGCGGTAACGCTCGGCCAGCACGGTGTAGCGGGCCTCCTCCAAAAGGGCGATGGCTTCCTCCAGGCCAGCCCGCTCCCCGGTCAGTTCGGCCAGGTTAGCCAGCACCGCCGCGGTCAGCACCCACTCCCGACCCGCCTTGGCCAGTCGCAGGGCCTCCTGGTAGGCTGCCCTGGCCTCGGCGGGCTGCCCCTGCCGGTGGTAGAGGGCTCCCAGGTTGTTCCAGGCCCGCCCCATGGCCTCGAGGTTCCCCATCCTTTCCGCCAGGGCCAGCGACTCCCGGTACAACCGCTCGGCCTCGGCGGGCTGGCCCTGGCGCTCCTTGATTACCCCCAGGTTGAGGTAGAGCCTGGCCCGCAAGCCCTCGCGGGGCCCAATGGCCTCGAGCACCTCGGTAAAAACCTCCTCCCCCTGGCCCAGCTCCACCAGCGCCACCGCCCGGTTACCCAGCGCGCTCAGGTGGCGCACCTCCTCGCCAGCCAGCAAGAAGCGCACCGAGGCCCGGCCAAAAGCCTCGGCCGCTTCCTGGAAGCGGCCCTGACCCAGGAGCATCATGCCCTGTAGGTTGAGGGCCTCGGCCTGGGCGTACGCGCCTCCAGCCTTGGCCCGCTCCGCTTCGGCCTGAGCCTCGGCAAACTGCCCCAAGCGGAAGAGCACCCCAGCCCGCAGAGCGCTTTTGTCGGGGCTATCGGGCAGCTCATCCAGCAGATCGAGGGCTTCCCTGTAGCGGCCCAGCCGCTCCAAAGCCCGGGCCCGCAGCAGGCTGAGCTCAGGGTCGGGGGCCAGCTCGGCCAGCAACGCCAGCGCTTCTTTAGGCTGCTCCTCCACCTGGGCGCGGGCCAGACGCAGCAGGGCGCTTCGCCCCCGGGAAAAATCGGCCTCCTCCCAGTGGGCTCGAGCCAGCCGGTATAGCGGCGCCGCCTCGGCTAGGGGAAGCTTGCGGGCCAGCTCGAGGGCCACCCTACGGCCTTCGATGGTAGGCGCCACCGTCAGCCGGGGCTGCCCCTGGCTATCCAGCAGTCTACGTCGAATAAGAAAATCCAGGGTTTCCGCACCCAGGCCCAGCAGCTCTACTGCGCGGGAGAGGCCCACCAACTGCACCGCAAAAAAAGCCCGCTGCACCTCGAGGTCAAACCTTTTTAGCTCGGGTTCCTCCTCAAGAACTTCCTCGACACCCGGCAGGGCCCGTGCCTCCTGCAAGAGTGCCAGGGCCTCCTCCTCCCAGCCCAGGCCTACAGGGCCTCGGCCCGCTCGAGGTGGGCACGCCACAGAGCCAGGGCAATGGCCTCCCGCCGGCTCCAAACCCACTCCTCGAGCTCAGGCGAAAGGCCATCATCCGCACCTTCCAAAAAACGCCCCCGATAAAGCGCCCGGGCTTCCTGCAGGCGGCCTTCCTTCAGCAAAGATTCCAATTCCTTTGCGTCACAAGCCGCCTCCGCCCGCAGCACCTCCTCCCCTTCGACGCACACACCTGCCGCGCGAAGCTGGCTCAGGGCCACCGATAAGCTATTCAAGGCATCGCTGGCCCCCGGCCAGAACAGCTCGGTCAGGTGACGGCGGGAACGCGGGCCCTCCAGCAGCAGATAGCTCAACAACAGCAAGGGTTTTTTCTTACGCAAGGGCTTTTGCGTATCTAAAAACAGCTCCCCCAGTGTTCGCAGCATGTTCTGCTAGGATTATAAAGGCAAATAAAAAACCGGGGTGCACAAAGCACCCCAGCCAATTTTTGCTTTTACTTGGGCTCGTCCGGCACCGGGCCGACCACCCCCGGAGCCACCCACTGCATCTCGTTGAGCTCCTTCACCGTCATCTTGCGCCCAGCGGGCACCCGCAAAACCCCGTTGCGGTCGCGGATGGGGCCGGTGAAGGGGTCCCATTTGGGGTTGGGGCTCTGTATGTCTTTGTAGAGCTCCATCACCCGGTTGTAGACGCTAACCTTCTTGCCGTTCACGGTCATGGTGGCTTTCTTGAGGGCCGCCTCAAATTTGGGGTTGATGGGCATGCCCACCTGGGCCCCGAGCATTACCGCTTTCTCGCGGGCCAGCCACCAGTAGTCTACGTTCTGGAGGTTTTTGGGGGTGTAGGTGCCGTTCTGAACCTTCTTCAGGATGTCGATGTAGATCACGCTCCAGTCTACGAGCTGCCCCGAGACCACGTAGTCAGGGGCATACTTGTACATCGAGTTGTAGTGGCTGAAGCTGGGCACCCTGCGCCGGGCTGCAGTCTGGATGACCGTAGGGGTATCCTCGGTGAAGGCCAGGATATCGTTGCCCTCAGCCATCAGGGCCTCGGCGGCCTCGCGGGCTTTGACGGGGCTGTACCAGGCGTTAATCCACTTGACATTCACGGTGGCCCTGGGGTTCACCGCCCGCACCCCCAGGGCAAAGGCCGAGATGTGACGCTTAAGCTCGGGTATGGGAAAAGCCGCCACGTAGCCCACCTTGCCGCTCTTGGTGAGGGCACCCGCCATCAGGCCGTTTAGGTAGTAAATCTGGTAGAAGTCGGCCATGTAGGTAAGCATGTTGGGAGCCCGCTTGAAGCCGGAGGCATGCGCAAAAATCACATTAGGGTGCTTCTTGGCGGCCTCGAGGGTCTGGTCCATAAAGTCAAAGGAGGTGGTAAAGATGACATTACAGCCCCCGGCCACCAGCCGGTCTACCGTGGCCAGGGTATCAGCCGGTTTGACCGATTCCACATACTGGGTAGTAAGGCCGGGAATGGCCTTTTCGGCGGCCCGGCGACCCTCATCGTGGGCGTAGGTCCAGCCCACATCGCCAATGGGGCCTACGTAGATAAAGCAAGCCTTGAGGTTGGCCGGCTGGGCCATCCCAAAACCTAGGGCCAGAGCCATCAAAACACCCATTGACCAGGTCTTTCTCATACAAACCCCTCCATCTGCCCGACCCAACATGCCCTTGTTGGGTCTACCTAGGGCTCTAGCGCTCGCCCCGCCGATAAGGTTTGCCCAACGCTTCAGGGGCGTTGCCCTGCTGCCCACGCAGCCCTGACAATGCCAACACAAGTATAACCAAAAGGTAAGGCAGACTGGCAAACACTTCCGTAGGAATGGCCGCCTGGCCCTGGAGCCGGAACTGAAGGTAGTAGAGCAAACCGAAGAAAACAGCCCCAAAAACCGCCCGCAGAGGGCTCCAGCCCACAAAAATCACCAGTGACACTGCAATCCAGCCCAGCCCGGCGGTCATGCCGTCGGTCCAGGAAGGGCGGTAGACCAGCGAGAGGTAAGCCCCGGCCAGCCCGGCCAGGGCACCCCCCGCCGCCACCGCCGCGTAGCGCAGCGCCGGTACATTGAGGCCCAGCAGGTCGGCTGCTGCCGGATTCTCCCCCACCGAGCGCAGCGAGAGGCCCAGCCGGGTCGCATAGAACACAAAACTCAGCAAGACCGCCAGCATGATAGCCCCCAGGGTAAAAGGCCACTCGGGGGGCTGGTTAAAAAGCGGCAGCCCCTCGAAGCGCTTGCCCAACAGACCGGCGGTGCCCAGGCCCACCATGCTCAGGGCCAGGCCCGAGACGAACTGGTTGGCTTGCAGGGTAATGGTTACGAAGCCGTGCAGCATGGCGGCCAGGGCACCCGCCAGCATGGCCGCCAGCACCGCCAGCCCGAGGTTGCCATCACCCGCGCTGCCATAGGCCACCGCAAAGCCCGCCAGCGCGCCCAGGGCCATCATGCCCTCTACCCCCAGGTTGACCACCCCGGCCCGCTCGTTCAGGATGGCCCCCAGGCAGGCAATCAGCAAAGGGGTACCAAAGGAAAGGGCTCGAGCGAGGGCGTTGGCGATCTCTTCCATATCTCACAACACTATGCAACTCAGGCCCTGGAAGCGTCTAAAGTCCTGGTCGAAGGTGATGAGCTGACAGCCTCCTACAACTACAAAGGCTGCCAGGTAGGCGTCCGTAGCCGGGGGGTGGTGCTATTTTGTACCAGTTTTCGCAGTGCGTCATCAAGCCCCTGGGGCTCCTCCAGCAATGCGAACCAGAAAATGCTGTCAGGAAGCCACATGCTCATCCAAAAGACCCCATAGCTCCGCATGCGTGCAAGCCCTTATCCTGCGCCCTGCCACAGGCACGACGGGCAGGGTGGGTTGAGCTGTACTGGTGGCTTGACGGTTCAAACCCTCCTCCAAGCACCTCAGCACTATTTCCCGTAGGGGTTTTCCTTCCCGAACGGCCAACAGCTTGAGTCGCTTGTACAGGTCATCGGGCAAGCCCAGCGTGATTCGCATGAGTTCGTACCTGCATAACCGTTTCCGGCGGCCATTGGGGTCGTCCAGTACTTTTTACCTTCCCCAGCGAAGACGGTAGCGCAAAAATAGCTCCGAACCAATCAGGCAAAAAAGAATTACCCCGCTAAACACGTCCACAATGCGAAAGGGCATGTTCAGGCTCACCTTCAGGAGGTCGCCCCCGGCCAACACCAGGCCCATCAGGGGAGCGGTGAGGAGCACCAGCGCAGGGTGCCCCCGGGCCAGCCAGGCCACGATGATGGCGGTAAAGCCATAGCCGGAAGAGAGCTGGCTGGGCTCAATCAGGCGGTGGTGGATACCAGCGATCTCCCCCACCCCAGCCAGACCGGCCATGCCCCCGGTGATGAGGGCCAAGAGCAAGAGCACCCGGCCCTGCGCGATGCCCAAATAGCGGGCCGCCCCGGGATTTTCGCCCACGATACGCATGCGGAAACCCAGGGTGGTACGAAAGAGCAAAAACTGCAACAAAAGGGCCAGCAGCACCCCTAAAAGCAGGGTGGGCCAGTGGACGCTCGAGCCCGGCCAGAGGGGTATCTGCTGGTACTCGGCAAAACGGTCGGAGTAGATGTAGCCCCGCACGTCCTTGCCGCGCCAGGGGCCGTTAATCAGGAAGATCACCAGCGACTGGGCCACGTAGTTGAGCATCAGGGTGGAGAGAATCTCGTTGACGCTGAAGCGCAGCCGCAGCCAGGCCGCCAGGCCGCACCAGAGCGCCCCACCTAAGGCCCCGGCCAGCGCCATCGCCGGCAGGCTCAGGGGAGCGGGCAGGGGCAGGAAGAGGGCCACCCCCGCCGCCAGCACCGCCCCCAGCAAAAGCTGCCCCTCGGCCCCGATGTTGTAGAACTGGGTGCGAAAAGCCAGGGTGAGGCCCACCCCAATCAGGAGCAAGGGAATGCTGCGGCGCAGGATCTCCTGCCAGCCTCTGGCCTCCAGCAGGGTTCCGGTAAACATGAGCCGGTAGACCTCGAACGGATTCTGCCCATAGGCCACAAACACCCCCCCCACCAGCACAAAGGCCAGCCCCAGCGCAGCCAGCGTAACCCCCAGCACCCGCCAGGGCGAGGCGTGGGCGAGGGGCTCGAGCCTCATGCCTCACCTCCGGTCATCAGCAGGCCAATCTCTTCGCGGGTAAGGCTACCGACCGCAAAAGGGCCCTTGAGCCATCCCCGGTAGAGCACCCCAATCCGGTCACAGAGCGAGAGCAGTTCCTCCAGGTCTTCCGAGACCAAGAGCACCGCCGCCCCCTGCTGGGTTTTTTCCAGCAAGACCCGGTGCACCTGCTCGGTGGCCCCAATGTCCAGGCCGTAGGTGGGGTGGACGGCCAGAATGAGCTGGGGCTTTCCGGCCAGCTCGCGGGCCAGAATGACTTTTTGGATGTTGCCGCCCGAAAGGAGCCTCGAGGGGGTATGCAGGCTGGGGGTGGCGATGGCGTATTCCCGCACCCGGGCCTCGGCCTGGGCCAAAAAAGCCGCCGGGTCGAGCAAAGCCCCACGGGCCAGCGGGGGCCGGTCGAAGGTACGCAGGGCCAGGTTTTCGGTCACGCTCATGCTGGGAACCGTGCCCATCTGGATGCGGTCTTCGGGGATGTGGGCCACACCCAGCGCAAACAGGCGGGCCGGATGGGCTGGCAGGGGCTGCCCCAGCAGCCGCACAGAGCCCGCCTCGGGGCTCCGCAGGCCCGCCAGCACCTCCACCAGCTCGCTCTGGCCGTTGCCCGCCACCCCGGCGATGCCCAGAATCTCCCCGCGGTGCAGTGCAAAGGAGACCCCCCGCAAGGCCGGCAGGTTGCGGCTCGAGCGGGCCTCGAGTTGCTCGACCTCGAGTACCACATCGCCCACCTGCGCGGCTTGCCGTTTGCGCTCGAAGCTCACCGAGCGCCCTACCATCAGCTCGGCCAGCCTGGCCTTGCTGGCCTCTTCTTTAGGCAGGCTGCCCACCACCCGCCCCCGGCGCAGCACCGTGCAGCGGTCGGCAATGGACAGCACCTCCTCGAGCTTGTGGGAGATAAAAACGAGCGACTTGCCCGCCGCCCGTAGCTCGCGCATGACCCTGAACAAGGCCTCGGCCTCCTGGGGGGTGAGCACGCTGGTGGGCTCGTCCAGGATGAGCACCTTGGCCCCCCGCAACAAGGCCCGCACAATCTCCACCCGTTGCTTCTCGCCGGGTGAAAGCTGGTAAACCCGGGCCCTGGGGTCTAGCTGCAAACCATAGCCCTGGGCCATCCGCTCCACCAGCGGCACAATGCGCTGGGCAGGCAGCAGGGGGCTGCCAACGCCCAGGGCCAGGTTCTCCGCTACGGTGTGGCGGTTGACCAGCGTGGGGTGCTGGGGCACCAGCCCGATGCCCAGCCTTAGCGCGTCCATCGGCGAGCCAATCCGAACCGGACGGCCCTCCACCAGAATCACCCCCTCGTCGGGGCGGTACAGCCCATAGAGGATGGAGACTAAGGTGGACTTGCCCGCCCCGTTTTCACCCAGCAGGGCCAGCACCTCGCCGGGGTAGACCTCGAGGCTCACCCCGTCGTTGGCGACCACCCCGGGGAAGCGCTTGGTGATGTTTTTCAGCTCGAGCAGGGCGGGCATCGCCGCAAATCATATAGAAAACCGGGTTACTCGGCCACCTTTTCCCGAGCCAGCTTGGTTTGCGTGCCCTCGAAAATGTGCGGTAGGAGCTGGGCCGCCGTGGCGATGGCGATGGCCTCCGGCGCTTTGCTTTTGGCCCCCGGAAGACCAATGGGGGTGGTCACCCGCTTGAAATCGGCCTCGGAAAAGCCCTGCTCGCGCAGCTTCTGCCGGAAGCGGGCCCACTTGACAGCGCTACCAATCAGGCCGATATACCCCAGGTCGGCCCGGCGCAAAGCCCGCTCGAGCACGAACAGATCCTCGGCGTGGTCGTGGGTCAGGATGACCAGGTGGGCGCCCTCTGGCAGGTCGTTTACCACCCCGTCCAGGATGGGCGCGTGGAAAGTTTTGATCTCGGCCTGGCCCTGGCGCAGCGGTTCCAGTCGCTCAGGGGCGAGCATCTGGGCCCTCGAGTCGGCTAGCCAGATGGCTATGGGACAGATGGAGAGAACCCTGGCCAGCGCCAGCCCCACGTGCCCCAGGCCGAAAATCGCCACGGTGGGCTTGTGCGAGATCACCGGCTCGAGCAACACGCTCACCTCACCCCCGCAGCACTGCACCCCATACTCGGCAAGGGCGTTTTCGGTGAGCCGGATAGTGTGCATCTGGGGGGCCAGGGCACGCTCGGCCAGCATCTGCCGGGCCAGCTGGATGGCGGTGGCCTCGAGGTTCCCACCCCCGATGGTGCCGTAGGTCGCGCCCGCTGTGACCAGCATCTTGGCCCCGGCCTCCTGGGGAGCGTGGCCCCGCACCGCCGCCAGCGTGACCATGACCAGCGGCTCCCGCCGGGCCACAAGCTCGCTGAGGTGCTCAAACCAGCGCATGGTGCCCTAGTCCCCCGAAACCAGAACCTTTTGCCGCACCCGCTCGATGGCCCAGTAGACCGCCTCGGGCGTGGCGGGCGAGGCCAGCTCGACCGCCCCGACCACCCCGCCAGCCCCAAAGGCCGCGACCGCGTCCCGCAGGGCCTCCCGCACCGAGATGGCCAGCATCAAGGGGGGCTCGCCCACCGCCTTGGAGCCGTAGACCACCCCGCTCTCAGTGGCCTTGGGCAGCAGACGGACGTTGAAAACCTCGGGCAGCTCGGAAAAGCTGGGGAGTTTGTAAGTGCTGGCCGAGCGGGTGGCTACCTGGCCTTGGGCGTCCCAGCGCAGGTCTTCCAGCGTGAGCCAGCCCACCCCCTGCATGAAGCCCCCCTCCACCTGGCCCAGATCCACCAAGGGCGATAGCGAGTCGCCCACATCGTGCAGGATATCCACCCGGCGCAGGGTGTACTGGCCGGTGAAACCGTCCACCTCCACCTCGCTCACGGCTGCGCCAAAGACGAAGTAGTGGAAGGGCTGGCCCTGCATCCGGCTCTTGTCCCAGTGGAGACCAGGGGTGCGGTAGAAGCCATCGGCAAAGAGCTGCACCCGTTGGGCGTAGGCGGCCTTGACCACCTCGGCAAAGGGGATGCGCTCGGTGGGCTTCCAGATGCTGTAGACCTGGCCGTCTTCAAAGACCACGTCGGCAGGGTGCACACCGAACTTCTGGGCAGCCACCACGGCCAGGCGGCCCTTGATCTTTTCGCAGGCCTCCTTGACCGCGGCCCCGTTCAGGTCGGCCCCGGTGGAGGCGGCGGTGGCGGAGGTGTTGGGAATCTTGTCGGTGCGGGTGGGCATCAGGCGGATGGCCTCGAGCGGCACCCCCAAGGCCTCGGCGGCGATCTGCTGGATTTTGGTATGTAGACCCTGGCCCATCTCGGTGCCCCCGTGGTTGACCTGCACCGAGCCATCCTGGTACACGAGCACCAGTGCTCCGGCCTGGTTGTAGGTGGTGAAGTTGAAGGAGATGCCAAACTTGACCGGGGTGATGGCCAGGCCCCGCTTGCGATGGGGGTTCTGAGCGTTGAACTCGGCGATCTCGCGGCGGCGGCGATCGAACGCAGCGCTGGCTTTGAGCTCGTCCCAGATGAGCCGGATGCGCTCGGCATCCTTGACCACCTGGCCGTAATGGGTGGTGGTGGTCTCCGGGGTGTCGGAGGGCCGGTAGAAGTTGCGCTCCCGCACCACCT